>Ga0316204_10003560_pt1 | contig 30644 bp, 28 predicted proteins | sample 6monrhotite_MG_2_FD_205661 | JGI IMG/M metagenome (GOLD analysis project Ga0316204, IMG submission 205661) | Microbial mat bacterial communities from mineral coupon in-situ incubated in ocean water Damariscotta River, Maine, United States -... | ecosystem: Environmental > Aquatic > Marine >...
TCTAGTCCTCAATTGGACACTGCCATACTCCCAAACGAATCTACCGATATCTTGAATACTATCACCTACGATGCACAGCCCGAGGCAAACGTGTCTTCTAAGACCATTAAACCAAAAATTCTCATTGTAGAAGACAATCCAGAAATGTGCGCCTATCTGGTTGAAATTCTATCTGTCAATTACGAATGTACCACCGCTTTTGACGGTCAAGAGGCTTTGGAAAAAATCAAAGAAACTCGTTTTGATCTTATCACATCGGACATTATGATGCCCAGAATGGACGGGTTTCAGCTTAGAGAAGCTTTGAATCAACATTCAAAAAACAAGAACATTCCTTTTATACTCATCTCGGCCAAAACATTAGAAGATGATAAAATAAAAGGGTTCAAACTGGGTGTTGATGATTACATCATTAAACCTTTTAATAAGAACGAACTTGTAGCTCGAATAGATAATCTATTAAAGCATAAAACATCAAGAGATCTTTGGATGCTTCAGAATGAAGACTTACTATCGGAGTCTGAGAGTTCTGACCAAAAGTTACTTAAGAAGATAGAATTGGTCGTCATTGAGAATTTAAGCAATGAGAATTTTAAAATTGCACAATTGGGCCAATCGGTTGGATATAGTCAACGTCAACTAACGCGAATACTAAAACAATATACAGGAATGACGCCGGTACAGTTCATTCTGGAGATCAGACTTCAGAAAGCTTACAATCTCCTTCAACAAAAAACGTATTTCACCTTATCGGAAGTACGATATAATGTTGGTATAACCTCTTCCACCTATTTCAATAAAAAATTCAAAGAAAGGTTTGGGATTACCCCATCTGAATTACTATCATAACTGACGTTTTGTCCCTCATAATTGGGATAAAAAGGACATTTTGGCGTAAATTTAGATTGGCGCACAATTTGAAATAGATGCAATGTCCCTAAACAGAAACCCTTGTTCAAACAGGATTTCTTTCGGATTAAATCTTTTAAAGACGCAGATATGAATTTTAACAATTTTACCATAAAATCACAAGAAGCCATTCAAAGAGCACAACAATTGGCTCAGAGTATGGAACACCAACAAATTGAAACAGAGCATCTATTCAAAGCTATTTTGGATATAGATAACAGCGTCACTCCCTTTCTATTGAAAAAATTGGATGTGAATGTTGATCTATTAGGTCAAATTTTAGACAAGCAGATGGAACGGTATGCAAAAGTTTCTGGTGGAGACATGACGTTCTCTCGAGAAGCGGGAACAGCCATCAATGAAGCGAATATAGTCGCTCAAAAAATGAATGATGAATACGTTTCCATAGAGCATTTATTACTCGCAATTTTCAAATCTAAAGGAGCTGTTTCCCAAAGTTTAAAAGATCAAGGAGTTACCGAAAAAGCATTAAAAGCAGCGATAGATGAACTTCGCAAAGGAGATCGTGTCACTTCGCAAAGCGCGGAGGATACATACAACTCATTAGGAAAATACGCACGTAACCTTAACGAATTAGCTCAAAACGGAAAACTAGACCCAGTAATTGGTCGAGATGAAGAGATTAGGCGTATACTGCAAATTTTATCACGAAGAACCAAAAATAACCCAATGTTGGTTGGAGAGCCCGGTACGGGAAAAACGGCCATTGCTGAAGGGCTAGCACATCGTATTGTGGATGGAGATGTTCCCGAAAATTTAAAAACCAAAACAGTGTTTTCATTAGATATGGGGTCGCTTATAGCAGGGGCTAAATTCAAGGGTGAATTTGAAGAAAGGCTTAAAGCAGTGATCAAGGAAGTCACTTCAAGTGACGGAGATGTAATACTTTTTATCGACGAGATTCATACTCTGGTGGGTGCTGGTGGCGGTCAAGGGGCTATGGATGCTGCTAATATTCTAAAACCAGCTTTAGCCCGTGGAGAATTGCGGGCCATTGGAGCTACTACACTTGATGAATATCAAAAGTACTTCGAAAAAGACAAGGCATTAGAGCGTCGTTTTCAAAAAGTACTTGTAGACGAACCCGATACAGAAAGTGCCATTTCTATTTTACGAGGTATAAAAGAAAAATATGAGACACATCATAAAGTAAGAATCAAAGATGAGTCTATAATAGCTGCGGTCGAATTGTCTCAACGTTATATAACCAATCGTTTCTTGCCAGACAAAGCCATTGATCTCATGGATGAAGCAGCGTCCAAGTTACGTATGGAAATTAATAGCAAGCCAGAAGAATTGGACGTTCTTGACAGAAAGCTAATGCAGTTGGAAATTGAGATTGAAGCTATAAAACGAGAAAAGGATGAGAGCAAGTTAAGAACATTACGATCCGATCTCGCCAATGTAAAAGAAGAGAGAAATGAACTCAATGCCAAGTGGAAAAGCGAAAAGGAGCTTGTAGATTCGGTACAGAATATCAAAAAACAAATTGAAGATTACAAACTGGAAGCCGAACGTGCCGAAAGAGAGGGTGATTTTGGTCGTGTAGCTGAAATACGATACGGAAAGATCAAAGAATCACAAGAAGCGCTTTTAACTCAGCAAGCAAAATTAGCGCAAGATCAAGAGGGGAATTCTTTGATAAAGGAAGAAGTTACATATGAAGACATTGCCGAAGTTGTGGCCAAATGGACAGGTATTCCTGTAACAAAAATGTTACAAAGTGAGCGTGACAAACTGCTAAAGTTAGAAGACGAATTACACAAAAGAGTGGTTGGACAAGAAGAGGCAATTGTAGCCGTAAGCGATGCCATTCGAAGAAGCCGGGCTGGTCTTCAGGATGCCAAACGCCCTATTGGATCGTTCTTATTTTTAGGAACTACGGGGGTTGGAAAAACAGAATTAGCTAAAACATTGGCTGAGTATTTGTTTGATGACGAAAACTCTTTAACACGCATTGACATGAGTGAATATCAAGAGGCACACAGCGTGAGTAGGCTATTGGGAGCACCTCCAGGGTATGTTGGATATGATGAAGGTGGACAGTTAACAGAAGCTGTGCGCCGTAAACCTTACTCGGTAGTGCTTTTGGATGAAATTGAAAAAGCACATCCAGACACTTTTAATACACTACTTCAGGTGTTGGATGAAGGAAGACTAACTGACAATAAAGGGCGTCTAGCAGATTTCAAGAATACGGTGATTATCATGACCAGCAATATGGGGAGTGAGATCATAATGCACTCTTTTGAGGCTCTTAAGGATATGGATTCGGCTATGGAAACTGCAAAACTGGAAGTTTTAGGCTTGTTAAAAAGAACGGTTCGTCCCGAGTTTATAAATAGAATTGATGATATCATTATGTTTACACCGCTCACAAAAGAGGACATTACGGATGTTGTGAGACTCCAACTAAAAGCAGTTACACGGATGCTAGCGAAACAAAACATAACGTTGGATGCTACAGATGAAGCTATCACCTATCTAGCTCACAAAGGATTTGATCCGCAATTTGGTGCGCGACCCGTGAAACGAGTCATTCAAAGAGATGTACTCAATACACTTTCAAAAGAAATACTTTCAGGAAAAATAAGCTCAGACAGTATTATCCTTATCGATAATTTTGATAATCAACTTGTATTTCGGAATCAAGATGATTTAGTGAACAGTTAATAAATGTGATATTAAAAACACCTGCCTTACTAAAGCGGGTGTTTTTTTGTTTTAAAATATACCAATTGGTATATTATTTTATATATTTGTCATTCAAACCAGGAAGTAGTGCTTACAAAAGCTGAACAAACCACACGATTTATTATTGAGACCGTTGCTCCTATTTTTAACAAGAAAGGATATGCAGCAACCTCTATGGCAGATATTACACTAGCGACTGGTCTTACCAAAGGTGCGATCTATGGTAACTTTGAAAACAAAGAAGCCATCGCTGTCGCCGCCTTCAATAAGAACGTGAACGACCTGTTCAAAAAAGTAGCCATGCATCAAGAACTCAGTAATTCGCCCCTTCAGAAGCTACTTTTGATTACTGACTTTTATCGAAACTATTACGAATTCAGTACGGAATTAGGAGGTTGTCCCATTCTCAATATAGGTGTGGACGCAAAACATCAGAACACAAGACTCCATGAACAAGTACAACATGTGATTCGAAAGACCCAGGACCATATTATAAAATTGGTTGAGTTAGGTATCGCCGCTCGAGAAATTAAGCCTACGGTGAATGCCAAGGGCTTTGCTAAGCTCATGTACGCGCGTATTCAGGGAGCTATTTTTATGAGTCAAACCATGAATGACAGCAGTTATTTGGTCGATGCAGTTGACGCATTAGATCTTATTATTATCAACGAATTGAAAAATTAATTTTTTTGACTAAAAATATACCAATTGGTATAAAAACTATATTTTATGAATAAAAAACCAAGAATTCTAGAAAGCACAACTAAAATACGGTTTCAAGATTGCGACCCGTTTAATCATTTAAACAATGCAGCTTATATAAACTACCTTATCAATGCTAGAGAGGATCAACTTATAGCCCATTATGGTATTGATATTTATCATCTGGCGCGCACTGAAGGAAAGAGCTGGGTTGTTGGCAGTAATCAAATTGCCTATTTAAAGCCAGCGTTTTTAATGGAACCGGTTACCATTGTATCCCAACTCCTTCGCTACACTGATTCTGAGTTATGGGTTGAAATAAGAATGCTAAACAAAGACAAAACAGAGACAAAAGCTGTTATGTGGAGTTCTTTTGTTCATTTTAATCTACTCTCGCAAAAAAGAGAACAGCACTCACCAGAATTTATGCAATTATTTGAAGATGTCGTGCATCCCACCGAAGAACAAAGTTTTGAACAACGAGTGGCCTCCTTTAGAAAACCGAAGACCGTCTAATGTTTCAATTAATAATTTAATCTAATAAAAGCATAAGATTTCTTTTCTTTACAAAAAAAATAATGCTCCGCATTTTCGCCAGTCTTATTGTGCTAGTTTTTGTAGCTGCCTGTAACAATGACCCCAAGCCCATTGCCGACAGTCGGAAAAAGGATTATGCCTTATATGATGAACAAGGAAATTTTCATCGGTTATCTTACTATAATGATGCTAAGGCCATAGTGTTGTTAGTGCAAGGAAATGGATGCCCGATCGTGCGCAATGTTATTACCGACTTTAATACTGTTGTTTCTGATTATACTGAGAAAGGGGTTTCTTTTTTCATGATCAACAGTAATCTTCAAGATGATAAAGAAGCCATTTTAAAAGAAGCTACGGCATTTGACTTTTCAGTCCCTGTTTTGAAAGATAATGCGCAATTGATAGCCGATGAACTCAATATTAATACCACTGCCGAAGCCTTTATTTTACATCCTACTACGCGAGAGATCCTCTATAGAGGCCCTATTAATGATCGACTAGACTACGAAGCACAAAAAAACGCCCCGTCCAATACCTTTCTTCGAGATGCGCTAGATGCTGTTATAAAAGGGAAGCGCGTAAAAAGCCAGCAAGAGGTTACCCGCGGATGCACCGTGACGAGACGTTCAAAAATAGAGAAAAATGCCCCTCCTCTTACCTATACTGATGACATTGCCCCTATTCTCGTAAACAAGTGTGCCACGTGTCATCATGAAAATGGTATTGCTCCCTGGGCCATGACAGATTACCAAACAATTAACGGCTGGTCTGCCATGATCAAGGAGGTATTGTTAAGTAAACGAATGCCTCCGTGGAAGGCAGATCCTACCATTGGAGAATTCCGTAATTCTTTTGCCTTAGAGGATACGAACGCCCGTAAGATTATTTCCTGGATAGATAACGGGATGCCATTGGGTCAAGGAGCTGATCCTTTGCAGGCTATCTCTCCGTATTCAGATGAATGGAAGTACGGAACCCCTGACAAGGTTATTACTTTAAGCTCCGAAAAGATTCCTGCTACGGGTGTCATTTCATATAGATATCAAAATATTTCATTAAACCTTCCTGAAGATAAATGGTTGCGGGGTGTTGAAATAAAACCGGGAAATGCCAAAGTGGTACACCATATTGTAGTGACAAACACAAATCGAAATCAAAAAAGCCCGATTACTGATAGAAAGATTCGGAAGTGGACAGATAATTATATTGCATTGAGTGCAGGAGCCGATCAAGCAACTATTTTTCCAGACAGCACCGGTGTTTTTGTTCCGAAGAATTCAGAATTGACTATTCAAATTCATTATACAACTACAGGAAAAGAGGAAGTGGATCAAACATCAATTGGTTTCTATTATCACGAAGCAACACCACCAAAGGAGTTTTATTCCCTATCACCTTCAAATAATGATTTCTTGATTCCGCCTTTTGGAAAAAATGTGCCCTTGATTGCCCAAGATACGATTCAAAAAGATATTAAAATACATTATGTGGTTCCTCATATGCATTACAGAGGGAAAAGCATTAAATTTTCTGTAGTACTTCCAGATGGCAGTAAAAAAACAATTGTATCGGTCCCGGACTTTAGCTTTAATTGGCAATGGCTTTATCAATTAAAAGAACCAGTTTTTGTGCCCAAAGGATCCGTTATTTTGGTAGAAGGCATCTACGACAACACCTTTCAGAATTCGTTGAATCCAGACCCCTCTCAAGAGCTCTCCTACGGGATACAAAGTACTGACGAGATGCTCATTGGCTTCTTCAATTACACCCTAGCCGAATAGTTAATAAAATCAAAAAATTAACATTTCCATGTAACAAAAGGGGTTATATGATCGTCTATTTAATACATCAATCTAAAAATCAAAACGACATGGAAACGCAAAATGAAATTTTAAGTAAAAACAGAATAAGGCAGTATCGCAACAATGAATTGGCTATTTACATTGCATCTATTACCACATTTATAGTGACATATTCATTACTAGCGAGCTTTCAATATTTATAAAAGCTACCCTCTCTAACTAAAAAGAGAGGGTTCTTCTTTTATAATACCCAATGATCCAAACATAAACGTTTGGATTTCGTATTTTTAAGAACTCATAAGTAAACAGGTTAAATAAAATAGTGATGAAAAAATTAGTGATACTTATTCTTATTTGGGTTGCCGTGCCATCTCAGGCTCAAGAGGCCTCCTCATCTTCAGATTCAAACATAACCACCTATTATTTGATTCGGCATGCAGAGAAGGATCGCAGTGATAAGACCAACCGAAATCCAGATCTCACCAAGGAAGGTCAAGAGCGAGCTAAAAATTGGGCAGCTCTCTTTGAAAAAGTAGACTTTGATCTTATTTATAGCACCCAATATACCCGTACTTTACGTACTGCTGCGCCAACAGCGATGGTCAAAGGAATAGACGTGCAGTCATACTTACCTAGAGACTTATATAATAAAAAATTTCGAAAAGCTACTGCGGGAAAAACAGTGTTAGTTGTAGGTCATAGTAACACCACGCCAGCTTTTGTGAACGCCATTTTAGGTGAAAAGGTTTATGAAGATATGGACGACACCAATAATGGAAGCTTATATATAGTCACCGTAAGTGGTAACGCTAAAAAAGTTCAAATTCTATCGGTTAATTAACACCTGGAAACTTCACACCAACGCTTTCGGTTTCAATTTTTGAAAGTAGTTCGAGTTTTTCTTCTTCAAAAAGATCATCTAATTGTGTGAGCTCTGTTTCGAGCGTCTCTGGCTTATAGTTATTGTAGTCGGCAAATCGTATTCCGTTAACCGTTCTAACATTATATGCCTCTCTAAATCGTATTCCACCCCCATCTACGGCATATTGATACGCTAAATAATCAACGGTAAATTTTTCTTTGTGAATCCAGTACACAAAAGCATCGTCGAAATCAGTTCCTCCACCTTCTTCATTAAATGTAACGCCTATTTCGTAATATACTTCATTGTTGATGGTGTCTTCCCCTAAAAACTCTTTACGAGCCGCCGTAGCGTTTAAGCCATATGGTAATTGCGCAAAATAATGTACCGAATTGACGCTATTACTAAATTTTATAGCGGTTGAATCTGCAATATTGAGTAATGAATCGTTTTTAAAACGTTGAAATCCTGTATTGGTTAGAATATCATGAGTGACACCGCTAGAATCTGCCAATATGCGTTCCAATTGATAAGATCCGCCATCCCGTTTGCTCAGATAACATCGATCTCTAAATGTAAAATCGATAATAGCATGGTCACACTTCCCGTTACATGCGACATCTATTGCTTTGTTCACTACAGCTTGAGCGGAAAGAGCAGTTTCTTTTTCTTGGCAAGAAACAAACACACCAAAAACAAATAATGGGATCAGATATTTCATAGGTTTTGTTTTAGTATATATCAACTAAAATTTTGAGATACTTCGTACGTTATTATTGTAACAAATGTATACAATGTAGCACAAATACTAGGCAACGTTATAAATTTATTAACGCATCGTACATCGCGTAAAAACCATATATTGTAACGAAAATAGGATTCGGTCGTCATTCCAAAGAGACCCATTATAAAATCCATTTACTAATTTAACTTTATAGACTATGCAACGCATTATTTGTATTTTATTCTTGGTCATTTCTACTACGCTCTCTGCACAATCAGAAGCATATAAAACTTCTTTGGAAACATTTAAAAAACATTATAACGATGGTAACGCCCAAAGTATCTTCGATATGATGAACACTTCCATGCAACAACAAATATCTCTTGAAATTGTAGAGAGAATTGTAAGTACTTTTTCAAGCCAATTAGGTATTCTAAACGGGTTTGAATTTCAACGCGAAGAAGGCCCGACAGAAGTACACACGGCTAAGTTTGAAAAAGGAGATCAAAACATGACAATTAGTTTGGACAACGCTGGTAAGATTAGTGGCTTGCTTTTTACTCCTACCGAGGTACCAGAAGCAATACCAAAATTTGAGAGAAACACAACCTCCCTTATTCTTCCTTTTAAAGGAGAATGGTTCACCGTTTGGGGCGGCGATACCAAAGCGCAAAATTATCACGTTATCGATAGAGGCCAACGTCGTGCTTTCGATTTTTTGGTTTTGGGAAAAAACAGAAAAACATATGAGCGCAGTGGTACGCGCAATGAAGATTATTTCGCCTTCGGAAAACCATTATATGCGGTATGTGACGCCGAAGTGATGCAGGTGATTGATGGTGTGGAAGACAATAAGCCTGGGGATATGAATCCAAAACAAATGACCGGGAACTCTGTTGTTCTTAAAACAGCCAATAACGAATATATTTTTTACGCCCATTTTGAAAATAGCACCATTAAGGTAAAGGAAGGAGACTTTGTTAAGCAAGGTCAATATCTAGGTAACTGCGGAAATTCTGGCAATTCAACAGAGCCTCATCTACATCTACATATTCAAGATGGTCCCGACCTGTATGCAGACGTAGGTGTAAAATGCTATTTTGACCAAGTAATGGTGGGCGATGAACTTAGAACAGATTATTCTCCAGTTCGTTTAGATAAAATTTCCAGACCCGAAGAATAAAGTATTATTTTTGTGCCATGGCACTTCAGAAGAATGTACGAATAAAGAATCGCAAAGCTCGTTTCGAATATGAAATTTTGGACACGTATACTGCTGGAATTGTGCTACGTGGAACCGAAATTAAAGCGATTAGAGAAGGAAAAGCTTCCATTGCAGAGAGTTTTTGTGAATTTGCAAATGGAGAACTATTTGTGATTAACATGACCATTCAGGAATATTCTCATGCCAATACCTTTGGGCACCAACCAAAAAGCGAGCGTAAACTCTTGTTAAACAAACGTGAATTAAAAAAATTAGAGAAAGAGGTAAAAAATTCAGGATTAACTATAATTCCGTTAGTACTATTCACAAATGACAAAGGCTTTGCAAAGCTTGAGATTGCTTTGGCTCGTGGAAAAAAACACTACGATAAAAGAGAGACCATGAAGGAGCGCGACAACAAACGCGATCTTAGTAGAATCAAGAAAGCCTTCAATAATTAAAATACCCAAGATTTTCCCAACTAACATTTTTTTAAGAAGAGAGTCTTGTGTTATTTCTAATTTCACCTTCAACTAATTGCAACCAAAATCCAACAACATTTGTATCTTAGATGTTGTTACAAAATGTTTATCTATGAAGTGTAAACTACTCCTAGTCTTTCTTACAATCTCTCTTCAAGTTTCATCTCAAATTGTTGGAAAGGTTACTGACACCAAGGGAGAACCCCTACCCTATGTCAATATATATCTTGAAAATTCGTATACGGGTACTACCTCCAACGATGTAGGTAATTATGAACTTAGTATTTCTGAAAAAGGAACATTCACCATCGTTTTCCAATATTTAGGATTTAAAACCCAAACAGAAAATATTACCATTGATTCTTTTCCCCATATCCTAAATATCTCTCTTGAAGAAGAATCGGTAAGTCTTGATACGGTCATTATTTCGGCCAATGAAGACCCCGCCTATCGCATTATTAGAAGCACCATTGAGCAACGAAAAGAAAACTTGGAAAAGATTGCAGAATACAAGGCCGATTTCTACTCTCGTGGTTTATGGCGTGTAGAAGATTTTCCTGAAAAAATTCTGGGACAGGAAATAGGAGACTTTGAAGGAGCTCTAGACTCCACACGTACTGGTATTATTTATCTTTCAGAAACAATTTCAGAAATAGCATATAAAAAACCAGATGACTTCAGAGAAAAAATCATAGCCAGTAAGGTAAGTGGAAATGATAATGGTTTTAGTTTTAACAGTGCTCAAGATGCTAACTTTTCGTTTTACGAAAACACCATTGATCTTAATGCGGCGATTGTTTCTCCCATTGCTCGAAATGCATTTAGTTATTACACCTATAAACTCGATGGTGTTTTTTACGAAGGTTCCAAGCTTATAAACAAAATAAAAGTAACTCCAAAGCGTCCTAAAGACAGGGTTTGGACAGGGTTTATCTACATAGTCGAGGATGATTGGCAATTGTATGGAGTAGAGCTATCAACCACAGGAGAAGCCATACAAGTTCCCATGGTTACTGAACTTCTATTTAAACAAAATTTCAAATATGATCCTGAGAATAATTTTTGGGTAAAACTCTCTCAAACTATTGATTTTGGTTTTAGTTTTTTTGGAGTCGTAGGTGACGGTCGTTTTATTGCCGTCTATAGCAATTACAATTTCACACCAGAATTTTCAGACAGGTCCTTTTCCAATGAGGTAGTACTTTTCTTGCCAGAAGCTAACAAAAAAGATAGCATCTTTTGGAAAGGAACTCGCCCAGTCCCACTTACCGATGAAGAACTTCATGATTATGTAAGGCGTGACAGCATCCAGACGTTACGAAAATCAAAAAAGTATTTAGATTCTATTGATGCCAAGTCCAATAAGATTGGCATTTTAGACCCCATCGCCGGATATACTTATATAAATACATATGACCAGTGGCGTTTGAGTTATGATGGGCCGTTGACAGGTATTAGTTTCAATACAATTCAGGGGTGGGCAGGAAATGCAGGACTGTCCTATTATAAATGGTATGATGACGATCAAACGAAGTGGCTAACAATCTCTACGCAGGCCACCTATGGGGTTTCTGAGGACCGTCTACGGTTTACAGGAAATATTACTAAAAATTTTAACCGTATTAATCGCCTAAGGCTCTCACTTAGTGGAGGAAGTCGGGTAAATCAGTTCAATGGTACACAACCTATTTCTCCTTTGGTTAACTCCGTTTCTACACTATTTTTTGAACGAAACTATTTAAAGGCTCATGAGCTTAATTATGTCAATATAAGGTATAGTCAAGAAGTTTTTAATGGTTTTCGACTCGCAGTAAGTGCGGGTTATCAACAACGTAAGCCTCTATTCAATACTACCGATTATGTGACCATTCCAAACGATAATGTTTCTTATACATCCAACAATCCCTTAGCGCCGTCCGATTTTGATACGCCCGCAATTGACAAACATGAAATTGTGAAGGTGAATGTTTCGGCTAACATTACATTCGGGCAAAAATACCGAACCTATCCCAACGGAAAATTCAATTTGGGAAATCCAAAATATCCTCGACTCTCTGTAGCCTTTGAAACAGGACTTGGGGCGTCCAACAGTGATTATAATTTTTCCCAAATAAGAGCGGGTCTATTTCAATCTGTAAAACTAGGGAACAAGGGAGAATTCACATATAACCTTAAGGGCGGTACTTTCTTTAATGGTGATGATATTTCATTTGTTGATTACCAACATTTTAATGGAAATCAAACTCGTGTTGGAACCTCATCTCGATATACCAATGTGTTTAATTTGCTTCCTTACTATGACCTCAGCACCAATAAAAGCTATTTTGAAGGTCATATTGAACATGATTTTAAAGGATGGATTCTAGGGAAAATTCCAGGGGTAAATCAGTTAAATTTTAATTTGGTTGCTGGGGCTCACATCTTAAATACTGAAGGCAATAAACCCTATACAGAACTATCTATTGGGATTGACAACTTAGGCATTGGGAAATATCGTTTATTGCGTTTAGATTATGTACGTTCCTATTACAATGGTGTTGGAGATGGCGCGTTCGTTTTTGGACTGAAATTTTTAAATATTTTCAACTAGCAAAAACAGTTTCCCTTATCTCTCGCTCCTTCAAAAAAAATTAAAACAAAAACTGAAACTTCCAGATGTCTTTAGTTATATCTAATATAACAAACTATGTTAGCACGTAAAAAACAACTAATTTTCTTATATTTGGAATTCTCCCCGCTTAGCTAGTTATCAAATTGAATAAATTAGAATAAACTAGTCGATTTTTTAATTATAAGGAACTTAATGGAATGATGCGAATTGTATCTATCCTATTGGTACTTAATAGCCTTAGTAACCACATTTATATTTTAATCATAAAAAAATGGCAACAACTTATTCTACTTATAGACTAGTTATATTACAAAAAAGTGATGTTCAAAATGTCCTAGATCATTTAATTGATCTTATGTGTTCGGAAACAGATTGTGTTGAAATTTTAGATGCACCAACTAGAGGAGCAACTAGATCCGCTGCAGGACGAGGTTTATGCAAATGGGTCAATGGAAGAATCCGAATGAAAACTGAAAACGATTGCTATAGAGAGTTTACCGATCGAACATCTTCAGATCCCTATTTCAATATCAGGCTTAAAATTTAAATTGGGGTCTTTAAATGAAAAATTCGAAAAATAATGATTGACAAGCCACGGGACGAACTTATTTCAGTTCAACGTCTTTATAATGATTCGCATTTCGAAATAATTAAAAAAAATAACCTCATTGAAGAGAAGTTATCGGAATGGAGGCGAGTCTATCCTAATCACGAAGGTTGGTTAAATATGGTAATCAATGAATTAAAAAACCAAACCTACGAACGAATTGCCTTTGGGGGTTTTTTTACTGACAAAAAAAAGAATGATGTTTTATGCTCATCCGCAATTGTTAAAAAAAATCCATTTACACCTTACTTAGAAATTAAGAATTTAATATCGTTCAAATATAAAGATGAAAGTGATTTCGCTAATTTAGATTTAATATATAAAGATCAGATCATTAAACATATTAAGGGTTATGCCGAACAACGCGGTTTTCCAAAGCTTGTAGCTGAACTGGTAAATCGGGATCGTAAGGATAAGGACCTAATAAAAATATTTTTAGAGAATGACTTCGTGATTGCGGGAAATCATGTTAATCGATATCAAGATAATGATGATATCGTTTATTTAATAGCAGAAATAAACCCTATATACGGTTATGATCCATATGATAATTTAAACATGTCAGCGTGGATACTATCTAAATACTTGAATTGCAATGAACTAAAAAAATCTAATCAAAAAGAAGTCTCTTTGTTAGATTATGATAAATATGGGTCAAAACCACTTAAAAAAAACTATTATACATTCTTTCGAGGGCGATCATATTTTGATGATGAAGAAATAAAGACAAAGTTTAATCTACGAGAGCGAGTCATCGTATTAGAAGAATATTTAACATCTAACTCTAAGCTATCAAATCTCAAAAATATTACTTATATGTCCGATTATCCGGGACGTAGTTATGTTTTTGACTATACCAAATCAAGAATATCATCATCATTAAATTCGTTAAATCATATTGTATTTCAAAAAGACGAGATAAATTCTCTCACTGGGTTTTCCAAAAAACCTAACCTTCAGTATAGGTTCGAATTTGACAAGGTTGGAGGTTTTTTGTTAATTTCAAATCCAAACAAATTTCCATTAGACCGGCTAAAACATAACATGGAAAAAGAAATTTCTTCAATTTATCTCAAATTAGGTAGTGTTGGAAAATATATTAACGTAGAAATGCCGCTGGTATTTGCTTATTATCCGGATAGGTCTTCAAAATCCACTTTACAAATTTGGGGGACAGCATGGTTGAATATATCACCAGATGTTGTAGATATTAAGAAACTTCGAGAGCAATCTATTAAAAATTATGGACACAAGGATGGGCTAACAAACGCTGATCATTTATTTAGAAAATTAAAAGAAGACATGGATGCTTCGCCCTTATGGAATAGAAAAGAATTCGATCAACATAATTCGTATAATGCTACCGATACTGTGATCTGTTATCCATTCGAGGAATTAAAGGTTCTAGATAAAGATGCTAGGCTCGATTTGAGTAACTTCCTAGATGACCCAGAGTATCTTGAGGATTTAGAAAAAGTATTTGACTTTTATCTTAGTAAAGATGAAATCAGTAAAATTATTGAAGAAGTATATAGATCAGAAAATATTAAAGACAAATTAAATATGAGTACAGAAATAATCCCTCTTAATTTTAAACACGCCATGGAACAACAAGTGGCTAAAGAGTATAAAAAAATCATTCGTCATCGCTCATTAAAAAGTGATGCCCTAGATGAAGGTGAAAAAAAAGGATATCAGAAAGAGATTGACAATAGTAACCAAAACATTATTGAAATTCAGCAAACTTTTTTACGTCAAGTCAAAAATTCAAATCCTCAAGAGACAGAAGAAACAATACTCGATGCCATAAAAGGTATTACTAGTAATTTAGAAAATCGTCTAGATACCATCCGTGAAAAAATTAACAGCCTAGAAATGAATGTAAACTTACTTGTTCAGTCGGTGGACGATAAAGAACTTGAGGAAAACATGGAAGTCAAATCTATGGCGGATGAATTAATTCTCAAGTTGACCCCTTTGTTATCCAAACACGACCTTTTGAGCAAAGAAACAAAAGAACAATTATCATCAAAAATATCAACTGGAGCAAAGCTGAAATTAACGATTCCCATAATCCCTGGGCTTCTCAAAATTGAAACGGAGTTATTGTCATTTAGCGCCAGTGAAAAAATCAAAGGCTGGAAAGACCTCTGGAAGGGTATATTTAAAAAAGACTAAAACCTCTTTAGGGTACAGTAGATTTCAAAAATTATTTTATCTATTTATTCATCTTAATCCATTATCTGAAGTTTACAATCACTTCTTGCTAAACTTCTGAATCGTTTTCCAGCCTTCCGAAGCAACTTCCAAAAAGTACAATCCTGATGATAGGCTCGAAACATTAATTTCATTTTCTGGATTGGTTAGACTAAACATTGTTTGGCCAGTGATAGAGACTACCGAAACATTTCTAAGTGTTGCTCCATCTGTCATAGAAACTAACAATTTATCTGAAACTGGATTGGGATAGATGGTGAACTTTGGTTTTAGCACATCCTCCACAGACAGAGGCGTATCTTGAAAGATCAATTCATATCCAGGGAAAAATTCCAAGACAAGCTCACCACTAAATGGAGTATAAAATACCTGCAAAGGTCCATCGAAATAAGTAAAAAATTCGTTTTCAAAATTGGTATGATCAGAAAAATCACAGCTTAATTGAGTTCGGTTAAAACTGTCTAAAGACAAGACGTCTTCCACCGCATCATATCCAAAAGCACCTCCATACGTATTACACGCGGCTTCTCCAGAGAACTCCAAGGAAGGCAAAATTGTCATGGATGGGATAATGGGAGGGCTATAATCACTCACAAATGTACTTGGTCCCAGATCTACAGTCATAGCGGTTAAATACCAAGTTCCATACAACTCAGAATTCTGTCCAAAACTCAGTATGGACAACAATAAAGCGCTTAGCAGCAATGTAATTTTTTTCATAGTTCCCCTCTTTAAACTGTAATCAAGATATAACTTTTAGAGATAGTCTCCAAAAGCACTCATTCAATTCTTATCCTCCAACAATGGAACAAAACGAAACTCTCCAAACTCTTGTTTTTCAAATTCTTGCTCCGATTTTCGTCGAAAAACCGTCATAATCTGAACATCTTGGCCCAAGGGAATAACTAGTCTACCTCCTATTTTCAATTGAGCCAATAAAGGTTTTGGCACATAGGGTGCCCCCGCCGTAACAATAATCCCGTGGTAAGGAGCAAACTCTTCTAGACCTATGTATCCATCACCAAAGACTATTTTTTTTGGACGATATCCTAATTGTGGAAGGAACCGTTTTGCCTTTTTAAATAGCTCGTTTTGTCGTTCTACGGTATATACCAGAATATCCATTTCTAGGAGTACGGCAGTTTGATATCCACTCCCCGTTCCTATCTCTAAGACCTTTTGCCCAGCTTCAACTCCAAGAAGTTCTGTTTGCCTAGCCACCGTATATGGCTGTGATATAGTTTGGTCTGCGCCAATAGGAAAGGCTTTGTCTATATAGGCATGATCTATGAACCCTGAGTCCATAAACAAATGCCGAGGAATGGCATTGATAGCGGTTAGCACTGCCTCATTACTAATTCCTTTGGCAGTGAGTGTTTCTACCAGTTTTTTTCGCATTCCCTTATGAGTAAAAGTGTCTTTCAATAGGTCGTTTCTTTAATAATCTTTAATTCTCAATTTTCTTTTAAAATTGGTTGAACTCCTCCGAGGCGGTATCAAAATTAAATATTCCTAGAATCTTCACTCCAACTTTAGAAAGTCTATGTTAATTAAAAATAATACTCCTACAAAGTAAGAAATTTAAAACTGCTATCGCAAGTGAAATGGAGCACAATCGTCCTGTGTTTTTTGCAGAAATACCCTTACATTTGTGCAAAACTGACACAATGCTAAAAGCCGGAGTATTAGGTGCCGGGCACCTAGGTAAAATTCACCTTAAATTATTAAATCAATCTACCAAATATGAGTTAGTAGGTTTTTTTGATGCAGACCAGGAAGCATCTCAAAACATTGAAGCAGAATTTGGGTATAAGAGCTTTCCGTCAATGGATGCATTGATCGATGCCTGCGACATGATCGATGTAGTTACCCCAACTATTTATCATTTTGAATGTGCTAAAAAGGTAGTAGAGGGTGGAAAACATCTCTTTATTGAAAAGCCAATAACACATACGGTAGATGAAGCCGAAGCGCTCCTTCAATTAGCCAGTAAAAATGGTGTTATGGGGCAAGTAGGACATGTTGAACGATTCAACCCTGCGTTTATGGCCATCAATCATCAAATAAGCAATCCTATGTTTATTGAGGCACATAGGCTAGCAGAGTTTAACCCTAGAGGAACTGATGTCTCTGTTGTTTTGGATCTCATGATACATGATATTGATGCCATTTTGAGCGTTGTAGATTCCAAAGTCACTAAAGTAAATGCCAGCGGTGTTTCTGTAATTAGTGAAACGCCAGACATAGCCAACGCGCGTATTGAATTTGAAAACGGATGTGTTGCCAATCTTACAGCCAGTCGAATTTCTATGAAAAAAATGCGAAAAGCACGTTTTTTTCAAAGAGATGCGTATATATCCGTTGATTTTTTGGAAAAGAGTTGTGAAGTAGTTAAGATGAAAGACGCTCCAGAAAATCCAGATGATTTTGCCATGATCCTTACCAATGCCGAAGGCATCAAAAAACAGATATATTTTGATAACCCAGAGATTGACTCCAATAATGCCATATTGGACGAGTTAGAAACTTTTGCTGATGCTATTGTTAACAATACAACACCAGTGGTGACGCTGGCGCAAGGAACTGATGCATTACGTGTAGCCATGCAAATTATCTCAAATTTTAAAACTTTAAATTCTTAATAAACAATGAAAAATGTTGCCGTCATAGGAGCAGGTACCATGGGAAACGGAATAGCCCATACCTTTGCTCAGTTTGATTACAAAGTACAGCTCATTGATGTTTCTCAAGAAGCTTTAAACCGAGGAATCGCAGCCATTACAAAGAACCTAGATAGAATGGTTGCCAAAGAAAAAATCTCTGAAGCAGATAAGGAGAAAACATTGGCAAATATCACCACTTATACTAGTCTTGAAGAGGGTGTTGAATATGCTAGCCTCGTCGTTGAAGCGGCGACAGAAAATGTAGATTTAAAATTGAAAATATTTAAAGATCTAGACTCTTTTTGCCCAGACGACACAATTTTAGCCAGTAACACCTCCTCTATTTCCATAACACAAATAGGCGCGGTTACTTCGCGGCCCGAAATGGTTATTGGAATGCATTTTATGAACCCCGTACCCATCATGAAATTGGTGGAGATAATCAAAGGATATAGTACCAGTGCAGAAACCTATGCAACGGTTGAGGAGATCTCCAAAAAACTTAATAAGACACCTGTCGAAGTAAATGACTATCCTGGATTTGTGGCCAATCGTATTTTAATGCCTATGATTAACGAGGCCATTGAGACACTTTATAATGGCGTAGCGGGAGTTCAAGAGATAGACACCGTAATGAAGTTAGGTATGGCACACCCTATGGGACCATTGCAACTGGCAGATTTTATTGGTTTGGATGTGTGTTTGTCCATTCTAAATGTGATGTATGATGGATTTAAAAACCCAAAATATGCACCCTGCCCCTTATTGGTAAATATGGTCATGGCTGGTAAAATGGGCGTGAAAAGTGGAGAAGGTTTTTATGACTATAGCGAAAGCCGTAGGGCCGAAAATGTTGCAAAAATGTTCCATTAACATATGGAAATGATCGAAACTAAAAAATATTCGCAAAACCCTAAAACCTACTTCAGTATTATATTAAATACTTCTTTGAAAAAGAAAAAACTGCTGTACCTTTTGGTATTCATTATTGGTTGCGTTCATTTACTCATATATGTTAAATATAATAGAACAGCTAGCTTAGTTTGGGCTTCCTTAGCCTTTGGATATTTTGTTTTCATTTACATCTATTTGTATCGCTTCGCACATTCAAAAGACAAAAAAGACTTTCTTGGTGAGAAACAGTTGTTTTTCAATAATGAAAACGTACGTATTGAAGAAGGTGTGGGAGATTTTGGAGAGTTTCCGTATAGTCGTATTCTTCGTGTAGTAGATGAAAAAGGGTTTTGGATGTTGTACATTAGTAAAAGTCAATTTATCTACGTTCCGAAGGATATTTTTTATGAAAAAGAACATTTTGAAAAGTTTCAAGAATATATATTAGCATAGAATTGGCCAAAATAATTCCATTTAAAGCAGTGCGCCCAACCAGAGACAAAGTAAGTTTACTGGCAGCTAGGTCGTACGATAGTTATACCGAAGTTGAACGAGAGTCCCGACTTAGAGATAACCCCTTTTCTTTTTTGCATATAGTCAACCCAGGTTATAAATACCACAAAGAAATTTCGGGAGTTGAACGTTACAGTCTTGTAAAGAATAGATATCAGGAGTTTAAGGAAGACGAGGTGTTTATTCAAGATGAAAACCCTAGTTTTTATGTGTATAAGATTGTGGATCGCGATGGAATGGAATATAAAGGGATCGTGGCTGCGGCTAGTACAGAAGATTATGAAAATGACCTCATCAAAAAGCATGAGGACACTATTGAATACCGCGAAGTAATTTTTAAAGAATATTTAAAAACTGTTGGATTCAATGCGGAGGCTGTTTTGCTCACTTACCCAGACAATACTATCCTGGAAACAATTATGAACACCGCGATGCGGGAACGAGCAGAATACGAGTTCACCACAACCTACAGAGATACGCACTACTTATGGATTGTAAATAATGCAAATCTTGTTGCTAAGATTCAGGAAGTTTTTTCTGAAATGAAAGCACTATATATAGCAGATGGCCATCACAGATCGGCTTCCTCCCACCTGTTGGCAAAAGACCTAGCTCAAACAAACCCATCCCATACAGGGGCTGAAGATTATAACTTTTTCATGAGTTACCTTATTCCGGAAAGTAGTCTGAAGATCTACGAATTTAATAGATTAGTGGCAGATTTAAACGGGCTTTCGAAAGAGGAGTTTCTTATTAAACTCGATATGGTTTTCAGAATTGAAAATCGTCTCAACAACTATTACAAACCATCAAAGAAGCATCACTTTAGTATGTATTTGGATGGTGAGTTCTATTCGCTTTACCTTCGGAAAAGCAATTATGTTATTGAAAATGCTTTGGATGCACTTGACGCCCAAGTTCTTTATAAAACTATACTGAATCCAATTCTTGGAATTCAAGATCTGCGCAATGATCAGCGCATCGCATATTCACATGGAAAAAAGGATCTAGCCTATGTGAAGATGTTGGTAGACTCGCAGGAATTCGCTGTAGGCTTCGGTTTACTTCCTGCCGACATCGAAGAACTGAAACAAATTGCAAACGAAGGTTTAAAAATGCCTCCTAAAAGCACTTATATAGAACCAAAATTACGCAGTGGCGTCACTATTTATGAGTTTTAAACACATCCAAAAAAGAGTAATTTCTTGTGTATGAGCATTGCAAAAAACATTCGTGCTGTTAGTGATTCTTTACCAAATGAGGTCATACTAGTTGCCGTGTCTAAGACCAAACCCGGATCTCAGCTTATGGAAGCCTATACGGCTGGACAACGGATATTTGGTGAGAATAAAATTCAGGAAATGGTTTCCAAATGGGAAGAACTCCCTAAAGATATTGAATGGCATATGATTGGGCATGTCCAGACCAACAAAGTAAAATACATGGCCCATTTTGTGGATACCATTCATGCTGTGGATAGTATGAAACTATTGAAGGAAATTAATAAACAGGCAAAAAAGCACAACAGAATTATCAAATGTCTTCTTCAAATAAAAATTGCCACCGAAGAGAGCAAATTTGGTTTGTCTGAAATGGATGCCTTAACGATATTAAGCGAACCCAGTTTGCAAGAGCTAGATCATGTTCAAATTAACGGCTTGATGGGAATGGCAACCTTTACCGATGACCAAGAACAGCTGGCAACAGAGTTTCAGAAACTCAAAGAATTTTATGACCTCCATAAGGTAACCTATACATTTTCAACTCTTTCTATGGGTATGAGCGGTGATTATCCCCTAGCGATCAAACACGGTAGTACAATGGTGCGTGTAGGGAGTGCTATTTTTGGTGCGAGGAATTATCAAATTTAACACTTAAGACCTTGGTAAAACCAAAAGGTTTGTCATAACTTTAAATGGTTAAAATAACTTTATAAAACAGACACGATCTGCCTTTCAATTAATGTACGCAATTTTAGATATAGAAACTACAGGAGGGAAGTACAATGAAGAGGGAATCACCGAAATTGCAATCTATCGTTTTGATGGACGAAAAATAGTTGATCAATTTATTAGTTTGGTCAATCCTGAGAAAAAGATCCAACCCTTTGTTGTGAACCTCACTGGTATTAACAACGAAATGCTACGAACAGCTCCCAAATTTTATGAAGTTGCCAAACGTATTATTGAAATCACCGATGGGTGTATCCTAGTTGCCCACAACGCCAATTTTGATAGTAGAATTCTTACCACCGAATTTGATCGGTTAGGATTTCCATTTGAAAAAGATACATTGTGCACTGTAGAACTGGCAAAAAAACTAATTCCCGACTTGCCATCCTATAGCCTGGGAAAATTGGTTCGTTCTTTAGGTATTCCGCTAAGTGACCGCCATAGAGCCCAAGGCGATGCCAAGGCCACCGTGAATCTTTTTAAACTGTTACTCACCAAAGACACATCCAAAGAGATTATTACCAAGTCTATAAAAAAAGATCCAAAAAAACAATTAGAACCTAAGCTATTAGAAATAATAGAAAATACTCCCACGGCTACGGGAGTGTACTATATGCATCGTGTAGATGGGACTATTATTTATATTGGAAAAAGCAAGAACATAAAAAAAAGACTGGTTCAACATTTTACTAGTGACAACCGAAAGTCTAAAAAGATACAATTGGAAGTCACAGCGCTTACTTATGAAGTAACGGGAAATGATCTTGTTGCTCAATTAAAAGAAAGCGAGGAGATTAAAAAGAACAAGCCCCTTTATAATAGAGCGTTACGAAGAACACTTTTTACATATCAGCTCGATTCTTTTACCGATGTCAACGGGTATATCAACCTAAAGATTGTGAAAGCCGATGGCCGTAAAAAGGCCATTACTACGTTTACAAATTACCAGCAAGCGAAATCTACTTTATTTAAAATCACCGAAGAACATCAGCTCTGTCAGAAACTTACGGGTCTATATGACACACACCAAAGTTGTTTCTTATACAGTATTAAGCAATGTTATGGCGCCTGTATAGAAAAAGAGCCGGTGAGCGAATATAATGATCGCATACATTCTTTTTTGGAGCGAAACAGTTATGAAAGTCAAAACATGCTTATAATTGATAAGGGGCGCGAAGTAGATGAACGGTCTGTGATCCTTATTGAAAATGGGAACTATATGGGGTTTGGCTTTTTTAATCTGAACTACCAAATCAATAATATAGACGTCTTGAGATCCATTATTAGTCCGATGCAAAATAATAGAGACGCTCAGCATATTATACAAAGTTATTTGCGGAAAAATAAGGTGCTGAAAATTGTAAAATTACCCGAGGAGAAGACCATTTAACGAAACTTGTTTAACTTTATCTTTTAAAAAGTCAAAATTTGGGGACCAAAGTAAAAAACTGGCGTACTACATTACATGATATTATCTATGAGGCTGACACCCCAATGGGGAAGCTATTCGATGTTATTCTACTAATTCTTATTGGTTTAAGCGTACTCTTTGTGATGCTGGAAAGTGTAGCTTCGATAGATCAGCGATACCATAAAATACTCTATGTAGGAGAATGGGTAATTACCATATTCTTTACTATTGAATATATTGCCCGAATTATAACCGTCAAAAAACCCTTCCGGTACATCTTCAGTTTTTATGGGATTATTGATTTTATTTCCACCATTCCTTTGTATCTATCTTTGATTTTTGCTGGAAGTAGTTATTTGATAACTGTAAGAGCATTGCGGTTGCTTCGTGTTTTCAGAATACTAAAAGTAACGCGCTATGTAGGCGAATCCACCAAACTTAAGAGAGCGCTGCTCGTGAGTCGCGCTAAAATCATTGTCTTCCTTTTTACAGTGGTCATTGTTGCCATTATCGCAGGTACGCTTATGTACTTAATAGAAGGAGAGGAAAGTGGGTTTACCAGTATTCCTCATGGTGTATACTGGTCCATTGTAACATTAACTACAGTGGGTTATGGAGATATATCCCCAATTACACCTTTGGGGCAGTTTGTGGCCAGTGTTCTCATGATTATGGGATATGGAATCATAGCGGTACCTACGGGAATTGTAAGCGCAGAGTATACTCGATCTTCTCCTAGCATTGATCTAAACACGCAAGCATGTCCTAACTGTAATGAATCAAAGCATCGTGATGGCGCAATTTTTTGCCACCACTGTGGCGATGAGCTCAATCCTCACGAAAATACCTAATGCTTGCTAAAATTCCATTGTTAGTTTGTCTTGTAGGACCTACAGCTATCGGTAAGACGACTATGGCCATCGCTATCGCCAGGGCATTTTCTTCGGCTATAATTTCTGCAGACTCGAGGCAGTTTTTTAAAGAGATGACCATAGGAACTGCTGTTCCCTCTGTAGATGAACTTGCAAGTGTTCCTCATTACTTTATTCAGAATAAAAGCATTTTTGAAGCCTATAATGTTGGAGATTTTGAACGTGAGGCCCTAGATACATTATCTCAACTATTCAAGGAACATTCAGTTCTTGTAATGGCTGGAGGATCTGGACTCTATGTAGATGCCGTGGTAAAAGGACTAGACAACTTTCCGGAAGTTCCTGTAGAAATCCGTGACCAGCTCAATAAAGAATTCAAAGAAGAAGGCATTTCCGCGCTTCAAACTGCTTTGAAAAAAGCAGATCCGTTGTATTATGAACAGGTGGATATTCACAACCAGCATCGCGTGATCAGAGCATTAGAAATTTACCGAGCTAGCGGGAAACCATTTTCCTCTTTTTTGAGAAAGGAACAACCAGAACGTCCTTTCAACACACTCTATGTAGGACTTTCCGCGGAAAGAAGCATCATCTATGATCGGATCAATATGCGAGTGGATGAGATGATTCATGCGGGTTTAATAGAAGAGGCCAAAGCTCTTTATGAATACAAGGAATTAAACGCGTTACAGACTGTAGGATATAGAGAATTGTTCTTATATTTTGATGGAAAAATCTCTAAAGAAACAGCCATTGAAGAGATCAAAAAGAATACCCGTAGGTTTGCCAAGCGACAAGGTACATGGTTTCGTAAAAACGAGAATATTCATTGGTTTGAGCACACTGTTGATCCAAAAGAGATCATTCATTTTATAAAAGAAAAAGGCACCCTATAACGGGCGCCTTCCTTACACTTATATAGTCTTAACAATTTTTATTGATCAACCTCGTCTTTAACTACGAGACGAAAGCCCTCACCGTGGATGTTTATTATCTCAACACCGTCATCTTTACCTAAGTACTTTCTTAACTTTGCTATATATACATCCATACTTCTGGAGGTAAAATAATTGTCATCACGCCAAATTTTTGTCAGCGCCAGTTCTCTAGGCATTAGATCATTTTTGTGAAGTGCCAACAAACGTAAAAGTTCGTTTTCCTTTGGAGAAAGTTTGGTATGGTCTTCCTTCATATAGGTAAGAAAACGAAGTTTAGAGTTTAAGTGGAAATTACCCACATTAAATTCAAACTGTTTACTATCTGCAATGGAGTCCGTTGCTTTACGTTGAATAATAGCTTTGATTTTCATTAGTAAGACTTCACTGTCAAAGGGTTTATTTAGGTAGTCATCTGCTCCCACTTTATATCCCTTTAACACATCTTCTTTCATGGCCTTAGCCGTCAAAAATATAATAGGCACGTCTTCGTTCTTTTCACGTATCTCTTTTGCCAACGTAAAACCATCTTTATATGGCATCATGACGTCAAGTATACAAAGGTCAAAATCGTCCTTTTTAAATTTTTCAAAACCTTCCATCCCATTTTTTGCATGAGTAACTTGATAATCATTCATTGAAAGGTAATCCTTCAAGACCGTTCCAAAGTTTGGGTCGTCTTCTACAAGTAGAATTTTTTTGTTTTCTGTTTCCATAATTTTAAGATATTAAGTGTAATTTTATTATAAATGTGCTTCCTTTTCCTTTTTCACTTTCTACATATACTTCGGCATGGTGATCATCCAAAATACGTTTTACATATGCCAGACCTAATCCATGTCCCTTGACATTATGTATATCACCTGTATGTTCTCTGTAAAATTTTTCAAATATTTTCTTTTGAACTGATTTCGTCATTCCAATACCTTGATCTCGGATCTTTAAAATAATTGTGTCTTTTACATTCTCCGTATAGACATCAATCTTTGGGGTATCTTCTGAATATTTAATAGCATTATCTAATACATTAACGATCACATTGGTAATATGTGTTTCACTAGCAAGAATTGAAGACTTTAACGCTCCAAAATGTGTTTTGACATATCCATTTCTATCTTCAACAATAAGATTTATATGAGAAATGGCATCTTCAACGATCTCATGAAGCTTAACCCGTTCTTTTGGTAGATCTAGTTGATTCTTTTCAAGCTTCGAAATACGCAATACATTTTCAACCTGAGCATGCATTCTACGGTTTTCATCACGAATCATTCCAAGATACCTGTGCAGAAAATCTTTGTCGTCTGCCACCTTTGGATTCTTTAGGGCATCCAGCGCAAGGTTAATCGTTGCAATAGGTGTTTTGAACTCGTGCGTCATATTATTAATAAAGTCAGACTTTATTTGAGAGATCTGTCTTTGTTTAATCAATTGAGATAAGGCGCTCGTAAAAGCAAGTACAATCACCCCTGTAAATACTAACGACAAAATTGCCATACCCAATATGGTGCTCAATATTTCTTTTCCCTTTTCAGAAAAATTTACATAAAGTTCATAGCTTGTATTGAGATCTTCATTTACAAAAAGTGGGACTCCGTATGTAGTTTGCGGGTTCAGCTCAAAGTTTCTAGATCGAATTTTTGTTGCCAAATTTTTACTATAAACTGCAAACTCGAAAGGCGTTTCAAGGCCTCTTTCTTCAAGTTCTTGCGCGATTAAATCTTGAATCTCTATTTTACTAACTCGTTTATGCAGGGGTATTTTAGCAGAGATATTTCTAAAAAAACCTTCAAACTGTTGGCGTTCGTAGTCTTCCAATCTACTAAATGATTCAATCCTAGATTGAAGCGGCACGCTGCTTCCGTCTGGGCTTCCAACGATACGGGTAGTCACTTTCTTGTTGGTGATTTTCTTGAATTCAATACTATCAATTTGAGTATCTAATATCCCCGATGAAAGCTTATAGTCTTCTTCCAAGATCCCATCTGAAAAAATATAAGTTTCGTTATTCTTTTCGTTTGTGGTTGTATATATTAATTCACTAAAGCTAACATTGTCTGGCGTTTCAATACTATCAACCAGACCTTTGTACACCTCGTAATAATCTTGTATTTCTCTAAGTTGAATTTGTGTTGCTACAGAGATCAACGTTTGGGTAACATTAAACTTAAACTGATCCTCTTTTGTTTGATACGAGTTGTTGATCCAGTATCCCTGTACGAATATAATCCCCAACAGAGAAAGACTCATTAAGGCTATTAATAAAGTAAATAGCTTTTTATTCATTCCTCAAAAGTAAGATTTTAACATTTAGGGAACTTTCCATTTAACCAAATGTTAACAAAAGGAAATGAACATCCTCTACTCCCCCATTTTACTGAGCCTTGCGTGAATTTCTTTTATTTTAATCTCAGTCGATTTTAAATCCAGATTTTCGACCACTATATCGGCAAGTTGTATCTTTTTTTTATCTGGCCATTGATTCCCCATACGAGCTAGGATGGCTTCTTCCGAGATCCCTCCTCTTTTAAGTACTCGCGCGACACGTTCTTTCTTAGGTGCTGTAACTAAAACGGTCATGTCACATTTTTCATGACCTCCGTTTTCAAAAAGAATAGCCACTTCCTTAATGCAATAAACACCCTCTTGTTTAGCAACCCATCTTTGAAAATGTTTTGCCACTTTAGGGTGAATGATTTGGTTTACTTCCTGCAGTAACCGAACATCATTAAAAATAATGTTTGCCACATAGGTATTATTAATCTTACCATTTACGTATGTTTGGTCTCCTAGAAGGGCCGTTAGTTTACGGCGAATTATCTTAGATCTGTTTGTGAGTTGTCTTGCTTCATCATCCGCGATGTATACAGGAACGCCCAAATCCATAAACATCTTGGCTACCGTCGTTTTTCCGCTACCAATTCCTCCCGTAAGTCCAATAATCTTCACAACTATGCGCTTTATATTACTATTGCTTAAATATGAGGTATTCTACTTTTTTAGTACTCATTTCTAAATTCAGTATTCCTTTTGGGCTTTTTACCAGTTTCGGAACCATATAATTTTCTTGAAGATTTCTTTCGTTATAATCACAAACAATACGAAAATCACCTTCAGCAATTGCATTAAAATCATTAACAGAAACACCAAAGGTTAGCGTGATTGTCTCCGGAATTAGCCGCACGGTTCCTTCGGCTGGAAGATGTGTTGCTTCAATAGAAACCGTAATTGTTTTTTGGGTAAATTCCCTAACCTCTAAAGCAATAGATACGCTTTCTGGGGCAATTGTAATTCCGCTTTTCTTCGGAAAATCAACAAGGACCTTTTCCGAAAAATCATCTGCAATATCTCTTAAAGCATCTGTTTTTGCGGTTACAAATTCAACAGCGTTTACAGCATCCGAAGGCCCTGAGATTGTAATAGAATCGGGTTGGCTAATTGCATTACCAAGAGGTTTAAAACCATCTTTATAGGTTATATCCATGGATACTTTCACGGGTATTTTTTTAGAGACAATAGCATCTAGAGCAATTGATAGTTCTTTAGGGTATACGTTTGTTACTGCCCTATCTTTGTTAAGTTGTTTTGTGACCTCTTTTATTAGATCGGCATTTGTAACTGCTGCAAGTCCGTTGTCTCTGTTATAATACTTAGACACGTCTATTTGAATTGTTGGGGTTTTGAGTTTAAACAATAAAAATTCAAAGCCATTTGCTGAAAGGTCAAAATCAATGTTTTCAGCATTCTCTAGACCCAATGCGTTGCTTTCAGGGATGTTATCATAGCTCACAAAGCTGGATACCGTAGCCGTATATTCCTTAGAAAATTTAGTAAGCATCCAGAAGATCACAGCTAGGAACAAGAAAAAAACCAACATTTTTGGTTTGGAGTTTTTTTGCCTTCTTTTAGAGGTAACCATAATGCGGGGTTCGTTTATTAAAGTTACTTAAAAAATAAGTTAGGGAACTGTTGTTCTGGGTCTTTATTTAGAAATCTGATAAAAAAGGTTGATTTGAAGAAAGCCAATCCATATCCAAAAAACTGAATAAACAAGGCTAAAAGCGAAAGCAACCCTATCTCTAGACTTCGGTTCTTTACCGTGGAATCAAAAAATATTAAACCCATATAGCTCAGCAATGGAATCGTAAGCATCCAATGAACAAAAACCGAGCTAAGCAAAGTGATGATAACGAAAAGAACAAATACTGTTGGGAACCAGAAAGTGATCTTAGAAGAACTAGGATGCCATTTGGTCAGGATTGGGCGAACCAGTCCAAACTTTTTCACTTGTGTATAAAACTTTTTCCAAGAAATACGTCTTTTGTGATACACAAAAGCGTTTGGAATAAAGGTGGTCGAATATCCAGCTTTCCAAATTCGTTGTGACAAGTCTGGATCCTCTCCAGGGTGAATTTTAGCAAAACCCTGTGTCTTTAAAAAAGCCTCCTTTGAAATTCCCATATTAAAGCTTCTTGGTTCAAAACGATTCACGCTCTTCTCACTCCCTCGTATTCCGCCTGTTGTAAAAAAGGAAGTCATCACATAATTAATAGCCTTTTGTAGGGGACTAAAGCTTTCATGAGCAGCATCTGCTCCACCATAACAATGATGAAAGTCTTCCTTCAAAAAACGATTGACTGTTTCCAAATAATGGGGAGGCAAAAGGCAATCTGAATCTAAAATAATAAAATAGTCACCCGTTGCTTTTTTCATTCCATAATTTCGGGATGCGCCGGGTCCAGAGTTTTCTTTAAAATAATATGAAATCTGCAGTTTTTCAGAAAAGTTCGCGATCACAGATTCTGAAGTTTCAGTAGATCCATCTTCAATAATAACGATCTCATAATTCTCTGAAAATTCAAGGGCCATAAAACTCTCCAATAATTCTTTCACCTCTTGAGGACGATTGTACACAGGAATGATGAAAGAATAGGTGAGGTGCTTCATATACGCAAAGGTAAAAAAAAAGCCACCCGAAGGTGGCTTTTTACATTTAGTTGAAAAAAATTACTCCTTAATGATCTTATAGGTTCCTATTTGACCATTAACTGAAGCTTTCATTATATATGTTCCAGTCTGTAAACCAGACACATCCAACCGAACATCAGTAGCATCGATCGTTTGACCAATAACTTGCTGACCCAAGATGTTGTAGATCTCTACACTCTCGATAAGTTCAATTGAATTTAAATTCAATACATTCTTCGCTGGGTTTGGATAGTAGCTAAAGCCAGCTATCACATTGTCTCCAACGCCTAAGTTCTCTCCATCAATCACAATATCAGTAATACCGTCTGTGTTCACTACAAATACGTAGTAAGCCTGACCTTGTACTGTATTGATCAATGCCATCTCACCAGGTAAACACTGGTTTTGACCGCCAGGTACCAAAGTAAGATCTGCCTCTGTAGCAGTCTCGTTTGGTGCCGTATAGAAAGTAACTGATGTTAATCCAGCTGGTGAAATAACCTCGGCCCAAGCCTGACCAGTTCCCTCAGCTACGAAGTTATACCATACTCCATTCGCTCCATCAATGTTACATCCTGTTGGGTTTCCAGCCTCTGTAGTAGCAGCAGGCATTGGAACAGCAGGATCTGTATAAGGAACTCCAATCTCGTCAACGTCAATTGAGTTAGCGATCATATCGTTTGGTGGAGGTACAGGAATACAAGTCATTTCAATCTCAAAGTTTCCAGTAGATCCTCCAAATCCATGTACTAGGATATAGAAAGTAGTATTACCATCACTTTGGAAAGAAACCTCTGACTGAAGTCCACAGGTATCATCGTTTCCTACTACACACGTTAGTGGTGGTGCACCACAATCTCCTGTGTATACAGAAAGCTTAGCATCGTAATCTGTAGTACCATTACACATTGTAATAGTGATATCAGTTACAAGTCCTGTAGTATCTTCATAACGATACCATACACCGTTTGCTGTTACTGAAGTATCACAATCTGGTGCTACATCAGTATCTACTGAAGCGTTAATCGTAGATCCAGCTGCAATCTCACCACAAGCGATATCAA
>Ga0316204_10003564_pt1 | contig 30629 bp, 32 predicted proteins | sample 6monrhotite_MG_2_FD_205661 | JGI IMG/M metagenome (GOLD analysis project Ga0316204, IMG submission 205661) | Microbial mat bacterial communities from mineral coupon in-situ incubated in ocean water Damariscotta River, Maine, United States -... | ecosystem: Environmental > Aquatic > Marine >...
TCGATGAATAGAGCAGAAACAAAAAAGGCCTAGCAACTTTCGTTGTTAAGCCTTTGATTTGTATGGTGCGCCCGGCACGATTCGAACGTGCGACCGCCTGGTTCGTAGCTATACGGTTTGAGATGATTCCCTTTTAAATCAATGCGTTGTGCGGGCATCCATTGCCATAAAATGCACCACAGCGCACAACAAAGCACAACAGGTGTCCACGAAATGCCCACGTTGCTATTTCCTGCTGCAAGCGACTAAAAGCGTACTCTAGCTATTGATTCCACAACGTTTCCCAATCAATTGGACGGTAGTATATAAACCAATTGGACGATTATATTATTTCAATTAGACGGTTTGACATTCTCACTTGAACAAACTAACAACTTTTTTATGTACCCTAGCTATGCCACTCAGAATATAAAAGAAGCCCTGACTGACACCCCGGTTGTGTTTGTCATGGGGCCTCGCCAGGTAGGGAAAACCACCCTAATTAAATTACCTCCGGCAAAGCCGGAGGCTTATTAGATTACGCCCTCAAAGGGCTTCCATTGCGCCCAAGGCGCTACATCCCTAAGGCCAGTTGGTCTCGCCGAACATCTTCTTGCTCGTGATTGCGGATATATTCCCTAACCATCTCTTCGTCCAAGCCCACGGTTGAAACGTAATATCCTCGCGCCCAGAAATGCTCACCTGCGAAATTTCTTTGCTTTCCCTTAAAGCGCCTAGCTATCGTTATAGCGCTCTTTCCTTTCAAATACCCGACAACGTTGGATACTGAATATTTGGACGGAATGCTTATACATATGTGCACGTGACCGGCCATTAGGTGACCTTCCTCTATACGACATTCCTTCCTATTCGCCAGTTCATGAAATATCTCACCCAGCGCTTTTCTCAGATTGCCGTATATCAACTTCCGTCTACGCTTGGGAACAAATACCACAGGGTACTTACAATCCCATCTTGTATGAGCCAAACTCTTAAAGTCTCTCATAGGTATTCCTCTCATTTCTTGGTCGAAACTAAAGAGTAAGTGACCGTAGCCTCGGTCAAACCTATTCGAGTCCCCTCGGCAAAGCCGGGGGTTTACCTAATGATTAATTATCGGCATCCACCTCTGGGCAGATGGCGATCGAGCCCCAGCAGTGTAATATGGTAGAAATTTCGCGATCCACATAAACCCGAATTCAATCACCCATCATTCATGTCGAACACCCGCTTGCATCTCGAAATCACCGGCCTTGTTCAAGGCGTAGGCTTTCGCCCCTACTGCTACAAACTCGCGCAACAGTTTCATCTTAGCGGCTGGGTACTCAACCACGGCGGCGGCGTCAGCCTTGAAGTTCAGGGGCTGGAAACAGACACATTCGTTGCTGCATTACAATCAGCACCGCCACCCTTGGCACGCATCGACAACATCGAACAACGGGCCGTTTCATTACAAGGAAATGAATCCGCTTTTGTCATTCGTGAAAGCCAGCAGAGCGCAGTGACTGCCACCATTCCACCGGATAGCAGCGTCTGTCCGCACTGCCTAGATGAACTGTTTGATCCCAACAGCCGTTACTACCGCTATCCGTTTCTCAACTGCACCCACTGCGGTCCGCGCTACAGCGTGACACGTGGTCTGCCTTACGATCGCCACAATACCTCTATGGCCGCGTTTGCGTTGTGCCCGGCGTGTCAACGCGAATACAACGATCCCAGCAATCGCCGCTTTCACGCCCAGCCTACCGCCTGCACCGCCTGCGGCCCACGGCTATCCATGCCTATCGATGAGATTGTTGAACGCTTAAAGCAAGGACAAATACTCGCCATCAAAGGACTGGGCGGTTTTCACCTGGTCTGCGATGCGCGCAATCACACGACAGTGGCGCGGCTCAGACAACGCAAAAACCGCGAGGCGAAACCGTTTGCCGTAATGGCGGCCAACCTGGCGACGCTTGAAACGCTGGTCAGCATGGATCAAGCAACGCGGACACTGCTTGAAAGCCCGCAACGGCCTATCGTCCTGGCAGAAAAAAATCCCACAGCCGATCTTTCTACCGCCCTGGCGCCGGGGCTAAATTGTCTGGGTGTGGTATTGCCCTACACCCCGCTACACTATCTGATTTTCAACGCCGCGGCAGGCAAACCCAACGGTACACAATGGCTGCAACAGGCAAACGATTTAGCCTTGGTAATGACCAGCGCCAACCCCGGTGGCGAACCTCTGGTAATCGACAACCACGAGGCACAACAACGTTTAGGCGAGATCGCTGATGCCATCGTCGATCACAACCGCGACATCGTCAGCCGTTGCGATGACAGTGTGCTGCGCATCACTGATGGGCAACCAAGATTTATCCGCCGCGCCCGCAGCTTCGTGCCACAAGCGATTAAACTGGCCCATGAAATACCCTCTATCCTTGCCGTGGGTGGCCACCTGAAAAACACCATTTGCGTCACCCGAGGCAATGAGGCCTATATCTCGCAACATATCGGCGACCTCGAAAACCGCGCCAGTTTCGGCTTTTTCGAAGAGACAGTACAACACCTGTTTGAGACCCTGGAGGTCACCCCCCAAGCAATCGCCCATGACCTCCACCCCGATTTTTACAGCACCCGTTTCGCCCAGCGCTTTGGTAAGCCTACCCTCGCCGTACAACACCATCACGCTCACCTCGCTGCGATTGCTGCCGAACATCACATTAGCAAACCGGCCCTAGGGTTGGCATTGGATGGCTTCGGCCTCGGAGAACACAATCAAAGCTGGGGTGGAGAACTGATGCGCCTCGACGGCGCCCACTATCAGCGACTCGGCCACCTGAGCCCGCTCAAACAACCCGGTGGCGAACGTGCCGCTCGCGAACCGTGGCGCATGGCCGCGTCGGTCTATGCCCGCCTTAAACGCAGTGATGAGATTGCCCAGCGCTTTAATCAGCCAGGGGCTGGTGCCCTACAGCAACTGCTAGACAAAAATCTCAACTGCCCCGAAACCAGCAGCGCCGGCCGACTCTTTGACGCCGCCGCTGGCCTACTCGGCATCCAAGCCGTCTGTAACTTCGAAGGCCAGGCTGCCATGATGCTGGAGAGCCTCGTAACCAAGCCCCAGGTGATGGCCGATGGCTGGCAAATCAACAACGGCACGCTCGACCTTTTGCCGCTGCTGGCGCGGATGATCGATTGTGACTCAGTCACGGGTGCCAACCTTTTTCACGGCACCCTGATCGCCGCCCTCAGTGAGTGGCTGGAACAGAACGCTACAGCTGAAGGGCTAGACACCATTCTACTGGCAGGTGGTTGCTTTCTGAATCAAGTATTGAGCAACGGACTGGTGGCTGAATTAAAGCGCAAGGACTTTAGTGTAAAAATGCCGCAACAGGCCCCTTGCAATGACGGTGGATTAAGCCTGGGGCAGGCATGGGTGGCGGGGCTTAGCCTTTATAATCTCTAGGGCCTGTTAACAATAATTCCAAATCAGCGCCGGAGGCCATTTTTCACGGAACAAGGCACATTGAGCGCAGTGTTCTTACCGTACATAAGTGAAATGTAACGCGGTTCCGTGGAAAATGGCCCCGTCCCTTCGGGTTGCGCCCCAAAACGGGCCATGCAGCGTTGCTCATACCCACTACACTCGCTACGCTCATGGGGTAGACTCTCGTTCATTTAGAATAACTAAACCTCTCTCTTCGCGCCTTGCCTCGACCGTTTGGGGGCGGCAACGCTGGTTTGGAATTATTGTTAACAGGCCCTAGTGCACCGTACACACCATGCACGGATCAAACGAACGCACAATATGTTGTACTGCGATGGGGTCGGTTTCACCTGCTCGTAGTGGTGCACCGATGAGCGCCTGCTCCAACGCCCCACGCTGCCGGGCCGCATCACGGGGTGAAAAATTCCAGGTGGTGGGGGCGACGATCTGGTAGTTGTGAATACGGCCGTTACGGATACTCAGCCAGTGGCCAAGGCTACCGCGCGCGGCCTCGACCATACCGATACCTTCAGCATTTTTGGGCATCGCCGCCTCGATACAAAACGGTTCACCTGGTTCTAATGCTTTGACCCACTGTTCCATCATTGGCAACAGGCGGGCAACCTCGTAGAGCCTGGCCAGCACGCGATTACGCACATTTCCACCACTTTCTTGTACTAGGTTTTGAATCAAGGCTTGGCCATCGATAAGCTGCCTTGCCAGTGCCCCCACCTCGACCACCTTGCCATCTAAGCGCGGCGCCTTGCACCAGCTGTATCCGCCTTCGCTGTCGGCTGCTGGCTGGGTGATCCCCACACTGGGATGCAGCGCTGCGTCGTCACCATCGAGCCAACTATGGCTAATATCTTCTTGAATCACGGCGCTGTTAAGCGGGTGTACCCCCCCCTGCCAAACCCCCTGTTTGAACTGGTGATGCCCCGCTGTTTGGTAGGCGCCGTAGCTCATAAACCTGTCAGTGGCACGTCCAAGTTGTTGCAGCTGCAGCTCATCGGCGAGCATCAGAAAGTGTCGTAGGTCAGCCGTCAGTGGCGCACCGGCATAGTTGTTCAGCTGCGCTATAGCGGTCATCTCGGTAATCTGCTCCAGCGGCACACCAAATAACTGGTTTTCCAAAAAATCGCGCATCACAAACAACAGACTCAGCAGACGGCTTTTTTCCCCGGCCTCCACCGCCCGTGTAGTACCACCCGGTTGCAGCGCCAGACTGTGTGGCCATTTGCCTGCCAATATCCCCATCAGGTGCAAGAACTGGGCGCGCACAGGTAATAACTGTTTTGTTGCGCTGCCTTTAGCGGCTTTAAAACGCTGCTCGGTTTTGCTAAACCAAGCCTGTTTGGCATAGATCTCACGCGCAAAATCGGGCATAAAAAAGAGATAAAAATGGGTGAGGTGATCAACGAGGTTTTCACAGGCCAATACCAGATTGGTCACCCGCTCGCCATTCGGCGCGATGGTGATCCCCTGTGCCTGTCGCAGGGCGGTGGCGGCAGCTACCGATTGCGAGACCGAGCAGATACCACAAATCCGGGGGGCATAAACCAATGCATCACGTGGATCTTTACCCACCAACATCTGTTCAAAACCACGATAGAGCGGCGAGGTAACCCGAGCGTCGCTCACTCGGCCGTCGTCGATATCTATCTTGACTTCAAGATCACCTTCGACACGGTTAAAGGGACCCATGATACGGCGTGTCATTTGTTTGATTTTCCTTTCGCGGCTTGGCTGGGCGACGTGACGATGTGATCAGCCGCAGCATTCTCTTTGATCCGTTTTGGCGTCGCCGCTTTTGATAAAGACGACAAAGCGACAAACCAGGCCTTGGGCATGTCGTTGGGCAGGCCTACCGGAATACCGGCCACCTTGGGGGTTTCAGTAAAGACCCGTCCCGGCTCTTCAAAACCGGGGGCCGTACAATCAATGCAGGCATAACCGCCCCGCAGGCAAGAGCCTTCGCCATTCCAAAGACGAATATTGCAATCGGCGTGGGCTTGAGTCCCCACGCAACCGAGGTTTTCCATTAAACAACCGAGCTGTGATACATGTGCCGCACTGGCCTTATATTCATAATATTCGTTACGCGGGCAACCATGGTGCACCAGATGATTGGCGTAGCTGCGGGGCCGTCCCAGTTCATCGAGCGCCGAGACATCCAGTGCATTGGCGGCCAATTGCGTTAAGGTTTCCGTCACCCAGTTAGGATGTATGGGGCAGCCGGAGATATTGATCACGGGTAGGCCGCTGGGGTCACGAAAGTGCTCCCCCAATAGGCCACCCGGCTCGGCTTCATCAAACTGTAAGCCGCAGGCCTCAACCGTATTATCCCCACCGCGGGTAATGCCACCATAGGCGGCACAACTGCCCACCGCCACCACATGGGCGGCCTTGGCTGATAGTTGTTGCAACCAATGCATCATAGGCTGACCACTACCAGCCATAAGATGAAAGCGCCCCGTGCCGTTTGGCCCGCGCATCACTGCGCCTTCTAAGCACAAGATATCGAGTGTTTGTTCACCCGTGATGATCTGTTGCATCAAACTTGTCACTTCACTGCCTGAGGCCTCGCTGATGGCAGGATGCCAAAGCAGGTTGATACCCGCGGCCTTAAAGCTGGTTAATAGACCGGGCGCTTCGGCACCTAGCAGCGACATACTGCAACCACCGCAGCCACCCGATTGCAACCACAATAAATTAGGCATCTGCCGATTCCTGATTTAAGGGAAAAATTAGGGGCAGGCGAAGCGTAAACATTGCGCCACCATCGGGATGGTTTTGCGCCTGCAATTCGCCGCCGATTTTTTGCGCTAAACCATAACTGATGGAAAGCCCAAGCCCCGTACCTTTGCCCACTTGTTTGGTGGTAAAAAAGGGATCGAACAATTTCGATAACAGCGACGGCGCAATGCCAGGGCCGATGTCACGCACGCTGATATAAAGCAGCGCGTCGTCGCTGTTACAGGCTATGTCTAGCCTACGCTCGGCTTGGTCTTCCATAACATCAATAGCGTTTTGGATTAGGTTGACCAAAATCTGCTGTAGATGCCCTTTGCAGCTATCAAAGCTCAACTGCTCCGGCATTTGATACTGCACTGTCACTTTGCTGCGTTCAGCACGCAGCACCCAGTTAACCGAGGTTTCGATCAAGGCCACCACGTCAAAATGACTCACCGGCTCCTGCTGTGCGCCGCTGTAGCGGCGCAAGTCTTGAACAATATTGCTGACCCGTTCCGCCCCCTCCAAAGTGCCATCTATCAGGGAACCCATGTCGTTGATGATGCGCTTGATCTTGAGTTCTTCACGCAACTGGGCTAAGACAGCGGCAGGCTCATTGCTTTCCACTGCGGCTAGGTAGCGGGTCATCCTATCGCTATAGCGTTTTAAAGCGTGCATGTTGCCAAAAACAAAGCTAATGGGGTTGTTAAGTTCGTGGGCCACACCTGCCACAAGTCGTCCCAGTGAGGCCATTTTTTCCGATTGCACTAATTGCTGTTGTGTCTGCTGCAAGTCATGGTGGGCAGTATGTAATGCATCATAGGCATGGCGTAATTCGCCCACCGGGCGGCCTATCAATACAACGCCACGCAAGCGGCCGTTATGGTCGTAATGGGGCGAACCGTTTAAGGCTAGGGGTAATGACTGGCCGTCGCGGCTTAACAGTGCAACCTCGCAATCACTGACCGACTGTAGGCCACCATCGCGCAGTTGTACGTCTATTTTTTGTTGTGAGGCTGGAGTAAAAAGTTCACTGATAGTTTTGTTTAACACTGCCGCTTCATCACACCCACTTAAACTTAATAAGGCGGTATTAACCTGTTCCACTCGACCATTGCGATCACACACAATCAACACATCACTCATAGAGGTTAAGACGCTGCGAATAAAACGATGCGCCTCCTCCAACTCGGCATTTTTTGTTTCCAAGGCCAGTTGGTGATGAACCAGATCGGCATAGACTTCATCCATCTTATGGATAACATCGATCCAGGCTTCTTCAGATGCAGCCGCCTGTCCCAGGGAGTCTGCCACCCCGGCCTTTTCGATGAGTCTGTCTTTACGAGGCACCATAAAATAATAGGACTGTGCTGATTATTCCGTGTGTTGTGTGCGTGTGCCAAACTGAAAAAATCTCAGTTGACAGTTGAGTTCTCCGGCATAAGGTTAGCTTTATCCAAGCCGTAACGCTCCAGTTTACTGCGCAAACCGACCCGCGACAAACCTAGTTCTTTGGCGGCACGACTTTTATTCCAGCGGTGACGAATAAGCGTTTCACGCAGGATGCGCGCCTCCAAAGATTCGACGCGATCTTTGAGTGAGCCATCCAGCCCGCAGAGCAGATCCAGCTCCGCTTCATCCTCTTGTGGTGCGGCGCGCAATACCCGTGGTGACAACAATTCAGCCCCCAGCTGCGCTTCACTACCCATCACCAACATTTGTTGAATCTCGTTCTGCAACTCGCGCACATTGCCCGGCCAATGATATTGCTGCATGCATGCCAGGGCCTCGTCGCAGAAACCGTCTACCGACTTACCCAGTGCACGCATGGCCTTATCGAGTAGGGCTTGGGCCAGCACCGGTATATCCATCAAACGTTCACGCAGCGGCGGCATGGTCATCGTCATCGCCGCCAGTCGGTAATAAAGGTCTTCCCGAAAGCGACCGGCCCGAACCTCTTCTTCCAGGTCTTTATTAGTGGCAGCGATAACCCGCAGATCAACCTTGCGCGTCCGACCACTGCCTAGCGGGCGAATCTCGCCCTCTTGCAACACCCTGAGCAACTTAACCTGGAAGGCCGGCGAAACCTCACCGATCTCATCGAGGAATACGGTGCCGCTACTGGCCCGTTCAAACAGGCCAGCACGATCTTCCGTCGCACCGGTAAACGCACCTTTTTTGTAACCGAACAATTCGCTTTCCAATAATTCATCAGGCAAGGCACCACAGTTTTCGACGACAAACGGTTTGTCCCAGCGAGGACTGTTGTAATGCAAGGCGCGCGCGGCCAACTCCTTACCCGTGCCCGACTCACCATAAATCAGCACCGAGATGTCATAGGCGGCGATATTGGCGATGCGTTCGCACACCTCGTTTACAGGGCTTTGTGCACTGCGCACCAAACCGTCGCTTTCCTGATGCTGGGCGCGCAGGGTTCGCCGTTGAGCAGCCATCTTTTGCTCCAGCTGCTGCGGTGCCATCTTCAGCTCGATGTTGAGCAACTCGTTTTCGCGTTGCAACTGAAACAGCTTAGCCGCGTTCTGCAACGTAAGGATTAGACTGTCGGGATACCAGGGTTTGGTGATGTATTGATAGACGCCTGCCTCGTTGATCGAACTGATGATATCGTCCGAATCGGTATAGCCAGAAATAATCATGCGCACCACATCCGGCCATTGTTCACGCACCTGCTTAAGGAACTCGACACCCGTCATATCGGGCATACGTTGATCGCAGAGGATAATCTGCACCCATTCCTGTTGCAGTATCTGCTCGGCCTCTGCCGTGCAGCTGGCAGTCTTGACGTCGAACTCCTCTTCTAAGATGCGCACTAACGATTCCAGGCCACGCACCTCGTCGTCAACGATCAATATTGTGGGCTGGTTTTTCATCACATCAACAAATCCGCGGCAGTTGTTCACCGGCTAAGAAATCCACCACGCGCTGACCGCCAAAGCGGGTTTCCATCTGGACCAGGTGGTGGGTATCTTCGACGACTGTGCCGATGATGGCAGCCTCTTTACCTAGCGGATGATCTCGCATAGCACTAAGCAGATTCTCGGCATCCGCTTGTGAACAGATAGCGATCAACTTACCTTCGTTGGCGATATAAAGTGGGTCAAGGCCGAGCAGTTCACAGGCCGCTGCCACTTGTGGTTTGACCGGAATGGCAGACTCATTCAACTGTACCCCTACTGCGGATTGCTGGGCCAGTTCGTTTAGGGTGGTGGCCAGACCACCACGGGTAGGATCGCGTAGGCAGTGAATATCCGGCACGGCTTGAATCATGTTCGCCGCCAGCCCATGCAGTGCAGCTGAGTCTGATTCTATTGTGGTTTCAAACTCGAGATTTTCACGCTTCGATAAAATCGCAACACCATGATCGCCGATGCTACCGCTGATCAAAATTGCATCCCCCACTTGGGCACGTTCACCGGAGATGTTAACACCTGCTGGCACCGTGCCAACGCCAGTGGTGGTGATGAATACGCCGTCGCCTTTACCCTGCTCCACCACTTTGGTATCACCCGTAATCACACTCACTCCGGCAGATTTAGCTGCCTCGGCCATGCTCATAACAATGCGTTCCAAATCAGCCAACGGATATCCCTCTTCAAGGATAAAACTTGCTGAAAGATAGAGCGGCTTGGCACCGGACATCGCCACATCATTCACCGTGCCATGCACAGCCAAACTACCGATGTCGCCACCCGGAAAAAACAGCGGTGAAATCACATGGCCATCGCTTGCCATCACCATGCGACCTGCCGCAACGGGGAAGCAAGCGCCGTCGTTACCTTGGCGAAGATATTCATTATCGAGATGCTTAGCGAACAACTCTTTAATCAATTGCATCATGGCGCGACCACCACTGCCATGACTCATGTCGACCTTGCCGCTTTTAATATTGAGCTTCATTAAGCAGCCCCCCGAAATCGACCATAACTCCAGTGTGCGGCACAGGCCCCTTCTGATGAGACCATGCACGAACCCATGGGATTTTCTGGTGTGCAGACCGTGCCAAACAATTTGCAGTCTTGCGGTTTTTTCTGACCACGCAAAATGGCCGGACACTCACAGCCTTTTACATCGGTAACGGGCTGGGCCTGCACAGGAAAACGCATCTCGGCATCGAATTCAGAAAACTCATGGCGTAATTTTAAGGCGCTTTCAGGAATCAACCCCAAGCCTCGCCACTCAAATGTGTCGCGCAGTTCAAATACCTCACTCATCAGCGCCTGGGCTTTGCGATTACCCTCTGGCGTGACGGCACGGGTGTATTCGTTCTCGACAATATTTCGACCATCGTTGAGTAGCCGAATTGCCATTAGGGTTGACTGCATCACATCCAGCGGTTCGAAACCGGCGATAACAATGGGCTTGTTATATTTTTGCGCAAAGGGCTCATAGGCGGCGCTGCCGATGATGGTGCTGACATGCGAGGGGCCGAGAAAACCATCAATGGCGACTTGGGTTTCAGCATCCAATAAGGCACCCAGTGCAGCGGGTGTTAAGAGGTGGTTACAAAACACCGAAAAGTTTTTCAGCCCTTCTTGTTTGGCGTGTTTGATAGCAACAGCCGTGGGCGGTGTCGTGGTTTCAAAACCGATGGCAAAAAAGACCACCTGTTTGTCTGGATGATCGCGGGCAATCTTAAGCGCATCTTGGGTCGAGTAGACCATGCGAACATCAGCACCATCGGCCTTGGCCTGCATCAGGCTGCGCCGCTTGCCGCCCGGCACACGCATCATGTCACCATAGGTACATAGAATCACCTCATGCTTTTCGACCATCTGCATGGCTTCATCCAATCGACCAATAGGCAAGACACACACTGGGCAGCCGGGGCCGTGGACAAATTCAACATTGTCGGGCATCAAATCGGGCACACCGTAACGAAAGATGGCGTGGGTATGGCCACCACAAAATTCCATCAAACGATAATGGTGTTCGGGCCTGGCTTCACGAGCAATAGCGGCGGCAATGGCTTTGGCTTGTGCTTGGTCACGAAACTCATCGATATACTTCATGACGCCGCCTCCGGCTCGTTAGGCAACATGCCTGCCTCGGCGAACAGTTCCAAGGTCTTTTGCGCCTCTTCCGGGCTTATTTTGTTTAAGGCATAACCGACGTGAATCAAGAGATAGTCACCCACATTCACATCATCAACCAAGGCAATAGAAACCTCCTTTTTGACCCCTCCCACCGAGACCTGAGCAACATCGCCCTCGACAACCAATACCTCTGCGGGAATCGCTAAACACATATCACGCTTCCTTTGCTTGTTGATGAGGGCGCTTGGCGTCCAACCATTGGTACCAGTGATTCATACCGGTGCCTTGTGTCGCCGACAGCTGGATAACCTCAATGCCTGGATTAACACGACGTGCATACGCAATGCATTTCTCTACGTCAAAATTAACATAGGGCAACAGGTCAACCTTATTTAAGATCATCACATCGGCGGCATGAAACATGTCGGGATATTTAAGCGGTTTATCTTCGCCTTCGGTCACCGAAAGAATGGCAACTTTGTGCGCCTCACCGAGATCAAACTCGGCAGGACAAACAAGATTACCGACGTTTTCAATAAACAGCAGACTGTTGTTTTCCAGACCAAGATTTTCCATCGCATGGCCCACCATATGAGCATCAAGATGGCAACCCTTGCCTGTGTTAATTTGCACAGCGGCAACACCGGTTTCACGAATACGCTCGGCATCGTTGGCGGTCTGTTGATCACCTTCGATCACCGCCATAGCATGGCTGGGTTTTAGGTCGGTAAGGGTTTTGGTTAATAAACTTGTTTTGCCCGAGCCAGGGCTGGAAACAAGATTCAAAGCAAGAATATTTCTCGCGCTAAAAACACTGCGATTCTTTGCCGCGTATTCGTTGTTTTTACCAAGGATATCAACTTCGATACGCAGCTTACGACTTTCACTGGTATGGGGGTCATGCGAGTGATGATGGTGACCATCGATCTTCACTTCGTTGCTTTTATCTGCACTGGCACAACCACAATCAATACACACTATTCCACCTCCAGTTCTTTAATTTGTAAGGCTTCACCACCATTCACCTGCAGCTGATGACTACCGCAATCAGGACAAGCATCAAAGCGTTGCGCAATTTCTATATTTTTCATGCATTGCATACACCAGGCCTGCCCTGGTACATGAATCACTTCGAGTTTGGCATCGCGGGCAATTGAATCTTTCATCACCACATCAAAACCAAAACGCAAGGCCTCCACCTCTACACCCGCCAAGGCACCTATCTCCAGCCAGACGGTTTTTACCTTATGGTAATTCTGGCTTTCGGCCTGCTCTTCGATCACTCGCAGGATGCCTTCGCAGAGCGACATTTCATGCATACCTTACAATCCGTTTATTTTTAAGTCATGTCCCACACAGGGGTCGATAGCGTTAATCCACATCGCCACCTTGGTACGTAACTGCGCTTCACTGTTAAAGCGAAGACCTATCACGCCCTGTACGGCGATGCCCGCTGGATGAAAATTCCATTCGGTAGGTGCCAAGATCGCATAATCGGCGATCCGCTCACGTGCCAATCTTAAACGATGTATCAGGCAACCACGTGAGGCATCGACCACCCCCAGACCAACACCGTTCACATCCGTCTTAGCAGACGGTATAACACCATCGCACTCACCGTTCACCAACATAGTCACATCGTGACGAATCGCGCCGAATAAACCAAGCAACTCCACCAATCTTGCCGTCACTCTTGCTAACAAACCATTGCCCCACTTGCGACTAGCCGCAGCCACCAAGGGTTGCGCCAACTGCCGAGTGTAGACATTAGTCTCGCAGCAGCGCCCTTGCCACGAGGGCTTGGCGATCAACTCATCCCGACCTGGGTCACTGAGTTGCTGGCCAATAGTAGGCACGGCATCGAGCGGCAATGCCACGCTATCAATGGCTGTGCTGCCCAGGCGCTGCCATTCATTGGCGACGATAAACTGCACAAACTTCGCCGCATCACTTTGCTGCTTGGCCGCCCAGTCACATAACTGCGCTGGCTCGCGCAGGGTCAGCCACTGTTCCATGTTCATGCCACAGACATGCGTTTCGATCAGGGCTTGCAGGTCTTTCAATAGCCGGCTCAGTTGTGACGGCTCGGGCACTACCTTGGCGTCGACTGTCATCCCCTGGCCAGCGGCAAAAAGTGCTTGCTCCATCTCCGCCATCACGCGGGCAACCAGACTGAGTTCTTTGTCACGCACAGGCGCCTCGCCCCGCAACTGCGGCCAAATCATTAACACCTGTACGAGGTGCTCACGCAGCGACTCCAGCTTTAGCAACACCGCTTGTGCCTGCAGTACGGATGCTGTTACCGCTATGCCCGTCGCTTGACGCCAAGCTGCCAAACCCGCCGCACGCTGGGCGACGCTACAGATACGGTACATCAGACCCATAGAGGCGAGCCCTTCGACAATCGTTTTACCGCGCAGGATGTGGCTCAATTGCAGCGGCCGGGCTGATGTCAGGCTGACATCTCTAACCTCGCCTGCCGCGCAATCGAGTTTAAATAGCAGCCCACCTTGCAGTGTCATGTGCGTAACTTACCGCGTAAAAAATCACGCCGCGACAAAGCGGCAGGCGCCTCAGTTTCATCTTGTTCAACGCTCCCCATCGCTGTACCGGAACCAAACTGTTCTCGCGCTGCTTCGCTGTTAACTGCTAGTAGCGCAGCTTCGGCAGTGGCAAGGGCAGTCGCTTGATCTGCAAATTCAAACATCGGTGAAAAAAGTGAACAACTTTGAAAGCGCCCTAAACCAAGCTCATCAGCGACGATAAATTCATAAGACCCAGAAGGGAGAGCGTGAGACTGCTTACTGCCGGGCATAAGTCCCTGCCACTCATCACCATTGGGCAGCAGCACTAGATTCATACACCAGGGGGTAAGCAGTACTCCCAGGTAACCGTGCTCACAGGCTTCAAAGCCAATGACTGCAACCTGCAGAGCCGGATTGACCATCGGCAGATCAACCATGCGTTCGCAATGGATCTGCTCAAAGGCGTGTTGCAGACGTGCTGCGCGTTCAGTCATCACGCCCCGGCTCAATCAGCAGAAAGCCAGCCTTATTACTATCGCAGTTGGGGCAGCTCCAGTGGGGAGGCAAGGCTGAAAATGGTGTACCGGGAGCGACTTGCCAATAGTCATCCCCCTGCGCTGGATCGTAGACATACCAGCAGATACGACACTCTAGCCGCGCATCGTCTGCTAGGTTAGCGGTATCGCCGCTATAGGCACCAGCGAAGAAGTTACTCACCGATAGACCTCTATAATTTCGCCTAAGCGTTGAGCGCTATCGGCGATATCTTCAGCCGCGGCGCAAGCGACTACGGGGACGCTTGTCACCTCTAGCGTATTGAGGATCATGGTGTCCTGTGAGTTGAAATACTGTACCCACCAAACGTGTTGCGTCTGCGTACTGGTGATGCGGCAATTGCCGTAACCACGCGATAGAATTATCACTCGACCACCGCCTAAGCTCTGCTGTAGGTAGGCGAGATCCTGTTCGGTTTGCGGCAGTAGGCTGAGATTGATGGCGTGGCTAAAGCCGGGTTCAGTGGCGCGAGAAATTTGCTCATTGATCTCGGTCAACAGCGGCGCAGCATTCATCACCCCCTCAGGTAGGGTCTCGCTATCGCAGACCAGTTTCGTCTGCGCCTTTTTAAAACTCTGCTCAGCCACCACCCAGGGAATCGCCGCCACTTCGATGTGGTCACTCAACAACTGGTCAAATTCATCGACACTGCGCACCCACCACACGCCGGCCAGCACCGACTCCTGAATCAGGATTTTGGGCATATCATCAACCACAATACTGACATCGCCCTCGCCCAGCACCTGGTTAACTAGATTGAGATTGGCTGCGTCTAAGCTTTTTAGATCCAGCAGCTGCTTCAGACTACCGTCATAGCCACGCAGTGTTTGCAGCAGCGTCTCCAGCGCTGCTAAGCCCTCAACGAGGCCGCGTGCTTCCTCCGCCTCTGGGACTTCGGGCGACATATAGGTATTCATCTCGGAGGGCATGTGCAGGTAGTCTAACTCTGCGCCATCGCTTTCACTGGGCTGGCTGCCAGCGCCAAAAATAGGAATATGAGTTTGCGTCATAGTGTTGTCTGTCCTCAGTAAGTCGCAGGAATTGTTAAGCGCAGCCGCTGCCTTGCTCGATCACAGGAATGGCAAAACCGGGGGGCCGTCTCGGCTCACTTTGCAACAGGTTTTGAATATTGGTGCGGTACTCCGCCCAGTTTTGCAGTTTGCTGATCGCCCCCAAATACTCCTCACCTTGCAGTAACACCAGGGTCGGCCAGTGGTTAAAGCCGAAGCGCTTTTGCAAGGCGCTCTCTGCCGCTTGTGCCACCAATGCAATCTGAAAACAGCCATCAAAGGCCTGGGCCAACTCAGGCAGGATCACCGCCAGATCGCTGCTCTCGGGATAGCGGCGTACATCGCCAGCAAAAAATAGCAATGTGCGTGCGTTTTGTTGGGCGTATTCAGGTAATGACTCCTCATCCACCAACGCGGCGTGGCCCTCATCCAACAATCGTTGTATCAGCGGCGAACTCATAGCGGTTCCTTATCGTTTGAATTGGTAGTCAACTGCGCTTGTAGGAAATCGGGCAGTTGCGGTTCGCGATCAACCAGGTCAGCAAACAGATGATCGATCTGCTTATGGGTCTGCTCACCCATATCGCCAGCGCTATGCATGGCGATATCGAGGGCGCTGAGGGCGTCGCTAATTTGGTAGGCGGTCTGTTGGTCCAGCACCTCACGGGCGGCGCCGAGAAAAACCAGCACCCAGCTGTCTTTGGGCAGATCGCCCACCAATAGCGTATCGATATGAGTTGTCTCATCGCTGCCTCTGGGCTGGCCCAGGGCGTAGCCCTCGCCACTTTCGACAATGCGCATGGGGATGCCGATACACATTAATACTTACCTCGATGGTCAACATCCACCTGCACCGCTTCATCCAGACTGGGCATAGGGGCGATCTCGTACGCCTCGTTCAACACCACTCGTGGATCGCCTTTGCGCAACGCTAAATCTGATGAGGGGCGCTCTAACTCGTAACGCTCCAGGTCCAGGGCTTGGCGTTCGCCGGCATCGGTGAGCGCATGTGGCTCAATCGCCAAACTTTTGAGATAGGCCAGCACCTGCTCGATGGCGGGATCGATCTGCGCCTTAACGATGGGCCGCAGGCTGCCGCCGTAATCCTCTAACTCTTCGGGCTGAACACCGACCAATAAAATATGTTGCGGGGCGTCATTCAGCATCTCGGCGGTCAACAGCACCTCTTGGAAACCGGTCTGGTGCAGACTCATCTTCTTCGCCCCTAGATAACTAGGCACATCAGCATCACGCACGCTTTTGAGGGTGCCGGGGGCCAGTCCGTAGTCGATAGCGTCCAGCACTACCAACACGTCAGCCGCCTGCACATACTGGAGCAGATTGAGTCCCTGAGTACCGCCATCCATCACGGTGACGTTGTCCGGCCATCGGTATTGCTGGCGCAGGCGCTCCACCACGCGTACGCCAAAGCCCTCATCGGCCCACAACACATTACCGATCCCCAACACAAGTACCTGTTTAACTTCAGCCATCCCACCTCCCTAAGTGAATAGTTTTATTACGGCAAGGAGTGGGCCAGCCAAGCAACAGACTTAAACTATTGATTATTAAATGGCGGCAACTGTCATAAACGCAACCACCCGCCTCAAAGCTAGACACAATCAATACAATAACACACCAAACTGGAAGCTATCCTTCCACTTTTTACTTCATGCGTAAGTTGAGACTTACAAAAAAACGGTGCCCCATGAGAAACGAGACACCGCAATTGCGGAACAAACATTAGTTACCTATTCGTCGTCAGCACGCCCCCGATCTTTGAATGTACGCCAACCGCTAATCATGGTACTGACCATGCTTTGACGAGACATCACATCTTCACGAATCGCCGCATAGATATGAACAATGACGAAGCAGATGATGAACCACATACCCAGATGGTGCCAGGTGTGTACGTCCTGACTTTGACCGAAAAGCGGAATCAGCCAACTGCTAAACATAGTATTGGCCCAAGAGCCCGCCAGCGTCCCCTCACCATAAAGTGCAAAGCCGGTAAAGATCATGAAGATCGAACCCCAGAACAGCATGATATGCATAGCCACCATGGCCAAGGGGTTGTGCCCCACATATTTACACGGCTCTTTTGTCATGAAGGCGTACCACTTCATCTCATGAACCACACCCCGCCAGAACTCACGCTGCAAGAAGGGTGGAAAGACCAACTGACGCGCATGTTCGTTACCCGCAAAAGCCCAATAGATGCGAAACAGAAAACCCACGGTCATTAGGTAGGCGGAAGCAAAGTGGATAAAGCGGATATAACCCATGACATAATGGTCACTCGCCTCACCACTCATGGTGGGCAACGGGCTACCAATAAAGTATCCAGTGAGACAGAGCAGCACGATGCAGAGCGCATTGAGCCAATGCCAGAGGCGCAGCGGCGCCTCGTAGACATAGACCGCCTCTTCGCTATGACGGCTATCGATTTTAGTTGTCATTACAACACCCCCTTAGCGCACTTTGACCGAGGTCAGCTCTTCCCCATCTTCACTCATTACATGAGTTGAACAGGCGAGACATGGATCAAAGCTGTGTAGCGTGCGCAGGATCTCCACAGGCTCATCCTGGCGTTCTACCTTAGTGTTGAGCAGCGAGGCCTCAAAGGGGCCGATATTGCCCTCATTATCACGCGGCGATCCATTCCAGGTGGTCGGCACCACGCACTGGTAGTTGTCGATTTTGGTATCTTTGATTTTGATCCAGTGGCCCAAGGCACCGCGCGGCGCTTCGCTGAAACCCACCCCTTTCACCTCAGACGGCCAGGTCGAGGGGTCCCACTTTTCGACATTCGCCGTCGAGGTATCACCGGCCTTGATGTTAGCCATCAACTTATCTTGAAAGTAACGCATCTGCTCACCAGCCCACTGCGACTCCAGGCCACGTGCAGCGGTACGTCCCAGGGTTGAAAAAAGCGCCTCGACAGGCACATCCAAGGTTTTGAGCACATAGTTGATCTGCTCGGTGATGTACTTATCACCCTTGGCATAACCAATGATATAGCGCGCCAATGGCCCCACTTCCATAGCGTGGCCTTTCCAGCGCGGCGCTTTGATCCAAGAGTATTTAGCACTCTCGTCCACCTGCTCGATGTTGTCACGCTTGCCTTTGAAGTTTGGACCTTCAGGGTTGTAGTTCGACTCGGTGACACCGTCCCATGGGTGTAGCCCTTTACTCTCGTCGTCGTACTTGTACCAAGAGTGCGGTACAAACTCCTGAATCTCGTTCGGATCGGTCAGATCAACGTCATAGACCTCTTTCAGGTTGCCATTAATAATGGCCCCACGCGGCATCATCAGGTTAGAAGTTGAGTAGTCGTTGGCACGATCTGGGATATCGCCATAAGAGAGCACGTTTTGACTCGCCAGCCCACCACCGTATAACCACCCCTTATAGAAAGAGGCGACTGCTAACAGATCAGGGATATAGACGTTATCGATAAACTCAATAGTCCGGTCAATCAACGAGGAGACATGATTCAGGTTCTCCATGGTCAGCCCACCAATACCGTTCAAATTGATTGCGCAAGGTACGCCACCCACCAACCAGTTAGGATGAGGATCTTTGCCGCCAAAGATGGCACGAATCTTCATGATGTCTTTCTGAAAATCCAGCGCTTCCAAATAGTGAGTAACCGCCATCAGATCGGCTTCAGGTGGAAGCTTATAGGCCGGATTGGTCCAGTAACCATTTTTAAACGGCCCTAGCTGACCACTTTCGACAAAGCGCTTGAGACGGTTTTGGATATCACGAAAATAGCCAGGGGATGACTTGGCGTGTTTCGGGGAGACCTTCTGCTGCAACTCCGAGGTCGCTTTGGGATCAGCCTTTAAGGCATTCACCGGATTCACCCAGTCGAGGGCGTGCAGATGGTAGAAGTGAACCAAGTGATCCTGCGCCTGCAATGCCAGCTGCATGATGTTACGGATTGAGTTGGCATTGTCAGGAATCTGAATCTTCAGCGCATCCTCAACGGCACGCACTGAGGTCAACGCATGCGTTCCGGTGCAAACACCGCAAATACGCTGAGTAAAGGCCCATGCATCACGTGGATCACGGCCTTTAAGAATCACCTCTAAACCACGCCACATAGTGCCAGAAGAGACTGCATTGCGAATGATATTGTCATCATCAATGTTAACTTCACAACGCATATGGCCTTCGATGCGCGTCACTGGGTCCACCACGACACGACGACCGGTATCATCCAGAGAAAATCCATTAGGGGTAGTGATCACACTCATGACTCCTGCTCTCCTTTCTGCTGAGCACGTTTAACAGCACTAACGGCGGCATGGGCCACAGCGGCACCACCCACAATACCGGCAGCGGTCATACCCACCTTGTCGGCGTTCTCTTCAATACCAAATTGATCAATGCCACTCAGGCGGTCGTAAAAACCGCCCTTATCCCAGAAGCCATCCTCGGAACAACCGATACAACCGTGACCGGCCTGGATAGGAAACGACAAGCCCCCATTCCAGCGAGTAGTAGAACAGGCGTTATAGGTGGTTGGGCCTTTGCAACCCATCTTATAAAGGCAGTAACCATTGCGCGCGCCTTCGTCATCCCAGTTCTCAACAAACTGTCCAGCATCAAAATGGGAGCGGCGATAACACTTGTCATGGATGCGTTGGCTATAGAACATCTTCGGCCGCCCTTGACGATCCAGCTCGGGGATACGATCAAAGGCCAGCATGTAGGTAATCACACCGGTCATTACCTCGGCGATGGGCGGACAGCCCGGCACCTTAATGATCGGTTTGCCGCTGATTACCTTATGCACAGGCGTGGCCTGAGTAGGATTGGGCTTGGCGGCCTGCACACAACCCCATGATGCACAAGAGCCCCAGGAGATCACCGCCTTGGCGTGGTCGGTCGCGTGCTTTAACTGATCTAGAAAAGGCTTACCACCGATAATGCAGCTCATGCCATCGTCATTGAGCGGTGGATTCCCTTCGACAGCAACAATATAGTTGCCCTTATACTTTTCGATCGTCTCTTCGATGATCGCCTCAGCCTGATGACCGGCGGCGGCCATGATGGTGTCATCGTAGTCGAGCGAGATCATAGAGAGAATCACATCCTTAGCCAACGGATGGGCCGAACGGATAAAGGACTCGGTGCAACAGGTACACTCCAAACCATGCAGCCATAGCACCGGAATACGCGGTTTATTTTCCATGGCGTGAGCAATCTTGGGGGCAAACGCCGGCGCCAAGCCCAAGGCCGCTGTCGTCAAACTACAAAATTTGAGAAAACTACGCCGGGAGATCCCCTGGCGACGCATCACATCGTAAAAGCTCTCTACCGGTTCCGATAATGGATTTACAGACATCATTTTCCTCCCTAATAATCGCACCGCTGCGCTCAAGCGCGCACCTTTAGTGTTATGAAGGAAGCATATCGCAATGACTATGCCAGCAAATTTTTTACTTTTTTTTCAACAGGTTAGTATAAACCAGCCATATTCCATAAAAACCCTTACGGAAACAAGCTAACCAGGATTTACAACTAAGCGGCAACTTGATTTGCAGCACGCATCACTTAGGCGGACCAGGGAATAAATTGCAAAATAAACAACCTAGCAACAAGCTGACGAGGGATTACTTAGGAGTTACCCAGGAATCTAAGAATATCCATCGCCCACTCTTAGTCCCATGTAGTAAGCCACGGTGAATAACACCCAGAGAGCGTCACGATTGTGTAAACAAATGAGCTCTGACATTCAGCTGTTGTTTGCTAAACAAAGACGACGTCCTATAGGCAACCCTACAACCACCTGACAAAAAACCAGGCGGTCGTAATAAGATAAGCTATTGATTTTACTGGAGTGAAAAATTTGAGAATAGCAAAAACACAAGTGCCGCGACAATAAAATATCGCGGCTAACTTATTGTTTTAAAAGAAAATGGTGCGCCCGGCACGATTCGAACGTGCGACCGCCTGGTTCGCAGCCATCAGGGTGCAATATATTTATTTATATATCAATAACTTGCGAGGCGTTCGTTGCGCCATTTTGCATAACAATGCATAGCTGATTCCGGCAAAACTTCGGCAAGGATGTCAGCCCAAATATAGAAAATTTCCCCGTATTCAATCAACCATCTACTCTTTCCGTATCCCACAAATTTTGATTTCCTCATACAGACAGAGACTACTGCTGTGACTCCTAAGCAAATCAAATTTAGGCATAGATGCTCACTTGTATTAGCTCCAACTTGATCCAAGCTTATCCCTGTTCGACGAACAGGGAGCTTTCCCATACAGGTAATTTTTGTTTCTCTTATTTAATAAACTAATGAGATTCAACCTCGCACAGCCCATTATTTCTCATTTATCAGTATTTATTGATTTCCTGGTCGAAAATAAACTATAGTTTCTCGTATAGGAGAAATATTATGGCCCGTACAATCACACAACTTCCCCTTCCAGAGTCCCCCATTGTCGATTCGGTAGAGGCCTTTGGTGCATTTATCCGAAGCCTGCGCACCCAGCAACAACTGCGCATCGATGATGCCGCTGCGCTATGTGGTGTTTCGGTTCAACTGCTCTCAGATCTGGAGAACGGAAAACGCTCAGTGGGACTGGATAAGGCACTCGCTGTGGCTCAGAAACTGGGGCTAAGTCTATTGGCAATACCTAAATCAGAACTGCCACAAACAATCACTGCCATAAAGCATCAATCATTATGAACACGCACAGTCTTTCAGCCTGGATAGGCGAGCAACAGGTTGGCACTCTAAGCTATCACGACGATACGGGGCGCTTCTCTTTTACATATGAGCAGGCATGGGTTGCGCAAGCGGCTACCTACCCCGTCTCGCCAGCACTCCCCTTCCAACGGCCCGATCAACAAACCGATGAATTACATTCTGTGAATGTACGCCGTTTCTTTGAGAATCTCTTACCCGAAGGCAAAGCACTTGAAGATGCCGCTTCAGCACATGCGGTTTCAAAGGGTAATCTATTTGGCTTGCTTCGCTGGCTAGGCCAAGAGAGCACTGGCGCACTCGCCCTACTCCCTGAAGGCTCCACACCAGCACAGGTTGACCCAGTGATGCGTGAGGTCACCTTTGAAGAACTCTCAGAACGCATCCAAGACCGCGCCAATCGCCCCTTTAATGTATGGGATGGCCGTGTGCGTATGTCCATCGCAGGTTACCAGGATAAATTATCTGTCTTTGTCGATGACGAAGGAAAGCTCTTCCTCGTGGAGGGTAAACTCGCATCTACACACATCCTCAAACCGGAGCCGATGAACCCAAAGCTTTCCCAGTTGGTCGCCAACGAACACTTCTGTTTAAAGCTTGCCACTACCTTGGGCATACCCTCTGCCGAGGTAGAGATCCTACGCGTACCAGAACCCGTACTGATGGTTAAACGCTTTGATCGCATCAAACACAACTCACATGTAGAACGTTTGCATGTGGTGGATAGCTGCCAAGCGCTCAACCTCAGCGTCAACCATAAGTATGAACGCAATTTCGGTAGCGGGCGCGATGTCGCCAACATTCGTGACGGTGTCAGTTTTGAAAAACTATTTTCCACCACACCGCTCACTCAGTCTGAAGCGGCAACCCGTATGACACTAATACGCTGGACGATACTGCAATACCTGATTGGTAACAGCGATGCCCATGGAAAAAACCTCTCATTCCTAGTTGAACCAGGTGGACTACGCCTTGCCCCTGCTTATGATCTCGTTTCAGTATGCGTCTATCCAGATATCGAACATGAGCTTGCCATGGCTGTCGGCGACGAATTCAACATCACCAAAATCCGTGCCTTCGACTGGGCTGACCTTGCTGAACGCTGTGGTATAGAGCGTCGCCTGTTGGTACGAGAGATGAATAGAATGATCAAAGTACTGCGAACACAGCTACCTAATCTTCTGGCCCTACCCGACTACACCGCTGACGAACAGGGAAAGCTTCAGGAAATATCAAAGTTTATGTTTAAACAGGCGGAGCAACTGGAAACTGATGCAAAAATGATAACCAAGGTAGAGCTAGGATAGCGACTGCGTACGCTTTACGATGCAAACAAAAACAACCCAGTAAATTTTTGAGTCGATTGCCCCAAACACTTAGCTCAAATATTGCCTTAATCTGAGCCAATGATGAGTCATAATTTAAAAATAGCCTTAAAAAGGTATAAAGAATTGATTTTTTCATTGGATAAATTTTAATTACTGCGAGCCACCCTTCGAATCACTAGCATTGATATCAATCAACAACAGTATCAAACGATGACAAAAGAATACTATTCAAATACAGACATAGCCTCCCTACTAGGTATCTCTTTATCCCGTTTGCGTAGCAATACCCTCGCTTCACGGGAATGCCGAATTCAGTAAGAAACCCACTCAAGGGCTTCGTACTCTTGATACACCATCGTCAACAGTCAAAGTGGACACTTAAGCTATCCCAAAAACCTATACCACAGATTGCGCACCCATCCCCACGCCCTATATAGAGCAGGTCACTGCTGTCCCATAAACGAAGCATAAAAAAGGCCTGAATATTCAAACTTGTTATAATGGTTGTGCGACCAAACATAGTAATAGAAGGATATTCAAGCCTTGGCTCATCATAATACCGTATTCTCTCAGCTGCTCAAATTCATTCCGAGACATGAGTTTGAATCTCTGGCATTTGAACACCATAAGGGAAGGAAGCTGCGTAAAATGAGTCGCTGGCTTCAATTTATCTCTCTTTCTTTAGCACAGCTCACGGGGCGCGTCAGTCTCAGAGATATCGTCAGTAATCTCTGTGCACAATCTCATAAGCTCTATCATCTTGGAGCAAGAACGGTGAGTCGTTCTTCATTGTCACAGGTCAATTAGCAATAGCCCTATACCCTTTACGAAGCGTTATTTTCCAAGTTGTTGTGTCGGTGTCAGGGCGTTGCTCCTCGACATGGCTTTAAGTTCAATAATAAGCTTTACTCACTGGATGCATCGACGATTGATCTCTGCCTAAGTGTTTTCCCATGGGCTGAGTTTCGATCTACAAAAGCAGCCGTCAAATTACACATGGGATTGGATCACGATGGCTTGATACCGGCCTTTTTAACGATTAGCGAAGGCAAGGCCCACGACATCACAGCCGCACGCGCACTGAAACTACCCAAACAAAGCATTGTGGTCATGGATCGCGGTTACAATGATTACGCTTGGTATAACCACTTGAATTCTAGTCAAATATTCTTTGTTACCCGTCTTAAAAAGAATGCCAAGTACCGTGTTCTTGAGCGCCGTAGCGTTAAAAAATCTCAAGGACTCACCAGCGATCAAACCATTGTCTTAACAGGAACAAAAGCCCATCTTTGCCCCGTCAAGTTACGCCGTATTGGCTTTAAGGATGTCGAGACAGGCCATCAGTATTACTTTCTCACCAACAATTTTAAGCTGGCCGCCTCAACCATTGCCGCCATCTACAAATCTCGCTGGCAGATTGAGCTTTTCTTTAAGTGAATCAAACAAAATTTAAAGATTAAGAGCTTTGTCGGCACGTCAAAGAATGCGGTCATGACACAGATATGGGTAGCGATCTGTAGTTATCTTCTATTCGCCTACATAAAATTTCTTAGCCAAATAGATCATAGCCTTCAGCAACTCTTGAGGCTGATTCAACTCAATTTATTTGAACGGCGCGATATGAAATCATTACTGCGGGGTGACCCACCGCCGCCTGATATTTCGTCAGATCAAATCGGGTTGAAATTCTCATGAGTGTTTATGGGACAGCAGTGGTTTCGCATTTAAATGACGCGGCGCAGCCATACCCGCTACATTAGGAAGAGGAACGCAGGCTTTTCCAGATGCTCCCCCCCCATTTGGCAGATATGTCGTTATACAAGGTAAATACTGGCGCACGAGAACAGGAAGTGTGTCATCTCCGTTGGGAATGGGAAATCCCAATACCTGAGTTAAGCACCAGTATATTTTTGGTGCCTGCCTGGGTAAATAATGGAGACGATATCGTAGGACTTGTTAAAAACCGCAGAGACCGGTTGCACGCACTTAATGATGTTGCACTATCAGTAATCGATAAAATGCGAGCTGAGAGGCCAACCTATCATTTAGAGCGCTGCAAATCGAAATCTGGCGGGAAATGCAATTGTTCTTATGGCGTTGTATTTACCTACCGCGGATACCAAGTCGGAAAGATGCATAACAACGGCTGGAAAACCGCTTGGAAAAAAGCTGGACTGCCAACGGGACCGGAATGGAAGAGAGGGGTTCACAACCTCAAACATACATTCGGTCGCAGATTACGTGCTGCTGGCGTACCTCGTGAAACTCGAACAGCGTTGCTCGGGCACTGGGATGGAAATATAACCACCCATTACTCTGCCGCTGAAATCGGGGGACTCATTGAAGGTGCTAATGCGCCACTGAAGGCAAAAACAGGTAAGAGTCCTGCCTTAACGCTTATTAATTACGTGCGGCAGGGGAAGCTGTGTCCGGCAAAAGTTCGGCAGTGAAATTTGAGCGTAAAAAAACGGCTACCGAGTAACTCGATAACCGTTTGTTTTTACTTACAAATATGGTGCGCCCGGCACGATTCGAACGTGCGACCGCCTGGTTCGTAGCCCGTCTAGTTCTGATAAAAATCAACTAGTTACAGAAAACAGATATCAGTTTCTTGATAAGAAAAACAATAACTTATCTGGCAACCACGTTACAAAATCGTTACACCCTATAGAATCAGCCCTTCCAACAGGTTGGCGCATCCTGACGCTGCATAATCAGCCTTGGCTGTGCATTCCTCCAAGACACCAAGCAGACATGAGTACTGGTGCGATCATCGACCGGTTTTACCTTTCGTGCCTCAATACCAGCTCAATCAAAGCGCCCTCCGAATACTACCCTTTGTATGGTGGCCGTTCGAAGTTTACTCGCTCTGTCAGACGCTTTGTTTCGGGAAAGCATCCGGTTGGGGCTCGTCATGATTGACTGGATCACTTGCCAAGTCTCGGTAAGTTCTCTTCCAGAAACAGGCAGAAGGACTCACTCGACGAAACATGGCGAACTCATTTTGGATGGTAGGCTTCCTGAATATTTAGAGTCTTCTGAGACCAAGATCTTTTGCATCCCGTTTGGTGATCACCTACTTATTTCGGGAAACCCATCAAAATACCTTCAAGGTCACAACGTTATTAGCGTCGATTCATGGGATGTTGTGGAGTCTCTTGTAGAGACCGTTTGCTGTCACTTTGACATTAAAGAGTGGGAAATCATCTCAGTAAGCAGAATAGACATAACTTATAGTTACCTTTTAGATTCAGACCTTGATGTAGAGCTTTCATTAACTGAATTAGGTAAATGTACTGCTGAGCGCTGGGGCAGACCCGTCATTAAACACGGTACGAATTATTGGGGAAACGCTAAGCGATCACAACTCAAGGCATATGCAAAAGCGCCGGAATTTAAGCGTAGAAACCGGAAATCCATACTATTTAATCAGTATAAGTTACCACCTATACTACGATTTGAGCACACACTTGGCCGCAATCACTGGCAAGAGCATAGCTGGAAAATATTAAAAGACGACAAAGCGCGAAAAGAACTGTGGAGCAAGGCAATGGAACGTTTAAGAATCAATGAATTAGAAACTGTCGATATAAGCAAAATACCGAGAAAATTACAGTAAATCATTGGATTGTGGAAAGCTGGCGTAGACCTTCGTTCAATATACAAACCCGGTACGCTCTATAATTATGCATCTGAGCTACGTCAGTACAATATTGATATCTGGCAGGAATACCATGAGAGCAATATCCGACAGTTTAGCAGGGTAATTCGCAGCAAGCCTTTGACAACTGAGCACGTAAAAGAGCTAGGCCTGCCGATTTGGCAAAAACCAGCAGCTTAAAATCTCAATAACCAACACCCGGCCATGTTGACATGTTAATTTTTTATGACACAATTGAGGGTGAAAATATTAACATGAGACCAAAGTATGCCGCTTTCAAAAATCACCAGAAATGACCCTGAAGTCCACTCCAGACTAACTGAGTTAGGATTATCCAAACCCGACCTAGTTAGGATCGTACAGGAAGCAGTTAGTGCTAAAAATGAATCTGTTCCTATCGACCCACTTAATGCACCAGGAACGCTAGCATATATTCATGGAATTAGAGCAAAACGCCAAGTACTACTACCTCAGGGATGGGAAATAGACCGCACAGATAACATTGAAGCGACCTACAACCCTATAACCAATATCAAGCTTGTGTATCAAAACGCTGATACTGCAGCAGACCCTATTCAAGAGCCTAAGGCTATATCAGGAAAAGGAACTGCAGCCGATAGAATGGTTGATCAAGGACAGCAAACCTTTTTGTTCCCAGATATGCAAAAAGAGGAAGAAGAGTTGCATGCTAAGGTAAACTCCTCCATCTGGTTTCTATGTGTCGCCACTAAAGACGATGACGTAATGGCCGAACTATCTTGCCCAAAGTCAATCGACTGTAAGCAATTTAATGGTTTTCATGAACGTATATTCATAGTCAAAAGTGGTGATTGGAATAACCCTAATGGCCTAGGATCTCATGACGATGACAGTTTTGATGTCCAGGATTTCGAAATAAGCATATCTAGAAAGTAGTTGAATTATGTTTAACCCAAATAGACTTATACTCGCCAGGAAACGCCGGAGGCTAACTGCCAAAGCGCTTGCTGAGCGAGTTGGTCTCTCCCCTATTACAATCACTCGGCTAGAAAAGGCCAAAAACCCACCTGACGCGGAAACGGTTGATTTGCTATCTAAAGAACTGAACTTTCCGCAAGAATTTTTCTTTGGTGATGATACAGATGAACCAGCAAAAGAAGCTGTTAGTTTTCGTAGTCTAACTTCGATGACCGCAAAAGAAAGAGACGCAGCTCTTTCAGCAGGCACTATCGCTTATATTATTTCCGATTGGGTCTCTGACCGGTTTAACTTGCCACAAACCGATTTGCTTGACCTAAGCCATGAACGCACTCCAGCACATGCTGCTCGACAACTCCGACAGCATTGGGGACTCGGAGAAAAACCAATAAGCAATATGATCAAATTGCTTGAGTCTAAAGGAATAAGGATTTTCTCCTTATCAGAGAACACAAAAAATGTGGATGCTTTTTCATGCTGGAGGGACAATGCTCCGTATGTATTTCTAAATACATTTAAATCATCGGAGCGCAGCCGATTTGATTCTGCACATGAATTAGGGCACCTTGTTTTGCATAAACACGGCGGACCAACAGGCAGAGCTGCGGAAAATGAAGCTAACCAATTTGCATCTTCCTTTCTTATGCCAACTAGTGATGTCATATCTCACATTCCAGTTATCTCATCTCTAAACCAGATTGTTAAAGCAAAAAAGCGCTGGGGAGTCTCTGCAGCTGCTTTAGCATACAACTTGCACAAAGCTGGCTTAGTATCTGATTGGCAATATAGAACTTTCTGTATTCAGCTAAATAAAAGATATAAGAACTCCGAGCCAGATGGAATTGAACGTGAAACATCTGTCGTATGGGAAACCGTATTCCGCGAACTTTGGAATGAAAGGACAACAAGAGACGATATCGCGAAGCAACTTCAAATTCCCACCGAAGAAATAGAAAGTCTTGTATTCGGTTTAGTTGGAGACGTTGTAGACCATGGAAATATAAATGACAAAAGCACAGGCAGACCTAACCTCCAGATAGTTAGGTAATCTTCAGGTTTGACCAAGGGCGGTACTAGTAATACCGCCCGCACCTCATTTATAAGTGAGATTTTCCAATATTTGCACTATGATTTCATGAATGGAGTGGAGTCTTCTTTGTGTGAAAAAGTCTAAAATCAAGATCCCAATATCCCGCCTAACGCGTGAATGGACAGGGTTATGTAGAAAGCTGTCCTCGGCATCATCACCTGAGGCAATCACAATAACTAAACACGGTAAGCCTATCGCCGAGATACATCCAAGGATTGAACATCATAAGTACTTCACGAATTGAAAAACTTAAACATCTTCATCACTCACGTCAGTTTCGCAAGAGAAACTGGAATCAATCGAACGAAAAAGCTTCTTGCCACATCTTGAAAGATCTACTTACACTCTCTGAGGCAGGATGTATATCTTCTAATTTGAGCTCGCTGCTACTATGTTCTAATACAGCTAATGCTAGATGGTTTACCCCTGCAACCTGAAACCTCCGAATACCATTGGTATCACACCAACGCTTAATATCTCCAAGCAAACCATAAATACCATCTTTCTGTTCAATTTCCCGTAAATCAAAACTTCCATCTTTTACTAATACAGCTCTTTTGAAACCCGCACTGTTCTTACCAGCGATCAAGAGAATTGCCGTTCCAAAGTTATCTGAAGATGTAACTAGGTTTTTTCTCTGATAAATAGATTCATTGATAAGACGCTCAACTTTGCTGGAAATTGGAAAGCCTCCTGTTTGCAGGAATATTATTTCTTCAATTTCAGATGACTTAACTATGGTTCTATCCAAATCCCTATCTATCACATCAACAATTTGATAAGCCATAGATTCGTTATTTAGACTTTCGTCGCGCCGAACTGGCGATAATTGTCCGGCCAATGGAGCATCTTCGCCTGTAAGCAACCACAATGCATAGCACGGCCAGACTTTACTAATTTTAACTAACACATCAGAGCCAGGAGTAACCCCTTTGGTTTCGATAGCGCGAAGAGTGTTTCGCGAAACCTGCGTAAGCCCCTCAAATCGCTCCCTTGTGAGCCCTAGACAGCCCCGAAGTTCTGAAATCCTCTCGTAGATTTCCATTTTTTGCTTGACACCTTTCAAAATATAGCAATATATTACCACCTAAGTGATACCATGTTATCAACTGACTGATAGAATACATCCGTAGCTTAAAACGTTCCTACCTATACAGCAAATTATGGAGATACACCCATGTTAAAAATCATCATCATCGAAGGCCACCACCAACCAAAATCACGCTCAACAAAAAATGGTCAGCGTCACTTCCAAACCGCATACGCACACATCGGCGGGGCTTTCCCTGCAGAAATTGAAATACCGTTACGTAACCCTGTAGATGCAAAGCCGATTGGTGAGTACACACTTGATTTATCAACGTTTCAGGTCGGTCGCTTTAAAAACCTAGAGCTAAACCCATTCCAACTGAACCTTACCCCAGCAAATCAAAAGCCTTCCTAATTACCACCCAACGTAAGCTATCCTAAGCAGTCTTTCAGGCATAGGTGGCGTGCGTAATGCCACGTACATAAATCGAGGGATAAACGCCGA
>Ga0316204_10003565_pt1 | contig 30626 bp, 33 predicted proteins | sample 6monrhotite_MG_2_FD_205661 | JGI IMG/M metagenome (GOLD analysis project Ga0316204, IMG submission 205661) | Microbial mat bacterial communities from mineral coupon in-situ incubated in ocean water Damariscotta River, Maine, United States -... | ecosystem: Environmental > Aquatic > Marine >...
GGCCGGTGCCGTGCAGCTTGCGTCACACACGCCCGAATCTCCCTGGTCGGGGCACTTCGCCTCAACGGTCCCAGGGCGCCCTCAGCCGGCAGGCAGACGACTGAACGTCTGGTAGCCCTCTAGAATCGACTGGAGGCAGCGAGGGCGTTCCCCCTGCCTGCGTGGCGGCATCGCCCTCCTCGACAACGGCGTAGGCTTACCCTCAATGGGCCCAGGAGGGGAGAGGAGAGAGGTACGGGTGGGACCGGGACACACGGTGTGAGAGGCTCCGCACCCACTGTTGCTTCAACAGCCGCCCCCCGTCATTGCGCGGAGGACTGGATGGGGAATGGGGCGTCACCACCAGACTCGGGCGCGCAGTTCGCCAACCCGGGTGCGGGCTGAAGCCTGTGAGCCGACGGCGACAAACCCAGCAGAGAGAGGTTGTCGCGGGCCGTGAGTCCTGAGGACGTTCTCGAGTTTCAGCGCTCGGTCGCAAGTGCCGCCCAGGTTGGTAAACTTGCGCCAACAGGCCCGTGATGTCGGCCAATCTCCCAACCAGTCCTCCGCGCAACAATCGGAGGCTGTTGTTGAAGTAACAGTGGGTGCGGAGCCTCTCACACCGTGTGTCCCGGTCCCACCCGTACCTCTCTCCTCTCCCCTCCTGGGCTCGATGACGGTAAGCCCGCGCCGTTGTCGAGGAGGGCGATGCCGTCTCGTCAGCGAGGGGAACCTGCTCGTGCCTCCAGTCGGTTCTAGAGGGCTACAAGCGCTCAGTCGTCTGCCTGCGAGCTGAGGGCGCACCTGGGACCGTTGAGGCGAAGTGCCCCGACCAGGGAGATTCGGGCGTGTGTGACGCAAGCTGCACGGCACCGGCCACCAGGCCTTGTCGACTTGACGCTGACGGATCGTCCGGGGATTCGTTAGCGCAGCGAGCACACGTCGAATCTACCCAGGGGCACCGCGCCGCCAAGGACGGTCGGGAAGTCCAACAACCCAACAGGCAGCACGACGGCGCCTCGACGAGACGCTCAAACTACGAGCTCGCGACTGCCCAAACCGATCGAAGCGTCACCAAAAACATCCGTCAAACCGAGCCGAACCCGCCCCGACGAACCCGCCCCGACGAACCCGCCCCGACGAACCCGCCCCGACGAAACCGCCCCGACGAAACCGCCCCGACGAAACCGCCCCGACGAAACCGCCCCGACGAACCCGCCGAACCAGCCGACCCCCGATCACCCGACGACTTCAACCTCATCACGACTGACCTTCTTGGCCAGATCCCGAAGCATCTGCGCAAAAGGCTCATCCTCCAGACAAGCAGCCCGGATCTGGGTCACCAGATCCTTGGCCCGCCGGAAGTTGGAGACGAGCTGACCGGAGAGATCCGTCTCGGACTGGATGCCGTCGACCAGCTCCGCCAGCGACTTGCCCTCGGCCCATCCCATCCCGAAGATCACGAGGGCTGGATCCCAGGTCACCTCCTGCTCGGTGATGCTCTCGGCGTCTACGATCACCGGGGTCGAGCGCAGCTTATCGATCGCGATCACGACGTCGCGGCCGGGGCCGCGCAGCTTGCTGTAGGTGCGCGCGGAGCGCGGCAGGTTGCCGGTCATGGCGGTGAAGAGGCCGAACATCAGATCGGGCTCCACATCCAGCAGCAGCCCGGAGAGCACCAGCTCGGTGGTGAAGATCTCCTCGATCTGGATCTTCTGCAGGACGCGGGCGCCCGCGTTGAAGGACTCGTCCTCCGCGATGTAGCCGATGCGCTGGAGGTACTGGCGGCGGATCTCGAAGTCCTGCCAGACCCGGTCGGCGGCCCGGTCGCCCCGGCGGCGGAGGCGGCGGAGCTCCCGGGCCTTCTGGCGCAGGTGCCGGGGGGGATCCGACATCTTGGGCGTCCAGCCCTCCTCGCGCAGCTCCGCCTCCATGGCCGCGAGCTTCTCCTCGTGGCCCTCACTCACCCGGGAGAGGTGGAAGCCCAGGAAGGACTGCCCCACGAGCTCGCGGATGGCCTCGGGGGTCTGCCGGTCCAGCAGGTTCACCACGGAGTTGAATGACAGGTTGAAGGCGCTGGTGACCCGCTCGGACTTGCCCGAGAGGTAGCGCTGGACGTCGGGCCTGGCCTGCTTGTAGTCCCAGAAGTCCATGCGGATCACGACCTGACCGAGATCGTCCATGCCCCGGCGGCCCGCGCGGCCGGCCTTCTGCATGAACTGCTGCACGGTCAGCGGCAGCACATCCTGGCCGTTGAACTTTCGGATGCCGTCGAGCACCACCGTGCGCGCGGGCATGTTGATGCCGAGCGCGAAGGTCGAGGTGGTGTAGAGCACCTTGAGCAGCTTCCGCTCGTAGAGCCCCTCGACCAGCGCCTTCAGCTGGACGTGCAGCCCCGCGTGGTGGAAGCCGATGCCCTGCTCGTAGAGGCGGCGCAGGTTGTGATCCAGCACCCGCTCACCCAGCTCCGCCTCGGCTTCATCCAGGCGCTCGCGCATGGCTTCGGACTCGCGGCCGCTCAGGAAGCTCCTGCGCTGGCCCTTGCCCAGGCTGCGGGCGAAGGCCTCAGCGTTCCGGCGGGAGAAGACGAAGTAGAGGATCGGGAGGTAGTCCGGGGTCAGATCGCGGATCACCCGGATGTGGGAGGTGGGCTTGGGGCGACTGTCCCGGCCCTGGCGACGCTGGCTGCGCCCCCGGTCCGAGCGGCCCCCGCCTCTGCCCTTGGACTTGCCGCTGTGGGTGCGCCAGGCGGTCTCGAAGGGCTCGGGGGACTTCAGGCCGACTTCTTGGTTGTAGAGGGAGATGCTCAGGGGCACCGAGCGCTTGTGCTCCTCCACGACCTCCACCCTGGCGCCGCGCACCTCGGTGAGCCAGTCGGCGAACTCGTCCAGGTTGGAGAGGGTGGCGCTCAGGCCCAGCACCTGCACCGTGGAGGAGAGGTAGATGAGCACCTCCTCCCAGGCCGTGCCCCGCTCCCGGTCGCCCAGGAAGTGGATCTCGTCCAGGATGACCGCCTCCAGCTCCGGCATCTCCTCGCCGCTCAGCAGCATGTTGCGCAGGATCTCGGTGGTCATGACCCGGCAGGGGGCGTCGCGGCGGATCACCAGATCGCCGGTCACCAGCCCGATGTTCTCCTCGCCGTGCAGGCGGCACCAGTCCCGGTACTTCTGGTTGGACAGCGCCTTCACGGGCGCGGTGTAGATGACCTGCCCGCCGCGGCCCAGGGCCTCCTCGACGAGGTGATCGGCCACGATGGTCTTGCCCGTCCCGGTGGGCGCGCTGACCAGCACGCTGCGGCCTTCCTGGAGGTGCCGTATGGCTCGCTCCTGGAACGGGTCCAGCGTAAATCCTTGATATTCCATTTAAGCTTCCAGCTTTGTCTGTATCTTCGAGGCGCCGTGGGTCCGTCCGTCGGGGTGCACGTGCCTGATTGACCCTCCTCTATCTCGATTCGCGTCGGTCGTCGGCGGGGGATACACGCGAGAGAGCCCCGGAGTGACCGTTGAAGCGCGCGCTGTTGCTGTTGTGTTGCCTGTCTCCCGCTGTCGCCCTCGCCCAGCCCAAGGTTGAGCCGGTCGGCGAGCTGCGGTCCAACTTCGTGCTGGAGCGGCTGGATGATCTCTACACCGAGACCCCGGACGCCGAGCCGGAGGTCTACCTGAACATCAGCCGGGCCGCCGTCGGCGCGAAGGTCCGCTTCACGGACGCCATCAGCGGTAAGGTCATCGTCGATGTCCACGAGGCCCGCGGCGCGGCGACCTACAGCACGGCCGGCAACGATCAGGTCACCATCAGCGACTCCGAGAGCGGCTACGAGGCCCGCGTCCTCGACGCCCACGCGCGCTGGAGGTCAGCGACCCTCGGCGAGCTGACCTTCGGTGTCCAGAAGAGCGCCTTCGGCGTGCGCCGCAGCTACGACACCAGCGACGGCTTCTACTTCGGGCCCATGGACCGCCAGCGCAGCTTCGCGGTGCGTTCGGGCGTCGTCGCTCCCCGGGTGGTCGGGCTGGCCTGGCAGAAGGGCTTCGGCGATCGCGTCGACGCGACCCTGATGGCCAACAACACGACCTCCTTCACCACCCCCGAGTCCCGAAACGGCAAGGACGTCTCGGCGGTGGTCGAGTACTGGGCGATGCCGGACACGCTCCGCTTCACGGCCTCGGGGATGGTGGGCCCGCGCGGAGAGGCGGGGGACGCCTACGAGACCACCCAGATCGCCTGGGCCGGCGCGGCCTACGCGAAGCTCGGGAAGCTGCGGGCCCTGGGCGAGGTCTTCTCCCGCTACCTCGGGGAGCAGACAGGGCTCGGCTACCACGCCGGCCTCGGCGGTGACGTGGGGCTGAGCGGCTCGCTGGATCACCTGGAGATCCTGGGCCGCTACGAGAGCTGGGAGCCCGACTTCGACGTGGACGACGACGGCTACGCGATGCTGGCCGGGGCGAGCAACCTCTACTGGGCGAGCCCTGAGAAGAGCACGGTCATGACCGGCCTGCTCTACGAGGTCACCATCCCGCAGGATCTCAACCAGGCCATCGCCCACAGCGCCATCGTCCAGGCCCGCCTCAAGTTCTGAGGGCCGGCCGCTTCAGGCTGGATCAGGCCGCGAGCCGTCCGCTCATCTGGAGCAGGAGCTTCAGGCGATCCAGGCTGTCCTGGAAGATGCTGTCGATCCGGATGCCGACGCCCTCGCCGGTGACGCGGCGGACCTCGCCCTCGAACCAGACGTTCAGTGGATCACCGGGCTCGCAGAGCAGGATCTCCACGCGGCAGATGGTGCCGATGTCCTCGCGGACGCAGCCCCTCACGAAGAGGCCGCCCACGCTCAGGTTGAGGAGGTCCGTCTTGTAGGACTTCCCACCCATAGGGGTGATCTCAAGCTCTATCCCTAGCGGAATGCGCTCGTGCTGACGCCGATTCTCCAAACCTACCTCCCGGAACGGGGCCGCTCACAAGGAGGAGATCGGATGAACGCGGGGGCCACAAGAGCGCCGCGGCGAAAATTGTCGCGGTCGCGCCGCGACGAACAGCGGGCTGGGCGCTGAGCTCAGCAGTCGGAGGCGCCGGGGGCGGCGCTCATCATCTCCTTCACGGCGGCGTGCAGGAGCCCGTAGGGGAAGTTGCCATAGAGCTGGGCCCGCCCCTCGGCGAAGACGTAGGTGGGGGAGCCGCGCAGCTTCAGGCGCTCGCGCTCCTCGTGATCCTCCCAGAGCGAGGCGAAGGCGCTGCCGTCGTCGAGGGCCTCCTCCAGCGGGCCGGTGGGGATGCCCAGAGACTCGGCCAGCTCCAGCTGGACGGCCCTGCGGACCACGTTGCGGTTGTCCTCAAAGAACCAGCGCCGCATACGCCAGAGGTACTCGCCGTCCATCCCCTCGGCGACCTCGCCCCGGGCGACCAGCGCCTGCACGCCCTTGACCGCCGCGGAGGGCGCCCAGGAGGAGGCGGGGGGATCCCGGCGCCAGACCTCACAGGAGACATCGAGCCCCGCGTGCTCCTTGCAGATCCGCCGCATAGCCACGACGCGACCCTCGACGCCGGCCTTCGCCCAGGCGCCCTCCCGCAGCCGGTGCGTGATCGAGCCGAACACCGGCACGATGCGGTGCTGGACGTGCACCGACTGTCCAAACTCCTGGCGCAGCTTCACCAGCTTCTCGTGGGCCACGAACGCCCACACACACAGCGGATCCGACCAGTACGTCAGCTCGACCCGAGCGTCGTCTGCATTACTCATGAGTCACCTCGTAGGTTTGAGAAGCGAGGAATGTAACCACGCATACACCCCCGGCGAGCCCCCGCTGCCCCGCTCAGCAGTCGTCCCCGAGGAAGCAGCGCAGGGCGTAGTCGGCGACCGGCGCGAGCGCATTGACCACCCCCTCGTCGTTGCCCAGGACCACCACCGCGAAGTCCGCCTCGGGCACGAGCCGGAACACCGCGCCGTAGCCGGCGCGGCCGCCGCCGTGGCTGTAGACCTGGTGGCCCTCGATGGTGTCCAGGAAGTTGCAGTAGCCGTAGGTGTCGCCCCAGACGCTGCCCGAGCCGCGGGCGGCTGGTCGTGGGACACCGGGGACGGCGAAACCCAGACTCGCGAGGGCTCTTTCCATCGGTCACTCCCTCATGGAGTTGAGGGGTCTCTCCGTATCCAGTGGCGATGTCATATCACCAGCGCGATCTCCCTGGTTTGGGAACACCGGTTTGTGAGCGGTCGCTGGAGGCTCCCACTTTGGAAGAACATGAACCGGTTCAAGAAACGAATACTGATCGCGGGCGGCATTGGAGCGTTGGGGATCGGCCTCGCGGGCGGTGAGTACGAGGTCACCGAGCCCCGAGCGAAGTCGGTCGCTGAGCGGCCATCAGTAGACGTCATCGCTCCAACGGTTCGTCGGTCGGTGCGCGAGGCGGACCGCGCCGAAGACGCACCGAATGAGCAGACCCTCGCTGCCATCGAGCGACAGGTCGAGCTCATCGGGGCAGCCTATGTCGCCGGGCAGGTGATGGTCGCCCCGGGCGCGGAGGCTACGCTCTCTTCGCTGGCCCGCGAGCACGGGGGGGCGTGCTGCGTCCGGTCGGCCCCAGTGGCTACGGCGCCCTGGCTGTCCCTGCGGGGATGAGCGAGGGGGAGTTCCTGACCCGCCTCCGCGCGGACGGGCGGATCGCGGGGGTCTCCGCCAATGGGGTCGTCCGCGGCGCCGCGGACTCGGCCGCTCAGCTTCAAGAGAAGGCCGACGACAAACTGGCGGCGGCGGCGGCGCTGGCGGATGAGGCGGCGGCGGCGGCGGATGCCCTGGAGGCGTTGATCGCGGAGGGGGCTGAGCCCGACGACATCGAGAAGGCGGAGGAGGCCGCGGAGGAGGCCGCCGATGATGCGGATGAGGCGGCGGATGAGGCCGAGCATCTCCAGGAGCAGGCGGAGAAGACCGCCGAGAAGGAGCATCGCCAGAAGCTCCGGGAGATCCAGTGGTTCCTTGAGAAGACCCGGCACCCCCGGTGGGCGCTCAAGCGAGACGACGCGGACGCCTACGTCGAGCCGGACTTCTCCGGGATCCGGGTCGCGGTCCTGGACACCGGCGTCGCCTGTGAGGATCGAGAGGACGAGACCGGCACCTGGCGCCGCGCGCCCAGCCTCTCCAGCTCCGCCTGCGTGGACGGCTGGGACTTCGTCGGCGGCGACGCCCACGCGGACGACGACCATCAGCACGGCACCCACATCGCCTCCATCATCGCCAGCGACAGCGATCTCATGGGCATGGCGCCGGGGGTGACCCTCGTGCCAGTCAAGGTGCTGGGCGCGGACAACGCCGGCACCGAGCTGTCTCTGGTGGACGGCATCCATCACGCGGTCGACGCCGGCGTCGACGTCATCAACATGTCGCTGTCATTCGGTGAGGGCTATGTCCCATCTCAGGCGCTCCTCGAGGCCATCGAGCGGGCTCACGACGCGCACATCGTCCTCATCGCCGCGGCGGGCAACAGCAGCTCATCCGTGGTCTCCTGGCCGGCCGCGAGCCGACGGGTGGTCGCGGTGGGCTCGGTGGGCATCAAGGACAAGGGGCGGAAGCTCCAGGCCGCGAGCTACTCGAACCTGAACTCGCTCATCGACATCGTGGCGCCCGGAGGGATCGTCGGCGTGGACCTCGACGAGGACGGCTTCGACGACGGCGTGCTGGCTGAGACCATCGCGCTCAATGACCCGGAGAGCTTCGGCTACTGGTTCTACGCGGGCACCTCTCAGGCCGCCGCCGTGGTGTCCGGCGGCGCTGTTCGCCTCCTTCAGGCCGGGTTCACCCACGATGAGGTCTCGCGGGCGCTGCAGCGCAAGGCCGAGGGGGACATGGGCGATCACTCCTTCGAGGATGGACTCGGGGCGGGCAGCCTCGATCTCAAGGACACCATGGCGCTCCGCAGCAGCGACAGTGAGATGCGGAAGATCGCGCCGCCCGGCGACTACCATGTCTCCGTGATGCCCTACGTGGCGTCACATGATGGCGGAAAGAAGATCGGCGCGGAGGCCCGGTTCGCGGTCGTCGATGATGACGGCGCGCCGGCGCCGGATGTGGAGATCATCGGCGAGGTGATGGGGACACAGTCACAGGGCTTCTCCTGCAAGACCAACGGCGAGGGGGCGTGCGAGGTCGCGCTGGAGAAGCTCGAATCCAAGGACGAGAACGGTGAGCCGACCGACATCGGCGCGGCGTGGGCCTGGCGGGTCGACGCCGTGGTCAAGGACAACATGAGCCAGCACCCCAGCGGGCTGATGTACGCCAGCGACGGGCTGCAGCTCCTGACCGCCGCCGTGGAGGCGGACGCCGATCTGGCTGGCGGACTGCTGGCTATCCACTGGGACGCGGTCGAGGACGAGGAGCTTGGCAAGCTGACGGAGTCCTACACGGTGCTGAACGGTGGTACGGGGCTCTCCTCCAGCCCCATCGGGTTGGCGTTTACGCCCGGGGCTGTCGCCGGCGTGGCGCAGGTCTCCTCCGTCTCCGTGGACCTGGACGGCACGGGGCTGTCCAGCAGCCCGATCGGCTTCACGAGCCTGCGGCTGCTGACGCTGGACGGCAGCGGGCTGTCCAGCAGCCCGATCGGCTTCACCAGCCTGCGGCTGGTCGCCATGGACGGCAGCGGGCTGTCCAGCAGCCCGATCGGCTTCCACCCCTTGTCGATTGTCCAGGATCTCCACGGCACGGGCCTGTCCAGCAGCCCCCTCGGCTTCGCCACCGGGCCGATCATGATGGACGTCGGGGACACCATGGGATCCGGACTCTCCAGCAGCCCGATCGGCATGAAGCTGGGCGCTGGCGGGTGGCTCACTTCCGAGGGCTATCCGGGAGCGAGCGCGCTGGCGGCCACGGGGCTCGTCGGGATCGTCTCCAGCGACAGCGACCTGGAAGCCAGCGGCAGCGAGGCCCTCGTCATGGGGAGCAGCGCGGGCGCTGGCGGTGAGCTGGAGCTTGATGCTGTCGACGAGCTGGTGTTGGCTGTCGAGTAGCCGCTGAGCTGGAACAGCGCTCCGATTGCCCACCCCCTTGGGGGATTTGCCAGGAGGGAAAAGAAAAGACCCCGCCGAGTGTGAACTCGACGGGGCCTTCAATGGTACCCCCAAGGGGAATCGAACCCCTGTCTCCGCCGTGAGAGGGCGGTGTCCTGAACCGCTAGACGATGGGGGCAGGTACCTTAAAATTTCAAATGATGGTTAGGGCGCCAGGACTCGAACCTGGAACCTTCGGGACCAGAACCCGACGTCTTGCCAATTCGACCACGCCCCATCAAGGTGAACACTTTTTACTTAGGGTCTTTCGAACTGTCAAGGGAACCGAGGTCAGGGAGGCTCGCATTTCTTCGCACCTCCTTGACCAGCAGGTAGATCCTGAGCGCGGATAACCCCCAGAAGAGGGCGGTTACACCGGGATACTCGCTCAGGAAGATGACGCCGATCACCGCGTAGACAAAGACCGTCACGGCGGCCTTGAGCCAGGAGGTGCGGGGAGTCTTCACAGGTCCACTACTGGTAGGGCGAGAGCTTCAGGTCGTACGGCTGGAGCAGCACGTTGACCTGATTGAAGTACTGCTCTTCGGTGAGCTTGGCCTTCAGGTTGCGATCGAAGGCCTTCTTGAACTTGTCCGGCTGGTTGCCCTTGAAGGCGTCGAGCATCTGCTGGTACGCCTCCGCCCGCTCACTCCAGGAGAAGGTGAGCTGGCTGTGGAGATCCTGCAGCTCGGCGGTCTGGGGCTCGATGGCGATGATCTCGTTCTTCAGCTCATCGGCCTGGGGCACGATCTGCTGCTCCCAGCGCTGGGCGATCTCGTCCGAGGTGATGTTGTTGCCCTTCAGCTCCCGGGTCAGCTCCAGGAACTGCTGCGACATGGACTGATTCGTCTGCAGGGTCGGCGTCACGCGGGCGTGGTAGTCGGCGACGTCCTGGGCCAATGGATCGCCGCCACCGCATCCGACCAACGTGGCCAACAGGATGGCGGATAAGAGGGTCCGGGGTGAGGACATTCAAGACTCCAGCGGAGAGCCCACGGGCTCTTTCGGTCTGTACAATAGCACCTACCATGAAGTTGATTGAGCAGCTCATCGCCCAGGGAAGGGTCGCGGCCCGACGCGCGAGGGCCCGTGTACCGGGCACCGCCGCGTCGGTGCGACCCACGCGTATTGTGCTTCGGCTGAACGACTTCAGCGCCCCCGACGGGTGGGCGAGGGCGTCCGATGCCCCGCTGGATCTCGCCGGCTGGCGGGCGCTGCTCGTCGGCTTTGAGCAGTGGCTCGGGCCCACCCGGGTGACCATCGCCGGCGGGCGCCCCGAGGCGTCGCCGCTCCTCGAGGATCTGATCCGCTTCGCCAATCGACTCGAGTGCCCCACCCATCTCGTGCTCCCCGGCGGCCTGGAGACCGAGCGCGTCGACGCCCTGGTCGGTCGGGGGCTGGCGGCGGTGACGCTCCGGCTCCCGGAGGTCGACGCCGCGCCGGAGGTCGTCGAGGCCTCCTTTGAGACCCTTCGGCGCTTCAGGGACGCGCGCGCGGACTGGGAGCGGCCGCTGACGGTGCTGGTGGCGGTGCCTCTCGGACATCACCCGACAAGGGCGCGTGAGCTCTCGGCCTCCGCGAGGAACTTCGGCGCTGACGGGGTGCTCGGCTGCCTGAGCCTGGACCGGGAGCTGCCCGTGGCCGCGCCCGCGACCCTGCAGGCCCTGGGAGACGACGAGCGCACCCCGCACCCGCTGGCGGTCTTCACCGGCGCCCCGAGGCCGCTGCCCGGCGGCGCCAGGGCCGAGGTGTTGAGCGACGGCACCCTCCTGGTCTCCAGCGTCGGCCCCGCGGTGGGCAGGCTGGATCCGAAGAACCCCGCGGCCACGTGGGCCGGCGCCGACGCCGCGCTGGCCGCTGCCCGTGAGATGGCGCGGCCCTGGGACGAGATCGAGCTGGCCCCGGCGGTGCTGCTCTCGCGGCGCTGAGGAGCGGCTCGGAGCGTCTCCTCGAGCTGGCGCGGCTTGACCGGTCGTCGCTGGCGCGCTAAATCGCGGGGCTTTGTGAGGATCGACGTGAAGGTCACCGCTCAGGAAATCTCCGAGAGAGGGTTCTCAATCTCCTTCGAGATCGCGACCCCCTGGGCCCGCTCCGCCGCCGCTACGGCGATGGAGGGGGCGGTGTCCGCGCTGCGTGGTGAGATCAACATCCGCCGGTATCAGTCGGATCTCGCCGTCACCGGTGAGGTGATGGTCGCGGCCTCGCGTACCTGCGATCGCTGCGGCGGAGACGTCACGCTGACCATCGACGGTCCTCTGGAGCTGACCTACGTGCCGAACCTCCGCGGGGAGATCTCCCCCGGCGGGACGCGCGAGCTGGTCTCCAGCGAGCTGGATCTGGGCCTGTACAAGGAGGGATCCCTGGATCTCTCCCTCGTGCTCCAGGAACACCTCGCGCTTCAACTGCCCTGGCGGGTTACCTGTGACCTCCCAAACGTCTCGCCCTCCGGTGAGGCTTGCGATCCCAACCTCCTGAAGCCTCCTGAGCGTGGCCCCGATCCCCGGTGGGCCGCGCTCGCCGCGTTGGTGCCCGACGCGAGCGAGGAAAACTAGCGGCGCTCTGAAAGCGCCCGGAGAATCTCATGGCCGTTCCCAAGAAAAAGACCTCCAAGTCCCGCCGCAACATGCGCCGTTCCCACGACGCCCTGAAGTTCACCGCGGCGACCGGCATCTGCGACGCCTGCGGCGAGCTCAAGCTCCGTCACCGGGTGTGCATGAGCTGCGGCGATTACCGTGGCGTCAAGGTGCTCGACATCCAGGTGGACTAGGTCTCGCTCTTCAGCGCGCCTGACTCTACTTTCTCTTCTGCGTCGTCGACTCTGCTCCTGAGCGGAGACGTTGTCGCTCTGTCTTTGAATCGGTCCCGTATGGGGCCGTCTCTTGAACCTCGCTTGCCGCCGGTCAAACGTCCGATATATTGGCCGGCCAAAACTACGGAGTGGCACTGTGGCCAACAGGGAAGAAATCGCGCAGAAGGCCCGGGAGCTCATCGCCGAGTCCCTGGGGGTCTCCCCCGACGAGATTCGCCCCGAGTCGTCCTTCATTGACGATCTGGGCGCGGACTCTCTCGACATTGTCGAGCTCGTGATGGAGATCGAGAAGCAGTTCGAGCTGGAGATTCCAGACGAAGAGGCTGAGAAGATCTCTACCGTTCAGGACGCAGTCGACTACATCGTCGCTAACGTCGACGCCTGATACCCGGGCCCCAGGCGGGGTCCGTAGAGGTTGACGATGTCACGTCGAGTTGTCGTCACCGGCATTGGCTCGGTCTCTCCCTGTGGAAACACGGCTCGGGAGACCTGGGCCTCCATGGTCGAGGCCCGATCAGGGGTGGGGCCCATCACTCGCTTCGAGTGTGAGGGCTGGCCGGTTCGTATTGCCGCCGAGGTCAAGGACTTCGACGGTGTCGCCCGGCTTGGGCGCAGGCTGGCCAAGCGCATGGGCCAGTTCACCCAGTACGCGGTGGTCGCCTCCGATGAGGCGCTGGCTGACGCCGGCGTCGAGGTGGAGGGGCTGGACGCGGATCGCTTCGGCACCTACGTCGGCAGCGGCATCGGCGGCATCGGCGAGATCGTCGACAGCGCCAACGCCTTCCGGGACAAGGGCTACAAGGGCCTCTCGCCCTTCTTCATCCCCGTCGTGCTCGCCAACATGGCCAACGGCATGCTGGCCATGCGCTACAACGCCCGCGGCCCCAGCCTCGCGACGACCGCGGCCTGCGCGACCGGCAACCACGCGCTGGGCGAAGCCTGGCGGGCGATCCGGGCTGACGACGCCGACATCATCCTGGCCGGCGGCGCCGAGGCGGGGGTCATCCCCATCTCGCTCGGCGGCTTCATGGTGATGAGGGCGCTCTCCAAGCGCAACGACGACCCCGCCCGGGCGAGCAGGCCCTTCGACGCTGGCCGCGACGGCTTCGTGCTCGGCGAGGGCGCGGCGGTGGTGGTGCTGGAGGAGATGGAGCACGCGAAGGCCCGCGGCGCACGCATCTACGCGGAGCTGGTGGGCTACGGCATGTCCAACGACGCCTTCCACATGACGTCCCCGGGCAACCAGGGCGCCGCGCGCTGCATGACCTCGGCGCTCAAGAGCGCCAGGGTGGCGCCGGAGTCAGTGGGCTACATCAACGCCCACGGCACCGCGACCAAGCAGAACGACATCAACGAGACCCAGGCGGTCCACCTCGTCTTCGGCGACCACGCCCGCGAGCTGGCCATCTCCTCCACCAAGGGCGTGACCGGGCACATGCTCGGCGCCGCTGGCGGGGTCGAGGCGATCGCCGCGGTCCTCTCCCTCCATGAGGGCGTGATCCCCCCGACCGCCAACTGGGAGGAGCGGGATCCGCTGTGCGACCTGGACTACGTGCCCAACACCGCACGGCAGCAGCAGGTTGAGGTGGCGCTCTCGAACTCTTTCGGCTTTGGTGGCACCAACGCCACGCTGGTCTTCAAGAAGTTCAGCTGAGTCCTACACTGGAGAAGCCTCCATGCGCGTCATCATCGGCTCCGATCATGCGGGCCTGCAACTGAAGAAGGCGGTCACCGCCCACCTCACGGGCGCGGGGCACGAGGTCGTCGATCTCGGCGTGCACGAGCACAAGAGCGTGGACTACCCCGACTACGCCGTCCTGGTCGCCCGAGAGGTCGCCGCCAGCGGTGACTTCGGCGTCCTCTGCTGCGGCACCGGTCAGGGAATGGCGATGACCGCCAACCGGGTCAAGGGCGTCCGCGCGGCCGTGGTCTCCGACGTCTTCACCGCCATCGGCACCCGCGGGCACAACGACGCCAACGTGCTGTGCATGGGCGAGCGCGTCATCGGCGCCGGTGTGGCCCTCACGATCGTGGACGCCTTCCTCGGCACGGCGTTCGAGGGCGGTCGCCACGAGCGCCGGGTCAACAAGATCGCGTCCAACACCCTCAATGACTGAGCGAGTATTGTGAGCACCACCGACTTCCTCGCCGCCGACCCCGACGTCCGCGACGCCATCCTCCGGGAGAACACCCGCCAGGAGCACCACCTGGAGCTCATCGCCTCGGAGAACTACGTCTCCCCGGCGGTGATGGCGGCGATGGGCACGCCCCTCACCAACAAGTACGCTGAGGGCCTGCCCGGCAGGCGCTACTACGGCGGCTGCGAGTTCGTCGATCAGGTCGAGGTCATCGCCCGCGACCGCGCCAAGGAGCTCTTCGGCTCCATCGGCGCCAACGTCCAGCCCCACTCCGGGGCCTCCGCCAACGCCGCCATCTTCCTCGCGGCGCTGAAGGGCGGCGACACCGTGCTCGGGCTCGACCTGACCCACGGCGGTCACCTGACCCACGGCTCCCCGGTGAACTTCTCCGGCAAGCTCTACAACGCGGTGCACTACGGCCTGGATCCCGCCACCGGCCGCATCGACATGGATCAGGTCCGGGATCTCGCCCTGCGCGAGCGGCCCCGGATGATCATCACCGGCGCCAGCGCCTACGCCCGCTTCTGGGACTTCGAGGCCTTCCGCAGCATCGCCGACGAGGTGGACGCGTTCCTGATGGCCGACATCGCGCACGTGGCGGGGCTGGTCGTCGCCGGGCTGCACCCGGACCCGGTTCCGCACTGCGACTACATCTCCACGACGACCCACAAGACCCTGCGCGGCCCCCGCGGCGGGCTGGTGCTCGGCACCCGGCGCACCATGCGCGGCCTGAACTCCGCGGTCTTCCCCGGCACCCAGGGCGGCCCGCTGATGCACGTCATCGCCGCCAAGGCCATCGCCTTCGGCGAGGCGCTCAAGCCCGAGTTCAAGGTCTACTCCCAGGCCGTTCTGGACAACGCCACCGCCATGGCCGATCGGCTGCTGGAGCGGGGCTTCGACCTCGTCAGCGGCGGCACGGACAACCACCTGCTGCTCATCGACCTCTCCGAGCGTCCCATCTCCGGAAAGGACGGCGAGGAGGCCCTCGGTCGGGTGAACATCACGGTCAACAAGAACACGGTGCCCGGCGAGAAGCGCTCCCCGATGGTCACCTCCGGCGTGCGAATCGGCACCCCGGCGCTCACCACCCGCGGGCTGGTCCCCGCCGACGCGGCCCGCGTCGGCGACTGGATCGCCGATGTCCTGAGCGCGCCCACCGACGAGGCCGTGCTCAGCCGCGTCGGCGGCGAGGTCGCCGAGTGGTGCGCCCAGCACCCGGTCTACCCCCACCTGGCGGTCAACGCTTGATCTGCCCCTTCTGCCAGCACCCTCAGTCCAAGGTGGTGGATAGTCGCGTGACCGGCGACGCTATCCGCCGACGGCGGGAGTGCGAGCGGTGCGAGAAGCGCTACACCACCCACGAGCGGGTGGAGTGGCGCATGCCGCAGGTGGTCAAGAAGTCCGGCGGTCGTCAGCCCTTCGACAGGGCCAAGGTCCACGGCGGCTTCCAGCTCGCCTGCCGCAAGCGGCCGGTGACCCCCGACGCGCTGGAGCTGGCGGTCGACGCCATCGAGGCGCGCCTGCGGCGCAGCGCCGAGCGCGAGATCGCCTCCATGAAGATCGGTGAGATGGTGCTGGAGGAGCTGGTGAAGCTCGATCGGGTCGCCTACCTCCGCTTCGCCAGCGTCTACCAGGAGTTCGCCACCCCCGAGGAGTTCCTGGTGCTGCTCAAGCCCCTGCTGAGTAAGCCGTGAGCGGGCGGGAAGAAGACGCCCGCTGGATGAGGCGCTGTCTGGAGCTGGCCGGCCGGGCTCGGGGGCGGACCGCCCCCAACCCCATGGTGGGCGCGGTCGTCGTCCGTGACGGCGAGGTGCTCGGGGAGGGCTACACCTACCCCCCGCCGGGCGCCCACGGGGAGGTGGCCGCCCTGCGGCGCGTCGCCGACGCTCGCGGCGCGACCATGTACGTCAACCTGGAGCCCTGCTGTCACCACGGCCGCACGCCCCCGTGCACGGACGCCGTGCTGGCCGCCGGCATCAAGCGGGTGGTCGTCGGGCTGGTGGACCCCTTCCCCCAGGTCCGCGGGCAGGGCATCCGCATCCTGCGCGAGGCCGGCGTCGAGGTGACGGTCGGCGTCGAGGAGGAGGCCTGTCGCCTGCTGAACGCGGGCTTCGTCAAGGCTGTCGAGACGGGGCTGCCCTACGTCTGGCTCAAGGCCGGGGCGAGCCTGGATGGGCGCATCGCCGACGCCGGGGGGCGCTCCAAGTGGATTACCAGCGAGGAGGCCCGCGCCGAGGGCCGCCGGATCCGCGATCGGGTGGACGCCATCCTGGTGGGCTCGGGCACCCTGCTGGCGGATGACCCGGCGCTGACCACACGCATCGAGGGCGGGCATGACCCGCTGCCGGTGATCCTCGACAGCGGGCTGCGCTGCCCGGCGGACGCCAGGGTGCTGCGCGGCCCCCGCCGTCCGGTGATTGTCTGCCGCGAGCACGCCCCGGAGCGCGCGCTGCCGGCGGACATCCTGAGGGTGCCCGAGGGCGTCGGCGGCCTGGACCTGGACGCGGTGATGCGCGCGCTGGTCGCCCGCGGCGTGCACAACGTGCTGGTGGAGGGCGGCGGCGCGGTCCACCGCTCGCTCATCGACGCGGGGCTGGCCGACAGGCTGCTGCTCTTCCTCGCCCCCACGGCGCTGGCTGGCGGCGCGGGCTTCGTGGGTGGACCCCCGCTGGCGCTGGCCGACGCGCCGCGCTGGACGCTCCGGAGCGTGCGCCAGGTCGGGCCCGACGCGCTGCTGGATCTGGATCTCACTCCCGAACGCTCCCCCGAGCTCTGATCGCCAGGAGACCTGATGTTCACCGGACTCATCGAGGATGTAGGGAAGGTCGTCGCGATCTCACCCGTCGCCGGCGGGGGAGGGCGCATGATCACCATCCGCACCAGGCTGCCCATCGACGAGATCGAGCTGGGGGCCTCGGTGGCCATGGACGGGGTCTGCCTCACCGCCGAGACCTTCGGCGCCGACACCTTCACCGTCACCGCCGGCCGCGAGACGCTGTCCCTGACGACGGTGGGGGACTGGGCGCCGGGGCGGCCGGTCAACCTGGAGCGGGCGCTGCGGGTCGGCGACCGGCTCGGGGGACACCTCGTCGCTGGCCACGTCGACGGCCTCGGGCGCGTCGAGCGCATCGAGAAGACCGGCGAGTCCTGGGTCATCTGGATCCAGGCCCCGGGGGATCTGAGCCGCTACATCGCCACCAAGGGCTCCGTCTGCCTGGACGGGGTGTCGCTGACGGTCAACGAGGTGTCGGCCCGCTCCAGCGGTGACGCCTTCCGGGTGAACATCATCCCCCACACCGCGCTGGAGACCACGCTGGCGGGCTATCAGCCGGGCAGGAAGGTGAACCTGGAGGCGGACCTCATCGCCAGGTATCTGGAGCGCTTGCTGGAGGGCCGAGGGGGCGGCGGGCTGACCTTTGAGCGGCTGGCGGAGCTCGGGTACAAGTAGGGGCGGTCGCGCCTCGCGAACCGGCCTCATTCCTGTTAAGCCGGGCAGCCCCACCGGGAGCACCCATGAGCTTTGTTGTCATGGACCCCGATCCGCTCAAGCGGGTCGAGGTCGCGATTCAGGATGTCCGCGACGGAAAGATCGTCATCGTCATCGACGATGAGGATCGGGAGAACGAGGGTGACCTCACCATGGCCGCCGACAAGGTCACTCCCGAGGCCATCAACTTCATGGCCACCCACGGCCGCGGGCTCATCTGCCTCTCCATGACCTCCGAGCGCATCGACAAGCTCGGCCTGCCGATGATGGCCGCTCTCAACCAGAGCCCCTACCAGACCGCCTTCACGGTCTCCATCGAGGCCCGCGAGGGTGTCTCCACCGGCATCTCCGCCGCGGATCGCGCCCACACCATCCTGGTCGCCATCGACCCGGAGAAGGGCGGGCAGGATCTGGTCGTCCCCGGTCACGTCTTCCCCCTCCGGGCCCGCGACGGCGGCGTGCTGGTGCGCACGGGACAGACCGAGGGCTCGGTCGACCTCTCCCGCCTCGCCGGCTGTGACCCCTCCGGCGTCATCTGTGAGGTGATGAAGGACGACGGCACCATGGCCCGCCTGCCGGACCTGGAGATCTTCGCCGCCGAGCACAAGCTGCACATCGTCGCCATCGCCGACATCATCAAGTGGCGGCTGCGCAACGAGCGCCTGGTGGAGACGGCCTTCGAGGGCCGGCTCCCCATCCCGGGGCACGGCGAGTTCGGCGCGCGGATCTACCGCTCGCAGACCGACGAGGGCCTGCACCTCGCGCTGTGGCGCGGTGACCTGAGCGGCGAGCCGCTGGTCCGCGTGCAGGTCGCCAACCCGGTCGCGGACGTGTTCCGCGCGGCCTCCTCGGACGCCGCCGCCCAGATCGACGGCGCGCTGTCCCAGATCACGGAAGAGGGCGGCGTGCTGCTCTACCTGAACATCTCCGGAGGCCGCTCCCAGGAGGGGCTGCTGGGGCTGATGAAGGCGCACCTGCTGCCCCCCGAGGGCGAGGAGCGGCAGATCGGTCCTGGCGTTCGGGCCGGCGAGCTGCGCGAGTTCGGCACCGGGGCGCAGATCCTGGTGGACCTGGGCGTCCGCAAGCTGCGGCTGCTCACCAACAACGCCAAGAAGATCGTGGCGCTCGAGGGCTTCGGGCTGGAGGTCACCGACAGCGTGGCCCTGCACATCCCCGAGACCCCGGCCAACCGTGACCTGCTGGCGGCCAAGCGCGAAGAGCTGGCCGAGATTCTGAGCATCAAGGGATAAACATGCGTACCTTTGAAGGTGATCTCATTGACGCCGGCGGGCGCTACGCCCTGGTCGTCACCCGCTTCAACTCGCTCATCACCGAGCGCCTCGTCGAGGGCGCCGAGGACACTCTGCGCCGCCACGGCGTGGACACCAACGAGCGGGTGGACCTCTTCCGGGTGCCCGGCGCCTGGGAGGCCCCCCTGGTCTGCAGCCGCCTCGCCAAGAGCGGCAAGTACGACGCCATCATCGCGCTGTCCTGCGTCATCCGCGGCGGCACCCCCCACTTCGACTATGTGGCGGGCGAGATCGCCAAGGGCGCGGCCCAGGTGTCGCTGCAGACCGGCGTGCCGGTCCTCTTCGGCGTCCTGACCACCGACACCATCGAGCAGGCGATCGAGCGGGCTGGCACCAAGATGGGCAACAAGGGCGGCGAAGCCGCGATGGCGGCGCTTGAGATGGTGTCGCTGCTCAAGAAAGTCGAGTAAGGGAGACCATCATGGCCAGCCGACGCCGGGCGCGAGAGTACGCCCTTCAGTCTCTCTTCCACGCTGATCTGGGTCGCATCCCCACACGGGACGCGCTCAACGCGCTGTGGGCGGGGATGCTGGACGACTCCGATGAGAGCCTGGGCGGTCGCGCCCCGGACTCCGAGGAGATCGAGTTCGCGACCCGCCTCGCCGAGGGGGTGGAGAGCAGCCGCGACGCGCTGGACAAGCGCATCGAGGCCGCCAGCACCAACTGGCGGGTCGTTCGCATGGCGGTCGTGGACCGCAACCTGCTGCGGCTCGGGACCTACGAGCTGCTGTACTGCCCGGACATCCCCGCCAACGTCACCATCAACGAGGCGGTGGAACTCGCCAAGCGCTTCGGCGCCAAGGACTCCAAGGGCTTCGTCAACGGCATCCTGGACCGCATCGCCCGGGACAGCGGCCGGCTCTGAGCGGCAGCCCTGGCTGTCGAGGGGTTTGACGCGGCGCTGGTCGCGGCTACCTTCTCTCCGTGCTGAGCTATCACCGAACCCTGCTCTTCGGCGCGATCACCGTGATCGCGCTGTCGGTGATCCTGACGGCGGATCCAAGCGGGGTGTACCTCTTCGGCTGGCAGCTGCCCGAGAGCTGCGTCTTCCGGCGCACCTGGGACATGGAGTGCCTGGGCTGCGGGCTGACCCGCTCCTTTGTGTACATGGGGCACCTGGACCCCCGCGGCGCCTTCGAGCGGCACCTGATCGGGCCGCTGCTCTGGGCCGCGACCGCCTTCCAGATCCCGTACCGGGGCTGGAGGCTCCTGCGACCGAGGGATCAGAAGGGGCCGAAGTAGCCTGAGATGCTGCGCTTCTGAGCGGCGTCCGCCTCCTGTCCGCGCAGCGGGTTCTGGACCGTGAGCGTCAGGTAGCCGTAGCCGCCGATGTCGGGCGACCAGTGCAGCCCCGAGAGCTCTCCGCCGAGCGGCGCGGTCATCACCCGCAGCCGCTCTCCCGAGTCGAGGTCGATGGCCCAGAGCGCGTTGTTGACGTGGAGCTTTGTGTCCTCGGCGACCATCAGCAGCCCCGCGCCGGGGATGTAGGTGAGGTTGTCCGGGTTGGCGATGTCGTCCACATCACAGGTGTTGCCCTCGAACTGGGTGCCCGCGTAGTCCCGGGGCCGGCCGGTGTGGATCATCTCCGCCGAGCCCGCCACGAAGTCGCTCTCGATGAGCTCGCCCGAGGCGTCCAGGGGCCGGGCGTCGCCGATGGGCAGGCCGAGGATGCCGCCGCAGCGGTTCTCCTTGAGCTGGATGTGGTCGGGGCCGCCCCGATCGCGGGGGGAGCCACCCGTCATGCCCCCGCTGAGCCGCGTCAGAGCCAGATAGACGCGTCGGCGATCGACATCCCACGCCAGGCCCTCGGACTTCATCAGCTCGGTCGTGGCGCCCTGGAGAGCGGCGTAGCGGCGGGTCTCCAGGCGGCTGGCGGCGAGCTGCATGCCGTCGCGCACCCGCAGGCACTCCTGGCCGACGGGGCCGGCGTTGATCGAGGCGTAGCCCTGCGGGCAGGCGCCGGCCTCGGGCTCCGCGGCGTCGAAGAGATCCGCGAAGCCCACCCCGGCGCCGCCGGTGGAGAGGGCGATCTCGTCCTCCCGGGCGTGACCGAGCGGAACCCAGGTGAGATCCGCCGCGCCCAGGCCGCCGCTGCCGGCGCGGGTCTGCTCCCAGCGCGCGGCGTAGAGGTCGCCGCTGGAGAGGTCACCCTCGGCGTCCGCCACGAACAGGAAGAGCCCGCCGTTGGTCCCGTCGTCGGAGAGGTACACCGTGCGGGCGTCGGGCATCACCAGGCCCAGCTCGTGGGAGAAGCGGCCCATGGCGAGGCGCTTCTGGACCTCCGACGCGCCGCTGTTGTTCAGCAGCGTCACCTCGGGCAGCCAGCCGTAGTCGTAGGGGTTGACCGAGGCGGCGCCGCCCTCCAGGTAGGCCGCCATGCCGTCCGCGGCTCCGGGGGAGCGGGCGTCGGGCTCGTACTCCTCGCTGGAGAGGAGGCTGCCCCATGGCGTGATGTCCCCGGCGCAGTGCAGGGAGCCGCCGCGCACATCGGCGAGATCCACGGGCTTCGTCCAGAGCGGGGCGAGGTGGTGGTTGGCGGCGTCCTGGTTCAGCTCGGTGACGTAGATGGCGCCCGGCTGGCACTCGAAGTGGCTCATCAGGAACAGGGCGTCGTGCGCCGGCAGCAGGGCGTTGAAGTCGTTGGCCGCGCAGACCCTCGGCGAGCCGGGGGCGGCGGGATCTGCGATGGGGGCGCCGCGGCGATCGTAGAGCTGACCGAAGCGACCGGTGCCCACCGTCTCGCCCACCCGCATCAGCGGGATGTAGCGCGGCGTCGCCGTGCGGAGCTCCCGCTGTTCCTCGTAGGTGAGCGGTACGCTCACCGCCTCAAAGGCCACGCGCGGGCCGGCGTCCAGCACGATCGCGGGCGGATCGTCGCTGACCGTGACAGCCCCCGGGGCCGCGCAGGCTGAGAGCAGCAACAGCGCGGCTCCCGGTGAAGCGACGCACAAGTGCAAGAGAGCGCGCTTGGCGGAGCGGTTGTCCGTGGCTACCCTGGAGATTCCGAACCTCTGCATCGGAAGGAGCGACCTCCCATGTCCGAAGCCCTCATCACCTTGACCCCCGACGCCGTCAACAACATCACCCGTCTGCTGAGCGATAGCGACATGGAGGGTCAGTCCCTCCGGTTCGGTGTCCGCGGCGGCGGCTGCTCCGGATACTCCTACCTGTTGGAGTTCTCGGACGTCCCCGAGGAGGGTGACATCACCCAGGAAATCAACGGGGTGAAGGTGTTTATCGCCGAGCTGAAGCGCGACTTCATCGCCGGCTGCACCATCGACTTCGTCGACGAGCTGCTGGAGACCGGGTTCAAGATCAAGAACCCGAACGTCAAGCGCAGCTGCGGCTGCGGCGAGTCCTTCGACATCGACGAATAGTCTCGGCGAGGCCCCGCGGGATCAGCTGTAGCTGTCCCCGGGATCCATCGTGCAGCTGACGTCAGCGTCCGTGAGCCGCGCCAGGCAGCCCAGGCGCTGATCCGGGCGATCCAGAAAGGGCGCCTCCAGATCATCGAGCGCGGTGAGCGCGCCGCTGACGAGGCGCACCCGACAGGAGTTGCAGGCGGCGAAGCCCCCACAGGCGGTCTCCATCGGCAGGTCGTGCTCCAGGCACACGTCCAGCAGCGTCTCACCCGCCTCGCCGCGCACCCGCGCGTCGAGGTCTTTGAAGGTCAGCCAGGGCATTGATATTATTTGGAGAAGTGCTGCATCACGTAGGCGGTGCTGAGCGCGTTCTCCGCCAGGTCGTCGGTGGTGACCGCGCCCTCGATGACCATGGACTCGTAGGATCCCACCGAGGTGTCCACGCTGGTCAGGTGCCAGAAGGAGTTGGTCCAGTCCATGGCCGGGCCGTTCTCCAGGCTCGGCATGATCCCCTGGTTCTCCGCCTTGGGCGGGAAGTAGAAGTCGTACTGGCCGCCGCCGCCCGAGCGCACGTAGATGCGGACGAGCTCCGCGTCCTCGTCCACCACGAAGCGGTACCGTCGGTCGCTGGCGGTGAAGGTGTCCATGTTGGGAACGGCCTGCCAGGCCGGCGGCGCCGCGGCGCCGTCGATCACGTTGGCCATGGAGATCACCCGGGCGCCGCCGGTGCCGGCGCCGCCGACCTCGCCGTAGGCCACGATCTGACCCTCGCCGGCCCAGCTCACGTCCGCCGGATCCACCCGGCGCACGCCCTCGGTGGTCTCGGGGGCGGCGATCGCCAGCCCGGTCAGGGCGCTGCCCTCGACGCCGGCCGCGTGCACCGCCAGCAGCAGGGCCTCCTCGTCGCCGCGGAAGCCCAGCGAGAGGGCGGGGACGTCCACGGAGACCGTGTCGCTCAGGGCGATGGACGGCCGGATGTTCACCGAGGGCTCGTCGCCGTCCTCGCCGCTGTGGCCGCCGGACCAGCCGAAGCGGAAGTCGCTCAGGTTGTCCTCCAGGAGCTGCAGCGCGTCCGTGGAGTCGGAGATGCCGCCGGCCGCCTCGGTGATGAGCACGGGGCCGGCGAGGGTCCATATGCCGAAGTCTCCCGCGAAGGTGCGGGCGACGTAGTCCTCGACGTAGGACTCCAGGTAGAGGTTGGAGGGCAGGTTCACCTCGCCCACCACGAAGTCCACCGGCCGATCGCCCGAGAGCAGCGCCGCCGCGTCGAAGAAGAGGGGGCTGTCCTGCAGGCTCGACGCGGCGATGCCGACGATGAGCTCGTCCCAGTCCGACGAGACGCAGTCCGAGAGGTCGGTGTTGCCTGCGACCCGCACGCCGGCGTCGTCCTCCTCGGACGCGTGGCGCAGGGGGATGACGAGCTCGCGGCCGACCACGCCGGTGATCACGGCGGGGATGTAGCCGCCCTCGGAGTCGGGCCCGTAGGCCATCACCCAGACCTCGTCGCCGCCGTCCGGAACCTGGAGCTGTCCCGCGCCGGCCTTGTCGGTGATCACCTTCTCGCTGCGGTCGACGATGCGGGCCTCGGGGATGGGCGCGCCGGTCTCACCGTCGACGACGGTGACGAGCATCACGCCGTCCGTGCGCACCTCGACCCGGGCCGTCGTCACCGCGTCGCCGATGGTGGCGGTGATGGTGGCGACGCCGCCTGCCAGCGCCACGACGTTGCCGTCGACGTCCACGGTGGCCACGTCGGTGGGCTTGTCCTTCTTGGGCGGCGCCGGAGCGGTCGCGCCGCCGGTGTCGCCCGTGTCGGCCGTCGCGGTGTCGCCGGTCGCGGTGTCGCCGGTCGCCGTGTCGCCGGTCGCCGTGTCGTCCGCTTCACCGGTGTCGCCGGTGTCCTCGGGGTCGGGCTCGGCGAGCTCGGAGGACACGGTCCAGATCGGGGTGTCGTCGTAGACGTTGCCGTCGAAGTCGGTGGCCACCGCGCGCAGGGTGAACTCAGCGCCGACGTGGACCGCGATCTGGGCGGGGTAGATGGCGAGGCGCTGGGGACCCTCCCACTCGTCGTCGGTGTCCGGGGGATCGGTGTCCGTGTCGATGAGCGTGTCGGTGTCGGTGTCGACCGTGTCGACCGTGTCGTCGGTCGGCGTGCTGTCGCCCGTCTCCTCGTCGATCACGGAGTCCGTGTCGAAGATGACGGTCGGCTCCTCGGTGTCGTCCGTGGTGACCTCGGGATCTTTGTCCTTACAGGCCAGCAGCGCGAGGGTGAGCAGGGTCCAGGGCATAGCGTCTCCGGGGGTGCCTCGTATCGGTACTCATACCCTGAACTTGAGCGGTCAGGGGACGAAGAACTCCAGCCCGTAAGGGACCAGCGGTCTGCCATCAACGTCCGCGCAGGCGGTCTCGGCCCTGGTGTTGACATACACGGCGTACCGGAAGCCCTCGGAGAGTCCGCCGTCGTGGTTGAAGCGGATCTTGGAGCCCGACTCTTCGATGGTGATCGCGTACTCCACGTCGAAGAGCACAGTGCCGTCGTCGCTGATGGCGCTGAAGGAGAGGCTGTCCACGGTGCAGGCGGCCGCGTCGGCCTCGGCGTTCACCCGGAGCTCTGGCTGGGTGGCGGCGGTGGCGTCCTCCACGCCGGGATCCGGGGTCGTGCCGACGACGACGAAGGCGTCGATGGCCGTGTCCTCATCCTTGGCGCCGCAGCCGAGCAGCAGCGGCGGGACCAGCAGGAACGGGATCATTCGAAGAAGCGAACGGCCAACACCCACGAGTCCTCCTCGGGGGCCGCGAAGCTCCCCTCCGCTTTGCAGGGCTCACAGCCCTCACAGACCTCGTCCAGCTCGCCCGTGGTCCATCCCTCGACGCCGTCGGCGTATCCCTGGATCAGCAGCTCACCGTCTTCGTTCAGCACGTCCACGACGATATCCACCGGATCCCCGGCGGGGATCCCCGTCAAGGCGAAGCGGCCGGCGAGCCGCGCCCCGAAGGAGCGCGAGCCGACGCCGTCCACGCAGATCCGCACGGTCTCGGCGTCGACGGGGACGAGCCCGGGCAGATCCACCTGGAGATCCGCCTGACGGTAGTCGATGGGCTCGGGGCACCCCGCGAGCAGGGCGAGGAGGATCATGATCGCCTGACCTGCATTACTCGTCAGGGGACCAGTTGGCCTGGACCAGCCGCCAGACATCGGAGTCACCGCCGAGCTGTATCCAGGCGATGCCGTACCGGGGCACGAGCCAGTAGTCGCCGGAGATCGCCGCCGCGCCCGCGCCGTCGACGCCGTCGTCCAGGTAGAAGTGCAGGCACTCGTCCCAGTCCTCGCCGACCCAGTGGTTGGGGCAGGGCTCCACGCCGACGAAGGTCGAGGTGAAGTCCCAGCCCCCGCCGCTGGAGGTGACGGACTCGCCCGGCGCCATCTCGGACTGACCGAAGACCAGCGGGTCGGCGGCGAAGTTGTATTCGCCGCCGGGGCTCGTCACGTCGCCGCCCGGCCCGCCGGTGTCGCCGGTGTCATCGCCAGGACCACCGGGGCCGCCGCCGTCGTCGACGTCGTAGACCTGGAAGCCGTGGATGAGCACACCGTCCGAGGAGTCCGAGCTCCACTTGACGGTCATCAGGAGGCTGCCGGTGTCCTGGTTGTAGTGCTGGAACTCATGGACCACCGTGCTGCCGCTGCCGCCGGTCGTGAGCTCCGACATGCGGATCTCGATCTTGTGATCGACGGTGATGTCATCGTTGGCGTACTCCCAGCTTCGCTGCCCGTCGAGCGGGAAGTGATCGAAGATCTGGTAGCCTGCATAGGTGTACTTGCTGCCGCTGCACGAGGTCATGCTGAGAGCAGCCATGACCAGAAGCGCGTATCGCATCTTCTCCTCCAGAACCGAGGCATCAGAATTAGCACCCCCGGCGGCAACACAGCAAGTAACCGCGCTGTGAAGGGGGCGCGCGAGGGGCCGCGGCCAGCCGCGGTGACCTTCGATGTCGACGGCACGCTCTATGACGCTGGACGACAGCAGATCCGGTTGTGGCGGGCGTTCCTGCGTCATCCCAGGATCCTCGGGGGATGGCCTGAGGTGTTCGCCTCCCTGCGCGGAGAGCGGCACGACGATCTGTGGGCTGAGGCCGGGCGGCGCCTCTCGGCCCGGGTCGGGGGGCGCCCGGAGGACGCGGAGGCGGTCGTGCGGGCGGTGCTGCTGGAGCGATGGCCCCAGACCTTCCACCCGGGCCTCCTGTTTTCGGGGATTCACGAGGCGCTGGCGGCGCTCGACGCCTGGGGGATCCCCCGGGCCGTCGTGTCGGACTACCCGTCCCGGGCCAAGCTGCGGGCGCTGGGAGTGGGGGAGGGGTGGTCCGCGGTGATCGACTGCTCGGCGCTGGGCGCGCTCAAGCCCCTGCCCGACGGCCTGGAGGCGGCCGCCGCGGCGCTGGGGGTGCCGGCGTCGGCGATCGTGCACATCGGCGACCGGGCGGACACGGACGGGGGCGCGGCCGAGGCCGCTGGCGCGGTGGCGCTGATCCGCGGTCGGGACTACCCGGACGAGGGCGCGCTGGTCGGCGCGCTGGAGAGCCTGTTCAGCGAGGACGCATGAGCCAACACAGCCACCATCGAGACGAGCCCCTCCGGAACCTGTGGGTGCTTCGCGACAAGGTGGACGACTTCTCGGGCCAGATGTACAGCCGCTACCCCACGCGCTTCGCCTGCCGGGCGGGCTGCGACGGCTGCTGCCAGACCGAGCGGGTGGTCTCGGACATGGAGTTTGACGCGCTCGCCCTCGCGGTGGCGGCGCTCGACGCGGAGACCCGGGCCCGGCTGGCGGCGGCCGCGACCCCGGACGGGCCCTGTCCCCTGCTGCTGGATGGGCGCTGCAGCGTCTATGCCCAGCGCCCCGTCGTCTGCCGCAGCCACGGCATGCCCATCCTGATGGAGGGGCGACGCGACGTCTGCCCGCTGAACTTCACCCCCGACGACGACGGCGCGGGCGATCTGGACCTGGACGCGCTCCCGGCCGAGCGCCTGCTGAGCGTGGACACGCTGACGGCGATCCTCGTCACGGTGAACGCCCTCTACTGCCAGGAGACCGGCGGCGACGCGGACCGGCGACGTCCGGTGTCAGAGTTGCTGGAGCGCTGAGGGATTCCGGACGATACAGACGGATGCAGCACCACTGGAGGCCGGAATGAGCAACCTTCTTCAGACCGTGAGAGCGGGCTTTGACACCCTGGATGTGGATGAGTCGTTCCGGTCAATGGCCATGGAGAACCTAGCGCGCTGGCTGGAGTCCTCCGAGCTGGTGGAGTACCGCCCGCAGATCGAGGCCCTCGCGGAAGGGGAGGCCTGGGATCTGCTGCTCGACAGCTTCTATCAGGTGATTCCCTTCGGCACCGGCGGTCGCCGCGGCCCGGTGGGGGTGGGCCCCAACCGCATCAACACCTGGACCATCGGCACCTCCATCCAGGGCCACAGCACCTGGCTCAAGCGCCGCCGCAAGAACGACAGCCCCTCGGTGGTGATCGCCTACGACGTGCGCAGCTTCCAGGACGCCAACAAGCGCTACCGCCAGGATCTGCCGAACCCGGTGCTCGGCCTGAGCAGCAGGGACTTCGCCGAGCGGGCCGCCGGGGTCTACGCGGCCAACGGGGTCACGGTGCACATGCTCGCCAGGGACACCGGGACCTACGTCTCCACCCCCGAGCTGTCCTACGCCATCCGTCACCTCCAGGCCGACGGCGGGCTGAACGTCTCCGCATCGCACAACCCGGCGGACGACAACGGCGCCAAGATCTACAACCACCTCGGCGGCCAGGAGGTGCCTCCCCACGACGAGGAGCTGTCCAAGGAGGTCGCCGCGGTCACGAAGGTCGCGCAGATGCCCTACGAGCAGGGCGTCGAGCAGGGCCTGATCCTGGCGCTGACCCCCGAGGTGCACGCGGGCTACCTGAAGGCGAACCTCGCCCGCAGCCTGCGCCGCAACGCCCGCTCGGCCCACGTGGTCTTCACCGGCCTCCACGGCACCGGCACGACCACCGTGGTCGAGGTGCTGCGCGACGCCGGCTTCAAGGTCGACGTGGAGCCCACCCAGGCCCCCTTCGACGGCGCCTTCACCAACGTGCCCTTCGGCATCCCCAACCCCGAGGTGGCGGAGTCGATGGATCGCGCCGTCGCCATGGCCGAGGAGCTGGGCGCGGATCTGGTGATGGCCTGCGACCCGGACGCGGATCGTCTGGGGCTGGTGGTCCGCCACAAGGGCGGCTGGCGCTTCATGAACGGCAACGAGATGGCCGCGGTGGTGACCCGCTACGGGCTGATGGCCCGCACATGGCCCCGGCCCCCCATCGTCATCAAGACGGAGGTGACCTCCTCCCTCATCTCCCGGGTGGCCCGAGAGCGGGGCGCCAAGGTCGTGGGGCACCTGCTGGTGGGCTTCAAGTACATCGGCGAGGGCATCCGCCTGCTGGAGGAGGTGGGGCGCTTCTACAACATCGAGGGTCACGTCCAGGACTTCCTGATCGGCGTCGAGGAGTCCCACGGCGTGCTCGTGACCAGCGCGATCCGCGACAAGGACGCTGCCGGCGGCGCGCTGTGGCTCGCCGAGGCGGCCAGCCTGGAGAAGGAGCGGGGCCGCACCCTGGTGGACTCCCTGGAGGACTGCTGGCGGGAGGTCGGCTACGTCCGCAACGCCCTGGTCTCCACGGTGATGCGCGGCGCCACGGGCCGCTCTCGCATCCAGTCCATCCAGCGCTCCATCCGCGAGAAGCCGCCCACGATGGTCGGCGGCATGAAGGTCACCGCCTTCCACGACCGCGCCGACCCCCGCGGCCCCTTCGGCCGGGTGCGCTCAGGCACCGACGCGGCGAGCCGCGACGTGCTGGTCTTCGAGTTCGGCGAGACGGCCCGGGTCATCCTGCGCCCCTCGGGCACCGAGCCCAAGAACAAGGTCTACGCCGAGTTCTGCGGGGAGCCGGGTGAGGCCCTCGACGCCGCCATCCCCCGCGTCAACGACGCCTGTCGCGACCTCGCCGAGGCCTTCGTTATCGAGATGCTCGGGCGGGTGGACATTCACCTGCCGCGCTGGGCTGTGCGGGTGTCCGGGCTCGTGGCGGTCGAGCAGAAGCAGCACTTCGCTGAGGTGTTGATGCCCGGCATCGTGGAGCGGCTGCTGCGCGATGAGCCTGCTGAGGCCTGGATCGATGCTGAGCTGGTTGCTTACGGCCGGGATGCTCGTGGGCTTGTTCGATCTGGTGTTCAGGCTTGGTTGGAGATGACTGGGCCGGATGAGGCTGTGGCGGCTGGGGTTCGGGCTTTGTTTGAGGTCTGATGGGTCGGTTGTTGGTTGTTGAGTCGACGGTTTGGGTTCGGTTCGGCTCGGCTCGGTTCGGCTCGGTTCGGCTCGGCTCGGCTCGGCTCGGCTCGGCTCGGCTCGGCTCGGTTCGGCTCGGTTCGGCTCGGCTCGGTTCGGCTCGGCTCGGCTTGACAGAGGTTGATGGGACTTGCGAGAGCGGTTCTGGCAGTCGCGGGCTCGGTGTTTGAGCGTCTCGTCGAGGCGCCGTCGTTCTGCCTGTTGGGTTGTTGGACTTCCCGATCCTTTGTGGTGGCGCGGTGCCCCTTGGGAGATTCGACGTGTGCTCGCTGCGCTAACGAATCCCCGGACGAGCCGTCAGCGTCAAGTCGACAAGGTCTGGTGGCCGGTGCCGTGCAGCTTGCGTCACACACGCCCGAATCTCCCTGGTCGGGGCACTTCGCCATTGGCGGTCCCAGAATGTCCTCAGCCTGCAGGCAGACGACTGATCGCTTGTAGCCTTCCAGGATCGACTGGAGGCACGAGCAGGTTCCTCTCGCTGACGTGACGGTATCGCCCTTGTCGACAACGGCGCGGGCTTACCCTCATCGAGCCCAGGAGGGGAGAGGAGAGAGGTACGGGGTGGGACCGGGACACAGGTTGTAGAGGCTCCGCACCCACTGTTGCTTCACCAACAGCCCCCCGTCGTTGCGCGGAGGACTGGTTGGGGAATGGGTCGTCACCACCGGGCTTATTGGCGCAGCTCGCCAACCTGGGCGGCGCCTGCGACCGAGCGATGAAACTCGAGAACGTCCTCATGACTCACAGCCCGCGACAGCCCTTCTGAGTTTGTCGCAGTCGGCTCACAGGCTTCAACCCCCACCCTGGTTGGCGAGCTGCGCCAACCAATCCAGTGGTGACGACCCATTCCCCATCCAGTCCTCCGCGCAACGACGGGGGGCTGTTGGTGAAGCAACAGTGGGTGCGGAGCCTCTACAACCTGTGTCCCGGTCCCACCCCGCACCTCTCTCCTCTCCCCTCCTGGGCCCATTGAGGGTAAGCCTGCGCCGTTGTCGAGGAGGGCGGTGCCGTCACGCAGGCAGGAGGAACGCCCTCGCTCCCTCCAGTCGATCCTGGAAGGCTACAAGCGCTCAGTCGTCTGCCTGCGGGCTGAGGACAATCTGGGACCGATGAGGCGAAGTGCCCCGACCAGGGAGATTCGGGCGTGTGTGA
>Ga0316204_10003566_pt1 | contig 30626 bp, 22 predicted proteins | sample 6monrhotite_MG_2_FD_205661 | JGI IMG/M metagenome (GOLD analysis project Ga0316204, IMG submission 205661) | Microbial mat bacterial communities from mineral coupon in-situ incubated in ocean water Damariscotta River, Maine, United States -... | ecosystem: Environmental > Aquatic > Marine >...
CGGCGGTACCTTGCCCGCCAACGCGGCCTGGGCGTCGCCAGTCGCGTCCATCATGTGGAATTCAAGTGTCGCGGTCGCGCCCAGAATCTCCTTGGCGCGGGTCGGATCCTGCACTCCTGGCAGTTGCACGACGATGCGGTCAACGCCCTGCCGCTGAATAATCGGCTCGGCGACACCGAGTTCGTTGACACGATTGCGTAGCGTGATGACGTTCTGTTGCAGGGCCATCTTGCGCGTATCATCAAGCTCCTTCTTGCTAAGCATGACAGAAAGCAGCTGCGGGTCGTCCTCCTCTCGGAGCAACAACGAGGGATAGTTCTTGGCAATAACGACCTGTCCACGCTGACGCTGCGCCGCATCCTTGAACTTAATCTCCAAGCCTCCTTGCTTGCGGCGGGTAATCATTCGATAGCGCACCTTTTCACCGCGCATCACGCCGCGCAGATCACTGACATAGCGCTCCTCGGCCTGACGCACCGCCGCCACCATATCGACCTGCATGAGGAAGTGGACACCGCCACGCAGATCTAAGCCCAAGAACATCGGGCGTGCGTTGATCGAAGACAACCACTCGGGCGCTGCCGGCAAAAGATTCATGGCGACGACGTACTGGTCTCCCAAGGCGTCGCGCAGCCTATCCTGTGCCTTAAGCTGGGTCTCAGTCTCCTCAAATCGGATCACCAGGCCGCGATCCTTGATCCCGATGGAGCTCGTCGTGAGCCCAGCCTTTTCGAGAAGGTTACGCGCAGAGTTCAGAGTCGCATCGTCAATAGTCGCCCCTCGAATTGCGGAAACCTGAATCGCGGGTTGATTCCCGTAGAGATTGGGCAGCGCGTAAACGGCACCGATCAAAACAAGGAAGAGGATTAACAGGTTTTTCCAGAGCGGATATTGATTCATGATTCAATACTTTAGCAGTTGAGTGGAATCGATCGCTGCGAACCTACGAAACGCGGCAATCTGCCAAAGGGGTTTCGAGGCGATCGGCTGAGCCAAGGCCCTTACTTTTCCTTGAGCGTACCCTTGGGAAGCAGAGAGGCAACCGCTGCCTTTTGCATCTTGACCTGGACCCCTGCAGTCAACTCGACCGTGACCACGTCATCGGCAACCGATACCACCTTCGCCAGCATGCCTCCATTGGTGACGACTTCATCACCCTTCGCCAACGCCGCGACCATTTGCTTATGCTCTTTGCCGCGCTTGATTTGGGGCCTGAGAATCAAGAAATAAAAGATCACGAAGATCAGGACCAAAGGCACCATGCCTGCCAGCCCCTCACCCATGGCTGCCGGCGCGGCCCCACCTTCAGCCCATGCGTTCCCGATAAAAAAATCCATCGTTTCCTCCTCAGTATTCAAGCTTCATAACAAGATGAACACGACCTCAGGTCGTAAAGACGAGGAAGACTATACGCCAGCCTCATCGGACACCCAGTCTACACAACAGGCCTAACGCTACCAGATACAGCGACAGAAGCCCCGAAAAACGCGGTATTATGCCACAGGGTCCGATCCCTGGGCGCGTTTTTTATAAAAATCGGCGACAAAGTCATTCAAGCGCCCGAGACCGATGGCCTCCCTAAGCTCCGTCATGAGCGACTGGTAGTAATACAGGTTGTGTATGCTGTTGAGCCGCGCCCCAAGCATCTCCTTGTTTATCGCGAGATGGCGCAGATAGGCCCGGCTATAGTTTCTGCAGGCCATGCATTGGCATTGATCGTCCAGCGGGCGCTCGTCGGTCCGGTATTGGCCGTTGCGAATTCGGATCACGCCGTCACGCACGAAGAGATGACCATTACGGGCGTTCCGGGTCGGCATGACACAGTCGAACATATCTATTCCCTGGGCCACTGCCGCCACGATATCCTCCGGCTTGCCGACGCCCATAAGGTAGCGAGGTCTATCTGCGGGCATCGCCGGGGCCAAGTGTTTTAGGATACGGATCATATCCGCCTTGGGTTCGCCAACCGACAGGCCACCGATCGCATATCCGTCAAAGTCGAGTTCCAACAACCCCTTCAGCGAGCGGTCCCGCAGTCCTTCATGCATCCCGCCCTGCACGATCCCGAACAGATTACCGCGGTCGGGCACGAAGGCCTCTCGGCTGCGGCGCGCCCAACGTAGCGAAAGCTCCATGGAGGACTCGGCCTCCTCAAAGGTAGCCGGATAGGGTGTGCATTCGTCGAAACTCATGACGACATCGACGCCCAGGGCCTGCTGTATCGATATTGACTCCTCTGGCCCCAGAAAGATCCGGTCGCCATTGACCGGAGAACGGAAGGTCACACCCTCCTCGCGGATCTTTCTGAGCGCACCGAGACTGAATACCTGGAAGCCACCTGAGTCGGTCAGAATAGGGCCATCCCAAGCCATGAATCGGTGCAGCCCTCCCAATGACTCAATGACATCCGCGCCGGGCCGCAGCATCAGGTGGAAGGTATTGGAGAGGATGATCTCGGCACCCAACCCACTGAGTTCATCGGGCGAAACGCCCTTGACCGCCCCATAGGTGCCCACGGGCATAAATGCCGGAGTATTGACCCGCCCTCGCGCAAAGGTCATATGGCCCGCCCTGGCAAGGCCATCTTGAGCCATCACCTCAAAGCGCATCGCCCGCTCCGACCGAATCAAAGCCGGTATCTAAGCTGGCCCTACTCAAAATCAACATCGCGTCTCCATAGCTATAAAATCTGTACCCCGATTCGACCGCGTGCCGATAGGCGGTCATGACCCTGCGGTAACCGGCAAAGGCGCAGACTAACATCAGCAGGGTCGACTCCGGCATATGAAAGTTGGTCAGCAGGGCATCGACGACCCGAAAGTGGTAACCCGGCAGAATAAATAAGTTGGTCTCGCCCTGGTAAGGACGTAGCTCGCCACTCTCGGCGGCCGCTGTCTCCAGACAGCGAACGGCGGTTGTACCCACCGCAATGATTCGACCACCGGCCGCTTGCGTCGCCCGAACCAGATCACATACCCCCTGATCGACCTCCATGTATTCATGGTGCATGCGGTGCAGGCTCAAGTCCTCGTGGCGAGGACTCTGAAAGGTGCCGGCGCCCACATGCAAGGTCACGAAGGCCTGCTTGACGCCCATGGCATCGAGTCGCGCCATCGTGGCGTCATCGAAATGCAGCCCGGCCGTGGGCGCCGCAACCGCTCCATCCCGACGTGCGTAAACCGTCTGATAACGCTGCCGATCCCGAATCTCATCGGCACGCTGGATATAGGGCGGTAAAGGCATATGCCCACATTCATCCAGGACCTTCTCTATCGCGGCGCCATCAACAGCACGCAGTCGATAGAAGTCGCGCCGGCGCTCCACGACTCCCAGCGCATAGCCACCATCAAGTTCAATACGACTGCCCGGGCGCGGCGGTTTGCTGACCCGTAGTTGGGCCAGACATTCCCCGTCCCCAAGATAGCGCTCGACCATGATCTCCACGCGACCACCCGTTTCCTTGCGCCCAAACAGACGCGCAGGAATAACGCGTGTATCGTTGAAGACCAGCAGGTCGCCCGCCTGCATGAAACGGGGCAGATCCGAAAATGCGCAGTCCTCCAGCCGCTCTTGGCCTGGGTCGATGGCCAGCAAACGGCTCAAGATGCGCTCCGCCAACGGAAATTGAGCGATACAGTCCTCGGGGAGTTCGAAATGAAAGTCGGTGCGCTTCATGGATGCTGATTATCATTACAGAGCATATGCAGTGGACGCAAAAAAATGCGTGATTTAAATTCTGACGACTGCGAAGGAAGACTTGCTTGTCGGCAGTGAGGTCGACTTGTATACTTGCCGCAAGGTTTAATGTGGCGCACATGCCGGGGTGGCGGAACTGGTAGACGCGCCGGATTCAAAATCCGGTGGTTTTACGACCGTGAGAGTTCGAGTCTCTCTCCCGGCACCATGTGCACAAATACCTAGGTATCGTTTACGCTACCGCAAGCCGACGATGGGTGATAAGCAAGTCTTGAACACGGGATCCGGCCGGCTGGGGACATCCATCCGGCCCCCCTTCCTTTGGGAGAATGAGCACACGTCCAATCGAACAGACAACCCCCATCGTTTTCGCTGGCCCATCATAATCGCAAATCACGACCTCCAGAAGCGATTATTGAGAGGACGTAGCCGTTTTCTTGCGCCTGACTCCCCCCGGTTTGACACCATGTTCATTTTGCAGACCTCCTTGCGATTGCCCTCGGCTATGCGGAACTAAGGAGGTGCGGGCTATAAACGACATAGGAAAACCATCCATATGACCGGCACTTCATTTTCGCTCGAAATTAACCCAGTCATCCCCGAACCACTCAAGGGCCTCCAGGACCTGGCCAACGACCTGCTTTACAGCTGGGACGCCTCGGTCCGAGGACTCTTTGTACGTCTGTCGCCCAAGCTGTGGGAATCCACCGGACACAACCCCAAGGTCTTCCTGCGCCAAATCGCGCAAAAACGGCTGGATGATGCCGTTGAAGACCATATTTTCATGCAGGACTACAATCGGATCATCTCCTCCTGCGAGGCCTACAAGACCTACCGTAACGAGATCAGCTCCGGTATAGAGACCTTGTTCAAGCCGAACGAGGACCTGGTCGCCTACTTCTGCGCCGAATACGGCTTTCATGAAAGTTTCCCGATCTATTCGGGCGGCCTGGGCATCCTCGCCGGCGACCACTGCAAGGCAGCCAGCGACCTCGGCGTGCCCTTTGTCGGTATCGGCATGCTTTACCGCGAGGGCTATTTCCAGCAGACCGTAGACGGTGAAGGGCAGCAGATCGCGCACTATACGCGCAACAACCCGGCCAACCTGCCCATCGCCCCTGCCCTCGACCCCGATGGCGCCGAGATCAAGGTCTCGGTTGACCTACCCAATCGCGAGGTGGCACTCAAGGTCTGGCTGGCGAAGGCCGGTAACATCAATTTGGTGCTGCTCGACTCCGACACACCGGAAAACGACGAGGAAGACCGCCGCATCACCTACCAACTCTACGGTGGGAACATCACGACCCGAATCCAGCAGGAGATTGTTCTCGGTATTGGTGGTGTCCGCGCCCTGCACGCGCTGAACCTGTCGCCGACGGTCTGGCATATCAATGAGGGACATGCGGCCTTCCAGATACTCGAACGCTGTCATGACCATGTCACGAAATCGGGGCTGGATTTCGAGACCTCTCTGGAGGTCGTCGCCGCTGGCACGGTGTTCACGACTCATACGCCTGTCCCTGCCGGACACGATATGTTCTCCCACGAACAGATGCGAGAGTACTTTGATCGCTATATCCGCGAACTGGGCATCAACGAGGCAAAGTTTCTCGACCTCGGGCACAACCCCAGCAGCACTGAGCTGTTTAATATGACGGCCTTGGCCCTGCGCGGATCCCGCCGCCACAATGGCGTCAGCCGGATCCATGGCGCAGTAGCGGCCAAGATGGAAAGCTATGTCTGGCCTGAGATTCCACCGGAGAACAACCCGATCAACTCGGTCACCAACGGCGTCCACGTCCAGACCTTCCTGGCCCGCGAATGGGTCAACCTGTTCGATATGCAATTCGGCGGTGGCTGGCGCAATCAGCTGCTCAACGAGGAGTTCTGGCACGGTATCGATCAGATTCCGGCGCATAGCTTTTGGAGCGTTCGGCAGTCGCTCAAGACCAGATTGTTTAACGATATCTACAACCGCGTCACGCACACCTACCGGCGCAACGGGCACAGCCCGACGCAGATAGAACGCCTGACCCGGCATATCAGCAACCCCGAGGCCAACGTCCTGACGGTTGGGTTCGCACGCCGTTTCGCGACCTACAAGCGCGCTGCCTTGCTATTCTCCGATCCCGAGCGCCTGGCCAGGATCGTCAACGACGCCGAACGACCGGTGCTATTTGTTTTTGCCGGAAAGGCGCACCCGAGAGACACCCCGGGACAGGAGCTCATGAAGCAGATCCATCACTACGCCCATCAGCCCGAGTTCATGGGGAAAGTGATCTTCGTTGAGGGCTACGACCTCGCGCTGTCGCGCAAGCTTGTAGCGGGCGTCGATGTCTGGCTCAACAACCCGCGGTACCCCAACGAGGCCAGCGGCACGTCCGGTGAGAAGGCCGGCATCAACGGTGTGCTAAACCTCAGCGTCCTCGACGGCTGGTGGGGCGAGGGCTACGACGGCAAGAATGGTTGGGCGATTTCCCCTCATTCCAGCCGCTTTAGTGAGGCGTTCGCCGATCAGGAAGAGGCCAAGGAGCTGCTAGACCTGCTTGAAAACCAAATCATCCCCATGTACTACGATCGTGACGGCCGTGGATACCCTGAACGCTGGGTCAATATGTCAAAGGCCTCGATCAGGACGCTCATGCCACGCTTCAACTCGCAGCGCATGGTCATGGATTACGTCAAACAATACTACAGTCCCACCGCCCGGCAGCGTAAACGATATGTCGAAAATGACTACGAGGTCGCTCGCCAGATCTCGAATTGGAAGCGACTCGTCAGGAACGCATGGCCGGGAGTCTCCTTGGCCTCCGCTCAGGCGCACCAAATTTGCATGCAAACCGGAGAACCGCTCGTCATTGAGGTCATCGCCAACCTTAACGGCTTGGCGCCCAAGGACGTCATCGTGGAGTGTCTGCTCGGCACCCAGAACATCAACCCCGAGTTCAAGACCAAAAGAATTTTCCTGTTGGAGCACAAGGGGCAGGATGGGGAAAACCGATATCGTTACCAGTTGAACCTTGTCTCACCGCTGGCGGGCAAGCAGGTCTTCAAAATACGAACCTACCCCCATCACGATCATCTAACCTGCCGCTTCGAGATGGGACTCATGCGCTGGCTCTGAGCGGCAAATAACGCGCTGAAGGGAGGGTACGGGTATACCCCCTCGGCACGTTTTGCGGTCAATCGGCGCGACCGTAGAGCTCCGACAGGTGTTGCAGGCGGCGACAGGACTCCTCGGGGAGCTGAGACCACTGAAAGCGCCAGCGCCAGTTCTCCTCTTGCGTCCCCGGTGTATTCATGCGCTGCCCCTTACCGAGGGCGAGGATATCTTGCATGGGCACAACGGCAAGGCAAGCGATCGACGCCAGTGCCGTCCGAATCAGAGGCCAAGGCATGGACTCACCGGAGTCACCCAGATAATCTTTGACATGTCCCCGCATCTCTGGAGCAAGATCTTCATACCATGACACGGTCGTATCGTTGTCATGCGTGCCCGTATAGACGACACAGTTCTTTTCATGGTGATGCGGCAGATAGGGGTTATTGGCTCCGCTGCCAAAAGCGAACTGCAGAATCTTCATGCCAGGCATGTCATAGCGCTCGCGAAGCCGTGTAACGGCCTCAGTGATCACACCCAGGTCCTCGGCCACGAAGGGAAGATAGCCGAAATGCCCCTTCAGGCTGGCGAACAAACGGTCACCGGGAGCCCCGATCCAACGTCCGGCGATCGCGGTCTCTTCGCTCGCAGGGATCTCCCAATAGGACTCAAAGCCTCGAAAATGATCGATGCGAATGACATCGAAGCGATTCAATTCGCTGGCGATACGTTCACGCCACCAATGGAAGTCGTCAATCTGCATCCGGTCCCAACGATAATGGGGGTTTCCCCAACGCTGCCCGGTGGCGGAAAAATAGTCCGGTGGCACACCGGCCACGGTAATGGGCTGCCCCGTCTCATCCAACGAGAAGTAATCCCGGTTAGCCCATACGTCTGCACTATCGTGTGCTACGAAAATCGGCATATCGCCAAACATCAGCACCCCACGGTCACTGGCGTAATGGCGAAGCTCCTTCCACTGCCGAGCAAACACGAACTGTTCGAAGGTGGTCTGGTCGACCAGTGCCTGATGTCGTTCACGAGCACCGGCCAAGGCATCGGCATGCCGATCCCGAAACGGCGTCTCCCATTGATGCCAGGACTTGCCCCCATGTTCCTGTTTGAGCGCGAGAAACAGGGCATAGTCGTCGAGCCAACGCGCGCCCTCCTCCTGGGCAAAGTGCGCGAGCGCCACCCGATCGGCATCATTGGCCATCTCGACAAAAGCACGATAGGCCTGAACCAATAGCGCCTTACGTTCATCCTGCTCAGACACATCGGGGGGCAACCAGCCCCACTCGATGATCCGATCGATACTAATCAGCCGGATATCCGCTGCATGCACAGACAAAGACTGATAGGGCGATCCGCAATGATCGGGGGGCGTCAACGGCAGGACTTGCCAAACAGTCTGCCCTGTGCTGGCGAGAAAATCGACGAAGTGATACGCCTCGGGTCCAATGTCACCACAACACCATCTTCCTGGCAGCGAAGTGATATGGAGCAATACCCCGGAACGTCGACGAGAAAAGGGCGTACCCATGATTGTTTGTCTGCTCTTTAAAAACTATGTTGCCCGGAAAAAACTCACATACCCTTACGTGGCCTCTGAGCAGGCATCAAGTCCTCATGGGCCAAAAAACGCATAAATTCGGATACCTAGGCGCTCCCCGGACCGTTAATGACGTTCGGGGTAACAAAGGGGGAATATATTGCGCTGAATATCTAGTCATTTAGAAGACGGGACCCTCGTCATATGGATGTCCTGTCCCAGCATCTCAGGCGTAACGACAACCACTCCGCCTGGACTCACGGAAAATCGCTTGGCATCGGCCTTGGGATTCTCGCCGATGATTGTCCCCTCCGGGACGTGACAACCCTTGTCGACCACGACCTTGGTCAGTCGGCAATGCTCGCCGATCTCCACATCGGGCATGATCACGCAATCTGAGACTTCCGAATGAGAATGGACGTGGACACCAGAGAACAGCAGCGAATGCCGGATAGTCGCACCGGACACGATACATCCACCGGAGATCATGGAATCAACCGCTGTGCCGCGCCGCTCCTCATCGTCGAAAACGAACTTCGCGGGCGGCAACTGTTCCTGATAGGTCCAGATCGGCCAAACGTCGTCATAGAGGTTGAGTTCGGGCGTGATTCCGATCAGTTCCATATTGGCGGTCCAAAAGGCATCTACGGTGCCCACATCACGCCAATACCCTTGCGCGTCCGAACCCGTATTCCGGAACGGATAGGCGAACACCCGGTCCCGCCCAATGGCTACGGGAATGATGTCCTTGCCGAAGTCGTGGCTGGACGACGTGCTGTCCGCATCACCGAGCAATTGATCAAACAGGTAATCCGTGTTGAAGACGTAGATCCCCATTGAGGCCAAGGCCACATCGTCACGGCCCGGCATGGGCTCGGGGTTATCGGGTTTTTCCGTGAAGGCCGTGACGGCCTTGTTTGCATCGACAGTCATGACGCCAAAGGCACGCGCATCTTCGAGCGAGGTCTCTATGCAACCGATCGTCATGTCGGCATCGTTCTCAACGTGAAAGGCCAACATCTGCCCATAATCCATTTTGTAAATATGGTCCCCGGCAAGAATCACGACATATTTGGACTCGTAGCTGCGCAGGATATCCAGATTCTGATACACCGCATCGGCGGTACCCAGGTACCATCCCTCTGACGTCCGCTGCTGGGCGGGGACGATCTCGACGAACTCCCCAAATTCGGCGCGCATGAAACCCCAGCCGCGCTGGATATGACGTATCAACGAATGGGACTTGTACTGCGTCAAGATGGCCACTCGGCGGATGCCCGAATTAACGCAATTGGAAAGCGGGAAATCGATGATTCGAAACTTCCCTCCGAAGGGAACCGCAGGCTTGGCGCGCCACTCCGTTAATTCTTTCAGGCGCGACCCCCGTCCGCCGGCAAGGATCAGGGCGATGCTATCGCGGGTCAGACGACTAACAAAGCGAGACGTTTGCTGGCCGGTTTTGATACTCATAACACCCTCCTTAGACGGCACTGATTTCTTCTATGCTTACGACTGGCTCTTATGATTATGATGATTTGCAACCGCAGCCTCTGAGAGACTATAGCCTAGATATTGGAATAGGGATTTCGTACTCACGTGCTATGCTAACATCCCTCATGGATTCAATCGAGAGAAAAAGAAAACTATGGTCAGTTCAGAATCTTCAACGCACGACAAGAAACCTGATCTTCCCGAGGAAGCTCAACGGATTGTAAATGCGCGACATCACGACCCCTTTCAGTTCCTGGGTCGTCACGATGTCGATGGAGATACCCTGATCCGCGCCTTTAATCCGAGCGCGGAACATATCGTCGTCCTTGAGACCGGACAACCGCTACAACGCGTTGAGGGCACCGACCTTTTTGAATGGCGTGGCGCGGCGAAAGGCCTCCCCGCCCAGTATCGCCTGCAATGGACCGACGATGCCGGCGAGACCTACACCCATCACGATACCTATCGCTTTCCGCCGCAACTTACGGATTTTGATTTACACCTCTACGGCGAAGGCAAACATCTGAAGGCCTATGACTTCCTAGGTGCGCATCAAAAGACGGTCGAAGGAATTGACGGTGTGCTGTTCTCGGTCTGGGCGCCCGGTGCGGAACGTGTCAGCGTGATCTGTGATCGCAACCGCTGGGACGGTCGGACCAATCCAATGCGTGTTCGCGGCGGCTCCGGGATCTGGGAGCTGTTCATACCCGATATGGGTCCGGGCGAATTCTATAAATTCGAGATTCGTAGTCGCGACGGCAGCATTCACACCAAGATCGATCCTTACGCCCAACAAACCGAGCTCCGACCAGGCACGGCATCCATCGTCCCGACCCCGCAGCAACATGAATGGCGAGATGGCGACTGGGTCGCCCAACGCGCCCAGCACGACTGGCTCCACGAACCCATGTCGATCTACGAGGTACACCTGGGTTCGTGGCAACACGGTGAAGACGGCAAATTCCTGAACTACCGCGAGCTGGCGGAAGGCCTCGTCGCCTACGTCCTCGATATGGGATTCACCCACATCGAGTTACTCCCGATCACAGAGCATCCATTGGATGCGTCCTGGGGTTACCAAACCACAGGATACTTCAGCCCGACCAGCCGGTTCGGGAGTCCCGACGACTTTCGCTTCTTCATCGATCATTGCCATCAGAACGGTATCGGCGTATTCCTTGACTGGGCGCCTGGGCACTTCCCCAAGGACGCCCATGCCCTGGCCAAGTTTGACGGCAGCGCGCTCTTCGAACATGCCGACCCCCGGCGCGGCGAGCACCGCGAGTGGGGCACGCTGATCTTTAACTATGGCCGCAACGAAGTCCGTAACTTCCTGCTCTCGAGCGCCCTGTTCTGGCTATCCGAATACCATATTGATGGTCTTAGGGTCGATGCAGTGGCCTCAATGCTCTATCTCGACTATTCCCGTGAGGATGGCGACTGGACGCCCAATATCTATGGCGGCAATGAAAACCTTGAGGCCATAGATTTCCTACGCGAACTCAACCAGATCACTCATGAGCACGTTCCCGGCAGTCTGACCATGGCCGAGGAGAGCACCTCATGGCCTATGGTTTCCCGGCCGGTTTGGCTCGGCGGTCTGGGCTTCAGCATGAAATGGAACATGGGCTGGATGAATGACACCTTGAGTTATATCGAAGAGGACCCAGTCCATCGCAAATACCACCATGACATGCTGACCTTCAGTCAGATCTACGCCTTTACAGAGAATTTCATCCTGCCCTTTTCACACGATGAGGTCGTTCACGGCAAACAGTCAATGCGCCACAAGATGCCCGGCGATGAGTGGCAACAGTTTGCCAATCTGAGGCTCCTATATGCCTATATGTACACCCATCCCGGCAAGAAACTCATGTTCATGGGTTGTGAATTCGGGCAAGGCCCGGAATGGAACCAGGCCGCGCCTCTGGACTGGTATATTCTCGAATACCCGCTGCATTCCGGCCTTCAACAGCTGGTCAAGGCGCTGAATGCGTGCTACCGGAAATACAATTGTCTGCATCACTTCGACTTCGAGCAAGCGGGCTTCTCATGGGTCGACTGTCACGACTCGGAACAATCCGTCCTGAGCTACCTGCGCAAGGGCGAACATGGCGAGACCTTGGTTGTGATCATGAACTTTACCCCGGTACCACGCACGGGTTACCGCATCGGTGTACCGGAACACGGCACCTACAGGGTACTGATCAACTCGGATGAGGCCTGTTATGGCGGCAGCGGATATCTGAAATCGACTCATCTCTCGGCGGAAGAAACCCCCTGGAATGGCATGCAGCAATCGATCGCCATTGATTTGCCGCCGTTGGCAGGGATCATCCTAACCCTTGAATCCTAATTAAAACACGCCCAGGGGCGTTTTCCTGCGCCCCTTTCCCAACAAAATACCTCTCCAGCTAATTAACGGAGCAAGATCAGCGCGGTCAACGCGATAGGGATCCCCCATTGCCAGACGGGCACAGGGGGCTGTCGATGTATCTCGACCGGCATACAAGGGGCGGCATTCGAACCCAGGATCACGCCGTGAAAGACCTTGGCGGAGACTCGCCCCATCTGCATCAGGGGATGTTCGCTACGATCCCGAGCGGCGAGCTCATCGTTGGCCAGTTGCTGCACATGGGATAACGCATCCAGCGTCAGGGCCATTCGCATAGAAAAACGTTCATTTGGAAAACCCAGCCAACTCAAGGGCGTCAACAAATGGGTGATTGTTGAAATAATCTGTTCCCGACTCAAATAGCTCATGACGAGATTGGCCGCCAGCATGATGACCACCAGCACAAGGGCGCGATAGAGCCCCGACTCCACCCCCGACACGGTCGGCATCCACCACGACACGGCCTCTCCCTGCACGGAAAAGATCCCCGCCCCGGGCGTGGCCCAGAAATAGAATAGGCAAATCGATAGAAAAAACCAGCGCAGGCGCCGGATCTTGGTCAATGCATTGGATAGGCGTTCGAAACCGATGGCGAGGTAGCCAAGTAACAAAAGCAGAAAACCCGCTCCCAATATCGAAAATGAGAGCGGGCTAAGCGCGAGCGATGTACTGAACAGCAAAAAGCTCAGGATGCAAGTCAGTGGATGTAGCCGCAACCGGATACCACCTGCCTGATCGATGCATAAAACATCGGATCAGGCGATTTGCTTCATGAGGTCCTGAAGCTCCGCACGCTGCACGTCAGTCAACGAGTCATCCAGGCCTTCCAGGATGGCGCGGGCCGCTTCCATATCACCCATATCGATGTAAGCCCGGGCCAAATCAAGGTTGGTGGCAAAGTTATCCTCACCTGATATCGGGCCTGCCAGATCCATATCTTCCTCCAGCGCCACCATATCTTCGCCGCCTCCGATCAGATCATCCAAATCGGTTTCGACAACCTCATCAAGCCACGCCATATCATCGTCGGCGCCATCTTCATCCTGCTGAGCCTTCGCCTCGGCGACGAACGTCTCAACTTCAGGCGCCACCGCATTCTCTTGATGCTCAGCGGCAACCACATCGGACAAATCATCAGTCGAGGCGCCAACTTCGATCTCCGTAGCACTGGCCTCGGTCTCACTCTCTTCCGGAGACGCCAAGCGCTCTTCAAGTGCAGCAATCTCGAACTCCAGCGGAATATCCCGCTGATCCTCCATATTCTCTTCGTCGGTGACTGTTAGGTCAGGCCCGTTGAGATCAGTGGCCAAAGAGCTATTGGATTCCTCCATCGCGGGTTGAGTATCCTCGACGTCGGTAGTAGTATCGGCTGCCGCTGCCACCTCGACCAACGGCTCAGCGTCCGAGAAGGCTTCCACGGGCTCCTCAGGGGCGTCACCAAAGAGCGAGTGGCTGCCGAGCAGGGGCCGCCCGAGCTTCTCGACTTTTCGCCAAACCTCAGACTCATCGTCACTGAGCAGGACCTGAAAGGCCTCGGCCCTGAGCACGAAGGCCTCCTTATTCTCGCTCTTCGCATAGACCTCAAGAAGCTTTAGCTGGATATCTTGGCGATCAGGTTCTGCTTGAAGGGCATCCGACAGCAACTGTTCAGCCTTGTCAAAGCGGCGATACGCCAGATAGACATCCGCCTCCGACAAGGTGTCGATATCGTCGTCTTCGACACTTGAGTCATCGTACTGACTACTTTGGACATCACTGAGCAGGGACTCGGCGGTTACCTCACCCGGCCCAGTTTCGGCAACCTCAGACGAACCCTCGGTCGCTGCCGGGCCAACACCAGGGACCGAAATCTCGGTGACCGGCTCCTCGATATCCGGATACTCGGCTGCCAAATCAAGCGCATCCTTCATGCCCTGACGGCGTTTAGCAAACAGGGCCAGCAACAGCACGAGCACGCCCGCGCCGGAGACCACATACCACAGATATTTGCCAAGGAGCTGATCCACAATGCCCTGCTCCGGCGCCGCGTTCTCCTCCGGCTGACTGGCCACGGCGACGACGGCAGTGGTATCCCCCACCGTTTCGGGAAATGTGGCCGGCGCAACGTCGGCATCCGCCGCATTTATATCAGCGCTGGGAACGATAACCTCGGTACCCTTGGCCTGTAGCGCAGTCAGGGTGTCCCCCTTGAGAACCAGGAGCCGCCTCATGTCGACCATCTGTTTCTCGAGGATGGCCAGACGATCGCGCAAGGCCTTGTTTTCCTGTTGGGCAACGTCCGAGGCCTCAATCGCAACCAAGAGGTCGGCCCTCATGCCCGTCGCGGACGCGCTGCCCTCAAGGCCATCACTGGTGGCCACTCCGGCGGTCGAACCCGCATTACCCGACTCGGCAGATGACAGCTCGAGGCGCGGCCCGCTCTTGGCGCCCTCATCAATACTCGTGTCTTGATCGACATTCGATCGCGTCGCCGCATCTGCAGGGGGGGCATTGATCGGTCGCCCTTCCTTAGCCGCACGCCAAGCCGAGTACTGACGTCGGATTTCGGCCTCGGCGGCGGCCCGGGACATCGCGCTGACCGCCTCGGGATGTTGGATTCTCAGAACATAGCCGGCCTTGAGCTCATTGACGTTCTGATCATAGAAGGCATCCGGGTTGTCCCGGAGCAGCGCCATCATGACCTGAGGGGTCGATGCGCCGTCTTCAGACTTGTAGGTTTGCGCGATACTCCAAAGGGTATCGGAGCGTTGAACGGGGCCATAGCTCAAAGCGCCGCCGGCCTCGCGCGAGAAGCCTGGCTTGGATGCCGCCGATTCTTGGGTCGACTCTTGAACCGACTCAATAACCGCAGCCTGTGTCGGAACCACCTCCGATGCAGGCGTCGAGACACCCTCATCCGAGGCCGCGACGTCGGTCCACGGAGCGTTGATGGGGGCAGCGCTCGCGTCCAGAAATACAGGCGGGTCCAACAGCAAGGTATATTCCTTGACCAGCCGGCCCTGTGCCCACGATACCGCCAACAGGACATCGATGAAGGGCTCGCGAATGGCCTGGGGGGAGGTTAACTTGATGATTTGACGTCCCGACGCATCCTGTCGTAATTCCATCTCGAGCGACGAGAGGAACGAGGGTCGATCAAGCCCCATCTTCTCAAATTCGTCGCTACTAGCGAGACTTACCTGGATGTTATCCAGCGGCGTGGAACGGACATCCAGCAGACCGATGTCAGCGTCGAGGGGCTGGTTGAGCGCAGAATGGAGCTCAATATCCCCCAAACCCAGCGGGATACCCGCCGTTGGCAATATCAGGGCTATAACCCCTGCGATTCGTGCAAATTTTGGCAACCTTCCTACTCCTCAATCGCGGTGAACGCTTCGCACGCCGAATTTGGCGGACTGATCACCAAATCGACAAGACTCAGGACAGATGCCGGGCCAACAACAACTCGGCGATCTGTATGCTATTCAAAGCAGCGCCTTTGCGCACATTATCAGAGACAACCCAGAGATCGATACCTTTATCGTGGGAGATATCCTCCCGGATTCGGCCGACAAAGACCGGATCCATCCCGGTTGCCTCGGTTACTGCCGTCGGGTATCCGCCATCGCGTCGTTCATCCATAACGACTATACCAGGCGCCGCCGACAGCAGTTCCCTCACCCGTGCGACATCGATCTTCTCCTTGGTCTCGATATGCACCGCCTCCGAATGCCCGTAGACCACGGGCACCCGAACTGCGGTAGGGTTAACAGCTATAGCGTCATCCTCAAGGATTTTGTGAGTCTCCCATACCATTTTCATCTCCTCACGCGTATAGCCGTTGGATTCGAAGACGTCGATATGGGGCAGCACATTGAACGCGATCGGCTTGGGATAAACGTTACACTCGGCGTCCCGACCTGCGAGCCGGTCCCCGCTCTGCTGCATGAGTTCAGCGATGGCGTCCTTCCCCGTGCCTGAGACGGCCTGATAGGTACAGACGTTGATTCGCGAAATCCCGACGGCATCATGTATCGGCTTCAGGGCCACCATCATTTGAATAGTCGAACAATTCGGATTGGCGATGATGTTCCGGTTACGAAACACATCCAGGGCGTGAGGGTTGACCTCCGGCACGACCAACGGAATATCGCCGTCATAGCGAAAGTGAGACGTGTTGTCGATGACGACGCAGCCGGCCTCCGCGGCGCGCGGGGCATGGACCGCCGATACGCTGCCACCGGCCGAAAACAGGCCGATCCGAGCCTTGCCGAAATCGAAGTCGTCCAGGGACTGAACCTCGATCTCCTCGTCGTGAAACCGGACCTTCTTGCCGACCGAACGCACGCTCGCCAGGGGATAGAGCGTCCCAACCGGGAAGTTACGTTGTTCCAGAATGGAAATCATGGTCTCGCCAACCGCTCCGGTTGCGCCTACGACCGCGACATCTACCTTTTGGCTCATCTCTTCTTTACCCGAATGCTCAATAAGCATGTTGATTCTACAGAAATCCCGCTGCCTGCAGCGGACTCTTTAGCGCCTTGGGGCGCGTCCAAAGGGGAGAAGGCCTTTCTCCCCTTTGCCCAATTAATTAAGCGCCTGCACCACTGCCGCGCCCATCTCGGCCGTAGACACCTTTTGCGTGCCGGGACTGTGAATGTCGGCCGTCCGAAGCCCTTTATCGAGCACGCTCGATACAGCTTGCTCGATGGCCTCTGCGGCCGTTGCGCACCCCAACGAGTGACGCAACATCATCGCCACCGACAGGATGGTCGCCAACGGATTGGCGATGCCCTGCCCCGCGATATCGGGCGCAGAGCCATGAATGGGTTCATACATACCCTGACCGTCCGCGTTCAACGAGGCCGACGGCAACATTCCGATCGACCCTGTCAGCATAGACGCGCAATCCGACAAAATATCCCCAAACATATTGGTCGTCACCATAACATCAAACTGTTTGGGCGCCCGCACGAGTTGCATGGCCGCATTATCGACATACATATGCGAAAGCTCGACATCTGGATAATCGGCATGCAAGCGATCCATGACCTCCCGCCACAGCTCGGTGCACTCAAGCACATTGGCCTTGTCGACGGAACACAGACGGCCCTGCCGACGCTGGGCGGTCTCGAAGGCGACGCGACCGATGCGTTCGATCTCCGATTCGGCATAGACCAGGGTATTAAAGCCCTGGCGCTCGCCGTTTTCGAGCGTGCGAATCCCGCGTGGCTGACCGAAATAGATGCCGCCGGTCAGCTCGCGCACGATCATGATATCGAGACCGGCGACGACCTCGGGCCGCAGCGTCGAGGCCTCGGCCAGCTGAGGGTAGAGAATTGCCGGCCGCAGATTTGCGAACAAATCCAGCCCGGCACGCAGCCCCAGCAGCCCCTTCTCCGGACGCACCCCGATATCCAGCGACTCCCAGCGATAACCACCCACAGCGCCCAGCAGGACCGCATCGGCCTCGCGTGCCTGAGCCAGCGTGTCCTCGGTCAAAGGAATACCGTGCTCATCAATCGAAGCGCCGCCGATCAGGCCATAGCTCCGTTCGAGCTTTAGCCCATTGAACTCGGCAACCCGGCTCAGGACCTTGTCGGCCTCGGCCACGATCTCAGGCCCGATCCCGTCGCCGGGCAGAATCAGTATCTTTTTCATTGGTGATCTCCAGTCGCAAATAGCCAGGGTGCCTGACGGCGTCGACGCTCCTCAAAGGCGCGGATCTCATCGGCATGCGCCAGCGTCAGCCCGATCTCATCGAGCCCCTTCAACAGACACTCCTTGCGGAACGGCTCGATGGCAAACTCCATGCGCACGCCATCCGGCGTTTCGATGAGCTGCGCCGACAGATCGATCTTGAGCGTCAGCCCTTCCCTGTCCGCGACGAGGTCAAAGATCGAAGCAATCTGACCCGCACTCAGTTCGATCGGCAACACGCCATTCTTGAAACAGTTGTTATAGAAGATGTCCGCGAAGCTCGAACCGATCACGGCCCGGATACCAAAACCCTCAAGTGCCCATACGGCATGCTCGCGCGAAGACCCGCAGCCGAAGTTCTCCCGTACCACGAGGATCTGCGCGTTCCTGAAACGTGGCTGATTGAGCACGAAATCCGGGTTGACCTGGCGCGTCGAGGGGTCCACTCCCGGCTCGCCACGATCCAGATAACGCCATTCATCAAACAGATTCGGGCCGAATCCGGTTCGCTTGACGGACTTCAGAAATTGCTTGGGGATAATCGCGTCGGTATCGACGTTGGCGCGATCAATAGGCGCAACCACGCCTTCCAGAGAGTCAAAGCGCTCCATCGGCGACCTCCTCGGCCACGGCCGTAACATCCACAAAATGACCTGCAATGGCCGCCGCAGCCGCCATCGCGGGGCTCACAAGATGGGTCCGCCCTCCCGCACCCTGCCGCCCCTCGAAGTTCCGGTTCGACGTCGAGGCGCAACGCTCTCCGGCCTCGAGCCGATCGGCGTTCATGGCCAGACACATCGAGCACCCCGGCTCGCGCCACTCGAAACCAGCCTTAATGAAGGCGCGGTCCAGGCCTTCGCGCTCAGCCTGTTGTTTGACCAGGCCTGAACCCGGGACCACGAGCGCCTGCAGGACGTTGGCGGCGACGTGCCTACCCTGGATAACAGCAGCGGCCTGTCGCAAGTCCTCGATACGCGAATTCGTGCAGGACCCGATGAAGACCTTGTCGACGGCGATCTCCTCGATCGCCTGCCCGGGTGCAAGCCCCATGTAATCGAGCGCACGCGCGATGTCATGACGACGATCGGGGTCCTTGATATCGTCCAAAACGGGCGCGTGACCATTGATAGGCGCAACCATCTCGGGCGAGGTGCCCCAAGTGACCTGCGGCCGGATGCCGGCCGCGTCGATCGTAACGACGGCGTCAAAAGTCGCGCCCGAATCGCTGTGCAACGCGCCCCAGGTGGTCACCGCAGCATCCAAGTCGGCCCCCGACGGCGCGAACGGACGCGAGGCCAGATAGTCAATCGTCTTGTCATCCACGGCGACGATACCGGAACGGGCGCCCGATTCGATCGCCATATTGCACAGCGTCATGCGTCCTTCCATCGACAACGCGCTAATGGCCTCGCCGCGATACTCAATGCAGTGACCCGTACCGCCGGCCGTGCCGATCTCGCCGATGATGGCCAGGGCAAGATCTTTGGCGGTCACGCCCGGCGCCAACCGACCATTGACCTGAACCAACATGCTGCGCGACTTTTTCAGGACCAGGCACTGGGTCGCGAGCACATGCTCAACTTCGGAGGTCCCAATACCAAAAGCCAGAGCCCCGAAGGCGCCGTGAGTCGAAGTATGCGAATCCCCGCAAACAACCGTCATACCAGGCAGCGTGGCCCCCTGCTCAGGGCCGATAACGTGCACGATGCCCTGACGAGGATCGTTCATCGGAAACTCGGTCAAACCGAAACGCCGACAGTTTTCGTCCAGGGTCTCGACCTGAAGCCGCGACACGGGGTCCGCAATTCCGTCGGAACGCCCCAGCGTCGGCACATTATGGTCCGGCACCGCAAGGATGGAATCACGCCGCCAGGGTTCTCGGTTCGCGATACGCAGCCCCTCGAAGGCCTGAGGCGAGGTCACCTCGTGGACGAGATGGCGGTCGATGTAGACGAGACAGGTCCCATCATCGTTCTCGCGCACGACGTGGTCGTCCCACAATTTATCGTATAGATTCTTGTCCATAACCCTACCTAAAGTTTCCGTGCCCATAGCGCACCCGCGCGATCAGGGCAAATCATCGGTCTATCTTAACCCAGCACGCTGTTTCCGTGCATGCGAGTCCGCCGGACAACACCCGGCCCATCGCCCAAACAACGCTGACAACGTAAATATCCTGACGCTGCCAAGGCCTTGTTCTATAATGTGAGCACTTTACTTCAGTATCCGGAAACGCATATGTCATCCAGCGCCAAAATCGTTGATGGTAAGGCCATCGCCGCCGAAATCCGACAATCCATTCGCGTACGGGTCGACGAACGCACTCGCAAGGGCCAGAGGCGCCCCGGTCTCGCCGTTATCCTGATCGGTCTCGACCCAGCATCCCAGGTCTATGTTCGCGGCAAGCGCAAGGCCTGCGATGAGGCCGGCTTCCATTCGGTCGCCCACGATCTGCCTGCCGACACCAGTCAGGAACAGTTGCTGGCACTGATCGATGAACTCAATGCCGCAACCGATATCGACGGTATCCTTGTCCAACTGCCGTTGCCCGCGCATATCGATCCCGAGCGAATTATCGAGCGCATTCGGCCTGATAAGGACGTCGATGGCTTCCACCCCTACAATATCGGTCGCCTAGCCGCCCGGGTCCCTGTCCTCAGACCCTGTACCCCCAAGGGCATCATGACCTTGTTGCACCGCACCGGCGAACCGATCAGAGGGCGCCACGCCGTCGTCGTCGGCGCCTCAAACATCGTCGGACGCCCCATGTCGCTCGAGCTGTTGCTCGCCGGCTGCACGGTGACCACCTGTCACCGCTTTACTCAAGATCTGGCCGATCACGTCGCCCGCGCCGAGATTCTCGTCGTTGCCGTCGGCAAATATGGGGTCGTCAACGGCGACTGGGTCCGCCCCGGCTGCCTCGTCATTGATGTCGGCATGAATCGGGACACAGACGGTCGCCTCGTTGGCGATATCCCCTTCGACGCCGCCGCACAAAGAGCCGGATGGATCACGCCCGTACCCGGCGGCGTCGGCCCGATGACCATTGCATCGCTACTCGAAAACACCCTCTACGCCCTCGAGCATTTGCACAAGGGTTCATAAGTGATCGTTGCACAAGGCATTCTTTCAGGACATCCGGCCACCCCTTGAGCGATTGGCAGTCCGCCATAAAAAAGGCCCGCTTCCGCGGGCCTTTTTTATTTGTTCAATGGCCCGGTCAGGGAAGCTGTGCAGACAGATAAGTCGCCAGCGACTTAATTTCGCCGTCAGACAGCTTACGTGCGATATCGGTCATCATGCCCGCGGGGTCATTCTTGCGGCGACCGTCACGGAAGTCCGTCAGGTTCTTGACGATGTAATCGCGATGCTGGCCGCCAATCCGCGGAAAAGTCGCGTTCTTGGCCGATTTACCCTTGCCGCGCGCACCATGACAATTGATGCAGGCATAGACGCCGGTCATCGGGTTACCTTCGGTAAAGAGCTTCTTGCCCTTGACGAGCAAGGCCTTCTCGGATGCCGTCAAGGGCTTCTTGGCCATTTTTTGGCTCGCGAAATAGGCGCCGATATCATGGGCATCCTGAACGCTGGCAACCATAGCGGCCATGCCAGTCATGGTATCGTTGTTGGCGCGCTTGCCGCTCTGGAAGTCACGCACCTGTTTCACAATGTAGTTCTCGTACTGGCCTGCAAGCCTCGGGAAGTCCGAGGTCAAGCTGTTGCCATCGTCGCCATGACAACCCGCGCACAGCGCGGCCTTGTCCTTTCCGGCAACGGGATCCCCACCCTTGGCCCATGCCGTACCCGCCGTCATCCCCAAAAACACAGCAAAAATCGTTGTAGCAACAAAGGAATATCTTTTATTAATCATCGAATGCACCCTTTTTGTTATCTCCCAGCGCAGCCTGAGCCGCCCCCCCGGCATGCAGACACATGCAAATGTGTCCGGCTATTCTAAGGCCAATGGTCATTGACAATCAATCTCCTTGGGTAATTCAGGACAAAGCGACAGCGAGGTCACACGCCTCAGGAACTCAAACCCAACGCTGTTTCGTTCAAGGCATGGATCTCATCGCGAATCTTCGCCGCCGTTTCAAACTCCAGATCCCTAGCATGCTGATACATAGTCTGCTCCAGCTCCGCGAGCTTTTTCGCGGCCTCGGCGGGTGACAGTACGGCATAAGCCGCCGCCCCTTCCGCGACCTTCGCGAACTCATCCGTATCACTGGTTTCGGTGCCGGGTACCCCGTTAATGATATTAACGATGGCCTTCTTGATGCCGCGCGGCGTGATGCCATGTTCCTGGTTATGCCTTAACTGCGTTTCGCGTCGTCGCTCAGTCTCCGAGATGGCGCGTTGCATTGAACCGGTTACGGAGTCGGCGTATAGAATGGCGCGGCCGTGCAGATGGCGGGCCGCGCGCCCGATAGTCTGGATTAGGGAACGCTCAGAGCGCAGAAAGCCCTCCTTGTCGGCGTCGAGGATCGCGACCAGCGAGACCTCAGGAATATCGAGTCCCTCCCGCAGTAGGTTGATCCCGACGAGGACGTCGAACGCGCCCAGCCTCAAATCGCGGATGATCTCGACGCGCTCGACGGTATCGATATCGGAATGCAGATAGCGCACGCGAGCCCCATGCTCGGTCAGATAGTCGGTGAGGTTTTCAGACATGCGCTTGGTTAGGGTCGTGACCAGGACACGCTCTCCGCGCTCGGCGCGCAGGTTGATTTCGGAAAGTAGGTCATCGACCTGGGTGGCGACCGGACGCATCTCGACCTGCGGATCGACCAGACCGGTGGGACGCACGACCTGCTCGACAATGGCATCGCTATGCGCCCGCTCGTAATCGCCCGGAGTCGCCGAGATATAGACGGTCTGTGGCGCCAGTGCCTCAAACTCCTCGAAACACAGAGGCCGGTTGTCGAGGGCGGATGGCAGCCGAAAACCGTACTCAACGAGCGTCCGCTTACGCGCCCGGTCGCCACGATACATCCCACCCAACTGAGGGACCGTGACATGGCTCTCATCGAGAAACAACAAGGCATTGGCGGGCAGGTAGTCAAACAACGTGGGCGGCGGCTCACCTTCCTTACGTCCGGACAAATGGCGTGAGTAGTTCTCAATCCCCGAACAATAGCCAAGCTCCAGCATCATTTCCATATCGAAACGAGTACGTTGCTCCAGGCGCTGGGCCTCTATGAGCTTATTGTTCGCGTGGAGTTCCTCAAGCCGGTCGCGAAGCTCCACCTTGATGACATCGGCGGCGTGCATCAGGACCTCGCGAGGGGCCACATAATGCGATTTCGGGTAGACCGTCAGCCGTTTCACCTTTCGCGATACCGCGCCGGTCAGGGGATCGAAATAACTCAGGCGCTCGATCTCGTCATCGAATAATTCAACGCGCACGGCCTCGCTGTCCGACTCGGCCGGGAAGATGTCGATAACCTCACCGCGAACCCGGTAGGTCCCACGACGCAGCTCAACGTCGTTACGTGTGTATTGCAGGTCGGCGAGTTGGCGCAGTATCCGACGTTGGCCGATAACGTCGCCTTGAGCGAGGTGCAACACCATCTCGAGATAGGTCCCTGGGTCGCCGAGACCGTAAATAGAGGACACCGAGGCCACGATGATTGCATCGGGCCGTTCCAGCAGCGCCTTGGTCGCCGACAAACGCATCTGCTCGATCTGGGCGTTGATCGCCGAATCCTTCTCGATGAAGGTGTCGCTGGCGGGCACATATGCCTCAGGCTGGTAATAGTCGTAGTACGAGACAAAGTACTCGACGGCATTCTTCGGGAAAAAATCCCGCATCTCGGCATATAGCTGCGCCGCGAGCGTCTTATTGGGGGCTAGGATCATTGCCGGACGCTGCAGGTCGGCAATCAGGTTGGCCATTGTGAAGGTCTTCCCGGAGCCCGTGACCCCAAGCAGAGTTTGACGGGCGAATCCGTCCTCCAGCCCCTCTCTCAAGGCCTGTATCGCCGCCGGCTGGTCTCCGGCAGGGGCAAAGGCGGAATGCACTTGAAATTGCCGGGTCGTCGTCATGTCCACATCCGCAGTAGGTAAAAATATGTAATGGTATCTTGGTTCGTATTCGGGTAGTCCTGTATAGTAACCCGCGCGACTATGACAATGGGGAATTTGCAGTGAAACTTGCTCAACGTGTCAGCCGGATCAAACCCTCTCCGACGCTCGCCATCACGGCCAAAGCAGCAGCCCTGCGCGCGGAAGGCAAGGACATCATCGGCTTCGGCGCGGGTGAGCCGGACTTCAACACCCCGGACCACATCAAACAGGCGGCAATCGACGCCATCAACGACAACTTCACGCGTTACACGGCCGTAGACGGTACGCTGTCGTTGCGTCAGGCCGTAGCCGACAAGTTCAAACGTGACAATCAAACCGAATATTCGCCCCAGCAGATCCTGGTGTCCTGCGGTGCCAAGCACGGCCTCTACAACCTCACTCAGGCCTTCCTCGGCCCGGGAGACGAGGCCATCATCCCCGCGCCCTACTGGGTTTCCTACCCGGATATGGTTCGACTCGCCGACGGCGCCCCGGTTTTTGTCCGCTGCGATATCGGTCAGGGCTTCAAGATGACGCCCGAGCAGCTCGACTCGGCCATCACCGAGAAGACCCGTCTGCTATTCCTGAACAGTCCGTCCAACCCCACCGGGGCCGCCTACAGCCGGGAAGAACTCCAGGCCCTTGGCGACGTGCTCAGACGGCACCCCGGCGTGCTTATCGCAAGCGATGATATCTACGAGCACATCCAGCTCAGCGATCAACCGTTTTGCAACATCCTCATGGCCTGCCCTGACCTCTACGAACGGACCGTCGTCTTCAACGGCGTCTCCAAGGGCTACGCGATGACCGGCTGGCGTATCGGTTATGCCGCGGGCCCTGCCAGCGTGATCAAGGCCATGAAGGATATCCAGTCACAGAGCACCTCGAACCCCACCTCGATCTCCCAAGTGGCGGCCGAGGCCGCGTTGCGCGGAGACCAATCATTTATCGACACCATGAACGCGGCCTTCCGCGAGCGTCATACAGTCATCGTAGATGGACTCAACGCCATACCGGGTGTCAAATGCCTGCCGGCTCAAGCTGCCTTTTATGCCTTCGCGGAGGTTTCAGAGGTGATCAATCGTCTGCCCGGCATCCAGAATGATGTCGCCTTCGGCGAATACCTGCTCAATGACGCGGGCGTCGCCGTCGTGCCAGGCTCGGCATTCGGTATGCAAGGGTATATGAGGCTGTCGTTCGCGACCAGCATGGAGCTCATCAAGGCTGGTCTGGCGCGGATCACCAAGGCGCTCAGCGCCTGACCGAAGACCCTTCTGCTGAAAAACGTGATGTCTAATCGCTCAGAAATCCCTGGGCCGCTTCGATGGATTCTTGAGCCTGAACCAGGATGGATAGGCCTTCGTCCTGCCCTGTCGTGCCCAATCCCAGGCGCTCGTAAGCCGGCATTGCTTTGGGATCCGGCAGATGCCCTGCGCCGCGCGCGGAATCGATCCTGCTGTGCGCGCGGGCCACGAGGATCAGATCCGCAATATCGGTCTCACCGTGATGCTCGCGGTACCAATCGCCCCCCCCAAGCAAGGCTGGCAGCAAATCATCGCCCAAGCCCCAGCTCTGCACCAACAAGTCACCCAAGGGGAGCGACAAGCCATCGATGGCCTCGTCAAGGGCGCTTGGGTCCAATAGGGCACTGGGAAACTGATGAACAAAGGCCAACAGCACTAGCGTCCCGATATCATGCAACAGTCCTGCCAATCGGCAACGCGACGCGGTATGCCCGGGCAATCGACTCGCCAGTACGGCACTGACCGCAGCCACTGACGTCGCGGTCAACCAGTACTCGTCGAGGCGACGACTGATATGTTCCTCAGGATTCCGCAGGCGATCGCGAATCGCATAGTTCATGACCAAATTCCGCGCCGCACGGACCCCAATGCGGTCAATGGCCTCCTTGCAACCCAAGACCGGAGGCTGATCATGAAACAACGCGCCGTTAGCAACCCGTAGCAGCTTGGCGCAAATAGCAGGGTCCGCGCAGACGGCCTCGATCAAGCGCGCCACCTCAATCCGCTCATTGGCCATGAGATTGGCGATCTGCTCACCGAAGGCCGGCGGGACCGGAAGGACCAACTGATCGTCCTCAATCGCGTCCCTGACGTCCTCGAATAACCCTCGCATCCAATCCTGCAATCCTGCGTCACAGGCCACATCGAAACGGGATGGCGCAACCATACCGCTCAGACTTGAAATCCCGGCAACAAGCCCTGAATCCATGCCTACCACCTCGGTGGCAGTCAGGGTTACCGCCTTATATTGCTCGTATGTGCCTAGACTCAAGGCTTGGCGCGAATTGGCGCCGCCGGACTCAACCAGCAATCCTTCCCCGGTATGCGAGGTCAGCCGTAGACGTCCGGCAAGCAGGAAATACGTTCTGCGATCCTCTTGTCCGGGACGGAACAAATAGCGACCTGCGGGTAACCGGATGATACGGGCCTGACTCGCAAGGACGATACGCTCGTCCGCCCGGAGTCGCGCCATAGGCTCAAAACGCGCCAGCAGTTCCGGTTCGACCATACGCTGCCGGCCGCGATGACGCCTCATGCGAGATCACCGCTCGGCATCGCCGCGCAAACACTCAAGGGTCCAGAGATTAAACTCCGCTGCCATGGCTCGAAATACATGAAATACATATTGAAACGAATCATCGTTGCCTTAGTCGTTGCCTTATTAGTTCTATTACTTTCTTTTCCTCACTCGGCCCATATCGGCATCCTGCACGACAAAGTGAACCTCGGGGTAGACGGGCAGCACTACACGTCTCTGCGCAACAAGGCCCAGGCGGCGGCGAGGAAGATCAGACCGGGTGCCAAGGCGCACACCAGAGGGTCAATGTGATAGACGAGTCCGATGTAACCGCTCATCTGATCGAGCAGATAAAAGCTGATGCCCAGCAAGGCGCCGACCATGACCCGCTGCCCCATGCTGGCGGCGCGCAAGGAACCGAATACGAACGGCATGCTCAACATCACCATGACCATCGTTGTCATCGGTGTCAGGATCTGCCTCCAGAACGCCAATTCGTGCCGTCCTGCGTCAAGCTCGTTGGCATGCAGAAAATCCAGATAGTCGCGGAGCTCCCAGATTGCCATATTCTCCGGTCGCACTGCGACGACATCGAGCAAATCCGGTTCTATCGTAGTATCCCAAGTCATCTCCGCCAGTTGACGCTCCCGGATCCCTCCGGGGTCCAAGACTCGACGACGGACATCGTGCAAGCGCCACCCCGATGCCTGGTACAGCGCCATTGCCGCATGCCGGTATTCACGGAGATGATGATGATCGTCAAGCATGTATATATCGACCCCCAGCAGGCGGCCAGTGGACTCCATGGAACGGATATGTACAAAACTATCCGCGTCCCGGTACCAAAGGCCCGACCGGGTCTGCAAGGTCGGTTGCTCCCCGAGCGCCTCGGCGCGCAGATTCTGCGCAAAGACCTCACTGCGCGGAGCCAGCCACTGCCCCATCGCGAAACCAAACGCCACGAGCAGAAGCGCGGCCTGCATGACGCTCATGATAATGCGAGCACGCGACACCCCAGCGGCCCTGATAACGGTCAGCTCATTCTGATTGGCCAACATGCCGAGGCCGACCAGACCGCCCAGCAGAGCCGCGATCGGCATCAGCTGATAACACAGACGGGGAATCGCCATGACGACATAGGTCAGGGCCTGCAGATATCCATAGTCGCCGCGTCCAACTATCTTGAGTTCAGATAGAAAGGTCATAAAGGTAAACAGCGCCAGCAAGATCGCGAGCACGATTAACGTGGTCGTGATGACAGTACGCCCGATATGGCGGTCCAGCAGCCTCACGAGACCGCTACTCTGCGCCTGAACCAGCGCCGCGCGGGTTTCAGGCTACTCGCCTGCTGCACGATAAGCACCATCGCCCAAACCAGGATCAGCAGGTGTACCCACCACAGACCGACCCATGGGGAGACAATGCCCTGAGAGACCCAGTGCTTAGAGACGCCGAGCAGATTGCTGTAGATCGCGTAGATCAGAATGGCCACGAATATGCGTGCGAAGCGGCCCTGCCGGGGCTGACTCCGGCTCAGGGGAACGGCCAACAAGGCCAACAGGATCACCGACAAGGGCTGCGATAGACGCCACTCCAACTCTGCCTGATGCTGCCGCATGGTACCCACGCGGAGGTCCGCAGTCGGGATCTCGCGCGTCTGTACGACGGCCGGTGTTAGCGGGCGGTCCTCGAGAAGTATGCCGTGAGTGACAAATTCTATAACCGAAAAACGATCCCGAACCGGGTCCGATTCATAGCGATAGCCGTCCTCAAGGACCAAGTAGTCGTTGCCATTCCCGCTGTCGCGCTCAAAGTGCGCTTGGGGCGCCGAAACGATCACCTGCTCCCCCTCGCGCAGGGTCTCGTTCATAAAGATATTCGAAACCGCCAGACCGTCGCCACTCTGTTGCTCGACATAGACGACACCGCGGCCATTCTTGATCTCATGAAACCGTCCCGGAGAGACGAGCATGGTCTCAGGCGTCTTGCTCTGGCCCTCAATGAGCCGGTCGCTGGTCGACTCAGCCCAAGGGGCAGCGAACAGCGAGATCCCGGCGACAACCCCAGCCACGCCGAAGGCAAGCAACAGTACGCGTCGGATCAACCAGCTACTGCTGACACCACAGGCATGGATTACAGCCATCTCGTGATCCTGATAAAAACGACCGAAAGTCAGCAGCGTCGCGAAGAACAGCGACAGGGGTAAGAGGATGGTCATCGCGCTTAGCGTTTTCAGCGCGAGGAGTTGATAGATCAACTGCCCGGCGAGCTCTCCGGCACTGGCATCGGCGAGGAAACGTACAAAACGGTTGCTGACGTAGATCAGCAACAATACGGCCAGGACGCCGAGCATCGTCTTGACGATTTCCCGAATAAGGTAGCGGTTCAGGATCACTCGGAACTTGTATCCAGTATCTGTTTATAGTCAAAAGCGAACATGTCGATACTCCCTCTGGCATGTGCCGAAATATGGGTTAAACTCATCTCAATCGCCTTTCCCACTGACAGGGCAAGACGATCATTGCAGACACACCAAGCCAGACCAGGAGCGCATATGAAGTTTACGACAAAACAGGCTGAAATCACCCAACTAAGCACGGACTGCCTCGTGATCGGCGTTCACGAAGGCAAACGGCTCAGCGCCGTCGCGGAGACATTGGACGCGGCTGCGGAGGGGTTCATTCACACCATTCTGAAGGATGGCGACATTAAAGGGAAACCCGGTGATACCCTCCTGCTCCGTCAGGTCCCGGGGCTGGCATGCCAAAGAATGCTGCTCGTCGGGTGCGGCAAGGAACATGAAGTCGAACCCAATACCTACAGCCAAATTCTGGCCGCCGCGGCCACCGCGCTCAACCGCGCCGGTATCAAGCGCGCCACCAACACGCTTGCCACACTTCAGGTCAAGGGACGCGACCTGTCCTGGAAGGTCACTGAGCTGGTCCGTAACGGTGAACACCAAAACTATCGCTTTGACCGATTCAAGCAGGAACAAGACGCTGCCTTACTGCGCGAACAGGCCGTCTATTGCGCCGACAAGTCCGAACTGGCCTCGATCAAGGAGGCCATCCGCATCGGTCAGGCCATCGCCGCAGGGCAATCCCTTGCGCGCGACCTCGGCAATCTGCCTGGCAATGTCTGTACACCCAGCTATCTGGCCAGCGAGGCCAAACGCCTCGAAAAGGAATACGATTCGCTCAAGGTCAAGGTCCTCGACGAAAAAGAGATTGCAGCGAAAAAAATGGGCGCACTGCTCAGCGTTGCCCGCGGCAGCCGCGAAATGCCCAGGCTCATCACTCTGCAGTATCATGGTGGCAGCAAGGGGGATAAACCCCAGGTCCTCGTCGGCAAGGGCGTCACCTTCGATTCAGGTGGTATCTCGATCAAACCATCCCAGGCCATGGATGAGATGAAATACGATATGTGCGGCGCGGCTAGTGTATTCGGCACCATCGCCGCCATCGCCGAGATGAAGCTCCCGATCAATGTCGTCGGCGTCGTCCCCGCGACCGAGAACATGCCCGGCGGCAGCGCCACCAAGCCAGGCGACATCGTCGAGAGCATGTCCGGACAGAGCATCGAAGTCCTCAACACCGATGCCGAGGGCCGTCTGATCCTCTGTGACGCCCTGACCTACGCCGCGCAGTTCAAGCCCGCCAGGGTCATCGACATCGCCACCCTGACCGGGGCCTGCGTGGTCGCGCTCGGCAAACACGCCAGCGGCTTGCTCGGCAATGATGAGCCCCTGGTCGACGACCTGCTCGAGGCGGGCAAACAGTCCGGTGACCGAGCCTGGTCGCTGCCACTCTGGACGGAATACGACGAGCAGCTCAAGAGCAATTTCGCCGACATCCCGAACATTGCGGGGGGGCGCGAGGCCGGCACGATCACGGCCGCCTGCTTCCTGTCACGCTTCACCAAAGACTATCAGTGGGCCCACCTCGATATCGCCGGCACAGCGTGGTTGGAGGGCGCTGAGAAGGGCGCCACGGGCCGTCCTGTGCCGCTGCTGGTTCAATACTTGAGAAGTAGGTGCTGAAGTAGAGAAAAGATAAAAAAGCAAAGAAAAACATTCGCAGGGGCGACCGGCCGGTCGCCCTTTTTCA
>Ga0316204_10003568_pt1 | contig 30616 bp, 24 predicted proteins | sample 6monrhotite_MG_2_FD_205661 | JGI IMG/M metagenome (GOLD analysis project Ga0316204, IMG submission 205661) | Microbial mat bacterial communities from mineral coupon in-situ incubated in ocean water Damariscotta River, Maine, United States -... | ecosystem: Environmental > Aquatic > Marine >...
CTTCGAGTTGTTCATTTTCCGGATTATCTTTTTTATTAGCCATTACTCTTCTCCTCATATGCCTTTGGTAAATCAGGCGAAAATTTCACTCTGTTTTCCAGAGTTTGTTTTTATCATTACTTCTTATTTTTTTACTTATTACTACGCTTAACCTTCTTACTTCTCCAGCTCTATCGAAATGGCAGAACCATTTTTTCCTTTAACTGATACAGGGTTTACACTTCTACGTTCTTTTTTCAGGCGTTTTTGTATCATTACCGGGCAGGCATGATCGTCGGTATAAAGCACCTGACAATGTAAACAGTAAAAACACTCATTCACATCAATATCACCTTCAGGGTGTATCGCCTGAACCATGCACTCATTGCTACAACGTTGACAGGGACTACCGCATTCCTTATAACGTTTGAGCCATGAGAACATGCGCATTTTTCCGGGAATCGCCAGTGCTGCACCCAGTGGACACAAATAACGACAATAAAAACGTTCTATAAAAATACCCGGCAGTAATACAGCCAGTGCAAAAATCACATATGGCCATTCACGCACAAATTTCAGAATAATCGCTGTCTTAAAAGGCTCAACTTCTGCAAGACGTTCAGCCCATTCAAGGGAATAAAGCGAAAGACCAAACAAACCTAGAAATATTAAATATTTAAATGTCCAGACACGTTCATGAACAGCCCATGGAACAGTGACCTGTTTAATTTTTAAAGCTTTGGCAACTTTATTAAGTAGTTCCTGCATGGCGCCAAACGGACATAACCAGCCACAATAAGCACCACGTCCCCAGAACAATAATGAAGCAGCAACCGATGCCCATAATATAAAGATCAATGGCTCCATCAGGAAATACGTCCAGTCAAACCCACTTACCAGAGCATTGAACATCGCAAGAATATTAACCACGGATAACTGGGCATTGAAATACCATCCAATACCAAACAAGGTGAAAATTAAAAAACCAATTCGAACCTGTTCAGTTAGTTTTGGCCTTTTAACCAGCCAGTTCTGAAAGAAGAAAATAAGTGTGAGAACAAATAGTGCCAGCCCCAGAACAATCACTTCGCCTGTTTTTAACTCCCACATCTTCATCCAGATTGGCTGAGACTTATTGCTTTGTGCCAGGTCGGCTACGGGGGCCTTTTCAGGTTCAGTAATAATTAAATAATCATCTGGCGTTTTATAATTAAGATCAAATGTTAGAAAAATCTTTTTGATTGGGCCAATATTTCTACCAACTAACAACTCCAGTTTCCAGGCATCAGCACCATTAAATTTCAAATCAGCAGGTGTTCTGAATAAATCAACATCTTTTAGATCTGGTGAACCTTCAGCCGCAATGGAACGCAGTCGCTTGTGATATCTATCATGAAAACGAATAGACATATCACCTTGAATAATCTGAAAACGATCAAAAATACCGCCACGAACATAGCCCGAACCTTTGAACGAAAATCGACCATCACCTGCAAGCATAATAGCCTGCTCGCCAGGTTTTAATTTCTTAAGAAGATTTTTGTATTCATTTTCACCCAGCAGGCTTTTACCTATACTAGGAATAGACACAACCGCCGCATACAGCTCAATAAAGACTTCATCGCTTTCTCCTTCTTCCGGAAAATCAAGAACAAGTGCTTTACCGCTGTCTTTAAAAGCCTGGTTAATTTGCCCAATCGTTAGTTTTAAGCTGCTAACCGAACCTTCATTTATCAGGCTTTGCCAGTTTTTTACGACACTAATATCAGGATTAACCGATGCAACCGGCCCAGCTTTCTTTTTAACAACTTCGAGACCTGATAAAGTGTAATTTCTGGCAACTTTAATAGATGCCCTTAAAATATTGTCATCCATTACCATTACAGTAACAGTCGCACCGGATACAACATCAATTTCATGATCCTGCGTACCACGTACCAGCTTACCTACATCCAGTCCTTCGTACTCACTTAGTACAGCGGTAATTTTACTTTCGGGAATACCAATAAGAACAATTGGTTCATGATGCTCTACCAGTAATACTTTTTTAATAATACCCTGCATATCCAGAGCAATTAGCTGGTGTATCGGTTTACCTGAATATCCGGTCGTATTAACGTAGTCAGATGTTAGAAAAACAAAACCCAGTTGTTTCCCCCCTTTATAAGCAGGTGCTACTACTGGGTCGCCCATAGGTGAACCAATTTTATCAGCACCAGGGTATATATCCTGAGTTTTAATAACATCAAGAAAACGAGTTAACTCTGAATTTGCCTGCGCAGCGTTTACGGGTAAACACTGCAACAAGAAGAGTAAGAATAATAATTTCAAAGTGTTACGATAATCCAGCATTCGGATTACCCCTTTGTCTAATTTATGCAGCAAGTGCGTTTAACTCCTGAAAACATTTAATCGTTTTTATTGCATAAAACTAACGGTTATATTAGGGGCGCGTTGTATGTTTTACACTGTAGGTTATTGTGCGACAATTTGTCACAGGTTAAATGACATAGATCAAGCCAATATCAGAATTAAAGCGTAAATTAAACGATTCGAAGGAGTCTCCACAAAATATGCTATCAACAAATGTAAAAACCACCAGTGATTTAATGAGCATTGCACTTCAGGCTGAACGCGAAGCTATTCGCCGTTATACACTACTTGCTGAATCAATGCGTAAAGGCAACAATCTGTGTGCGGCAGGTCTATTTGAACGTATGGTTACTGATGAAGTGGAGCATGAACGACTGCTAATGAAATGGATGAAAAAAGAAGGTATCAATGAAAACCCCGAGATCGAACCAATAGTCTGGAAAGACCCTCATGTCTCCACTGTTTATAACGATGAAGCCTACGACCCATACTACAGCACGCCTTATAAAGCATTAGCGTTTGCAGTACATAACGAAGAAATTGCCTTTCGCTTTTATACACACGTTGAAGCAAACTCAGAAAATAAAGCGGTTCGTAAATATGCCGAAATACTGGCCCGTGAAGAGCTGGGGCATGCTGCCCTGCTTAGGGCAGAGCGCAGACTGGCTTATCATAAAGAGCGAAAGACAGAAAAAGAAACCCCGAATCTTGATCCAGGCTTAATACAAAATCAATCGGACCTGTTAGCAGCAGCAATTCATATAGATCGATATTTAGAAAGCCAGATGGTAATAGTGGCAGAAAACAACCCGGAAATAGAAAAGCTAAGAAAAGAAACACACCAGCAAATAGCCCTTAATGAAAAAACACTAAGCAAACAAATACCGCCGGGTGAAGAAATGGTTAAAAACCTTCAGCAACTTAAAGCTGACCATCCCGCAATGAATGAAAGACTTGATAATCCTGAACTTGAATTACAACGATTATGGTCATGCTGTGACCGCAGTTTTGCCTTCTATGATGCAGTTGTAGAAACAGCGACAGATGAAGCGGTTATGCTGACAGCACAGAATCTCACATCAGCAGCACTTGATCGTATTGGCTTTTTGAGAGAGCTATTTGATGACACATCAGTCCAGCCTTAACTAACAACACAATTACGGCCTTTTTTCTTGGCTCGGTACAATGCTTTATCTGCATTTTTAAGTAGTACCCACGGTGATAAATTGTTATCTGTGGAATCTGCCACGCCAATGGATACCGTTACTCTCACCGATTTATTCTTAGACTTGCCTGATTTCCCATCATTTTTTCTTCGACTTGCTCGATTAATAACAAATGGTGTATTTGCGATTTTCTCTCGCAGCTCTTCCAGGTGCTGATTAGCAGCTGAACTATCTTTTCCATTAAATACAATTGTAAACTCCTCACCCCCATAACGGTAAGAAGTACCACCCCCGCTAACTTTATTCATCTTCGTAGCGATCATACGTAACACAGCATCGCCGGTATCATGTCCAAAAGTATCATTAAATTTCTTAAAGTGATCAACATCTAACATTGCAACTGTATATACCCCCCCTAGAGACTGAAATTTTTCACGTAATGCTCTTCTAGTGGGTAGTTCAGTTAATTCATCTAAATAAGCCATTCTCCATGACTCATGAATAACTGCATAAATACACATCAACAATGACATAATACTAAACACATTCAAACTATCGGCATTACTACCAAAATGCAATTGAGCAACCAGCATCACTAATACACCTAAACCTGCCGCCATTTGTGAAGTAATACGAATAAAGTAAAGAACTAACATATAAATAAATATAAAAATAGATGTAAAAATCACAGTTTGAGATTGTGCTGTCCAGTCAAAGTATTGTGCTGGTAACCAGTCTGTTGTCATAACGACCATCACCAGCTCAGACTGCAGACTGGTTAGTATTAATGAAATACCAAGCGAAGCAATCAACAGCAGGTAAACAGGAATAGCACGTACACTTACAATTCCACGCTCTGGAAAAATAGTAATCACAAGCAATAACAGAGGAAGAAACAGGGATAGTAATGAATAGGCCAGGTGAGATACTGCTAACTGCAAGCCTAAAAACATATTACTGACAACAATTAATACTACATAAAAGAAAATATGGCTTCGATTAAAGTGAAAACTAATAGCAATGGCAATCAATGCCAGCATAACGGGTAAAAAAACCGTCCCCGTTAAAATAGCCTCTGGAATATTAAAATAATTATTATATGTATAAAAACCCAGAATAATTAACACTATAACAGGCAAGATATTTTTTAAAGATTTCATGAAATTATAATTTTAATCATTTACCAGGAAGTTACGATCATAGCAGTCTGTGCGAATAGCATATTTTCATATTGAACTGAATACATTGAAACTCTTGATCAACCAAAAACAAGACTTATATTATTTTTATTAAAACTCATTATACACATTAGTTAATATTAAATAATTTCTTTTCCTTAATTACTTGTTTGACTTTTTCAGGCACTTTACCTTCCCATTCACTACGACCATTCATAATTTCTTCTAACACTTCATGAGAGTGTATGCATAAATAATTTTCATTTACTGTATTTAATGAGGAAATAAAATTATTCTCAAACAAATAGTGATATAAGTGTTTTAAATGCTGATCAGGTTCAAAGTTATCCGTATTTGTTAATTGATTATTTTCTACATTATTACAGGGTGACACATAAAGACGTAAATCATACTTAAACAAACGTCCAAATGCTTCAAGTATCCCCCCTGGAAGATTATCATAATATTTTTCATTAAATATTTCTTTAAGGGTAGGTATTCCTAATGCTATTGCCATAGGTCTTTGAGTACACCTAAATAAATAGTCTGCTAGTTTATAATATTCACCCATATTTGAAATAAGTACATTTTTACCTAATGCACATAAAATATCAGCTCGCTGTAAAAAATCTTCAGCATTTATATCTTTACCGTCTTTTAAGTTATGCAATGTCATCTCAGAAATAACAGCCAGTTCATCTTCAGCAATCGCGTGATCAGCTAGAAACTTTGTTTGCGCACAATCGAGCATATCCATAGTTAGCAATGTTGGTGGGTTAAAGCGACTTCGCTCAATTAATACCGCTTTTTTATACAATACATCCGCCGGATGAACAATTTCACCGTCAGCATTAAACATTGCCCCATGAGTCATGCCCAATTCAACTAACCTTAAAGCCATTAACCTGTTATCAACATTTTCAAAAGCTGGGCCTGAAAAATCAATCATATCAATTTCAAGTAATTCAGATGATAAATCATCCATTAATGATTTAAGCAAACATAATGGATCATCATAATAATGTAATGCCGCATAAATAAGGTTAACGCCTAGTATCCCTAACGTTTCCTGATCCTGTATACTTTTTTTACCTTGTAAATGAACATGTAAGTCTATTTGTGATGGCTCGCTACAGGGTGTACTTTGAAATTTAACTCCCATCCAGCCCTGCCCGTCGACATCTCTTGAAAAGCTTCGTGAGGCCACTGTATTAGCAAAAGAAAAAAATGTACTTTCAGCTCCCCTCTTATTAGACAGACGTTCAATAATTAGCTTGTATTCAAGATCGAGCATAGAATTTAATCGATCGCGACTTACGTAACGAGGAGACTCACCATAAATTGAATCACTAAACTGCATATCATAGGCAGATATCGCTTTAGCAATCGTTCCCGCGGCGCCACCTACTCGAAAGAACCATCTGGCTGTTTCCTGGCCGGCTCCAATTTCGGCTATCGTGCCATACTGGCCTTTATCAAGATTTATAGAGAGAGCTTTCTGATGGATGTCTGCAATTTTATCCACGTAATTTTTTCCTGATTATAATTATATAATCAGGAGTATAGACACTTTTAAATTAAAGTATGGAAGATATCAGTTGGAGTTAAGTCACTCTTTAACTTTTAAATTATTATTAGTATCGCGACTGTTTGATATAAGTTCTTCGCTAGCGTAGTTCATAGATGATTTACTTAATCTGTCATAAAGAACAACATTAACGGTAGCGGCTAAATTCATGCAGCCGACTGTGGGTATATATACTACAGAATCTGCCCTATCTATTATTTTCTGACTTATCGTGCCGTCTTCTGGACCGAAGATATACATAACGTTATCAGGATGTTTGAATTCTGGTAAAGAGATAGCACCTTGTGCAAACTCAACACATACAATCTGCATATTCACAGTCGATTGCTCAACAAGCTCATCAACACCATTTACGGGCACATTCAAACTAACATCTCTGTTTATATTGGGTATGCCCGGATTAAGGTTTAATGCTCGTGGGTATCGAGAACCCGTATAAAAAATTGAATCTACGCGGTAATTTCCAGCTGCTCGTCTAACAGAGTTTACATTATCGGGGCTTTTAGGGTTACTCAAGCCAATACTGACACTAGTTCTTTTCATTAAGCTTTACTTAATTGGTATGAAATTTATTGCGATTTTGTATATAAAAAGAACGCACTCGAGATAAAAAACTGGAATACTGTATATCAATCTAAACTGAAACTTCATCACCATTGATGCGAATCAATCGTTGTTGCTCTTCTTCCCAGGCTGCTTTTATTTCCTGTAAAACGGTATCAACATCGGCTTCCTGTTCATCTTCTTCAAACAGCCCTGTTAATTCAACATCCGGGTGTAGTTTTCCGTTTTCATATAAGTCCCATATCTCCTGAGCATATTTACTTAGTTTTAATTCAGGCGCGTATAAAGAATAATAACTGGTAATCTTATTTACATCACGGGTTAACATACGCTCTGCATGATTATTAGCCGCTGCGTCGACGGCTTGCGGCAAATCGATAATGACCGGTCCACTGCCATCAACCAGAACATTAAACTCAGATAAATCACCATGTACCAAACCTGCACATAACATTTGAGTTATATACTGCATAACAACACGATGATCCTCAATCGCATGTTCAGCTGACATTTCAACATCTCCGAGACGCGGCGCCACATCACCGTCTTCATCGGTAATTAACTCCATGAGTAATACACCATCTACACAGCCATAGGGTTCGGGAACCCGTACACCAGCGCCTGCTAAACGATATAATGCGTCTACTTCTGCTGTTTGCCAGGTTTCCTCCTGCTCCTGACGACCAAACTTGGAACTTTTACCCATAGCCCGGGCTCGTCGGCTATTTCGTACTTTGCGACCTTCCTGATATTCAGATGCTTTTTTAAAACTACGTTTATTAGCTTCTTTATATACCTTGGCACAGCGAATCTCTGAACCACAGCGAACAACATATACAGTTGCTTCTTTGCCACTCATTAATTGATGTAATACTTCGTCCACCAGCCCATCTTCGACTAATGATATTAAACGTTTAGGCGTTTTCATGGGGCTTTTATACCTTACTTACAGCTAGGATGAAATAACTTCCTACCAAGAATGCGAATGATTTATTGAAATTAACCTCATTTAAACGTTTTCTCGCATAAAATGCTTAGAAATTATGTCCAGAATGAGAGAAAAGTAGATATAAGCCTTATATTAGAATAAACTAATATACTGTTTTTTTTGAACTTTATACTAGAATAATACATAGAAAATACATATTGAAACCATGTTAACGAAGCTGACTACGTAAAACGTCTAATAACAATGAGAACCCTTATGCCAATAGTTAATCTTCACCCACTTCCCCTGCTCTACATAATTCTTTCAAGCCTTACCTATGCAGCTACCAGTCATGCAGATACAGAGGTGGAAAAACAAAGCGCTATAACTAATATAAAAACAGCAAAGGTGATATATCACACCATTCAACAAACACGTGTATTAGATGCGTTAGTTGAAGCTGTCAATAAAGCCACTGTATCAGCTCAAACATCTGGCCGGGTTAGTAAAATTTATTTTGATGTTAATGATTACGCTAAAAAAGGTGATGTATTACTACGCATGCGCGATAAAGATCAACAGGCAAAACTTAAAGTAACACAAGCTGATTACAATCAGGCCCTTACAGAATTTAATCGTGCACAGGAACTACATACTAAACAGTTAATAGCCAAATCACTGGTTGATAAAGCAGAGTCTTCGCTTAAATCAGCGGCAGCAAGACTTGAACAGGCTCAGGAAAACCTGGAGCGCACAGTCGTAAGAGCTCCTTACAATGGGATTATGGTAAAGCGTCATATTGAAGTTGGCGAAACAGCTCGATCCGGGGCCGCCCTTTTTACGGGTTTATCCCTGGATAGTTTAAGAGTCGCAGTCAACTTACCCCAGGACATCATAAATCAGGTTAGATTACATAAAAGTGCACGAATTAAGTTAATTAACAATACTAATAAAACTGTAACAAGCTCATCTATGATCATCAGCCCTTATGCGGATGCAGATAGTCATACATTTCTAGTGAGAGTCAATTTACCTGAGGGTGACCATAAACTTTATCCGGGTATGGCCGTTAAAGTCGAATTCATAATTGGATCCAACCGAATATTAATGATTCCAGCTTCTTCTATTATTCATAGAAGTGAGGTAACCGCTGTATATGTTATGGACAGTAATCAAAAGCTTTCTATGCGACAAATTCGCGCTGGATCAACTACTGATGACAATCAGGTAGAAGTCCTTGCCGGTCTATCTGAAAATGAAAAAGTGTCACTGGACCCAATAAGTGCCGTTAGATATTTAAAAGAACAACAGTAACTATAAACATTTCAATAACATTATAATTTTAACCGAATACAATAAGAGTAGTTATTAATGAATTCCAAGTTAGGCATATCAGGCAAGATTGCAAAATATTTTCTAAATACTGAGATCACTCCTCTATTAGCAATACTTGGCTTCCTAATCGGTGTCTACGCAGTAATGGTAACGCCTCGTGAAGAAGAGCCTCAGATAAATGTTACCTTTGCAAATATTTTTATCGCTTTTCCTGGTGCATCTGCCAGTGATGTAGAACAACTGGTCAGTATACCAGCAGAACAGGTTTTGTCGGAAATTGAAGGCATAAAACATATCTACTCTGTTTCCAAACCCGGTATGTCGGCTTTAACAGTTCAATTTAAAGTTGGTAAAGATCGCACCCAGTCAATAGTTCGTTTATATAACGCCATATACTCAAATCAGGATTGGTTACCTCAGGGTTTAGGTGTAGCTCAGCCCATCATAAAACCAAAAGGTATAGACGATGTTCCAATAGTGACATTAACTTTATGGACACAGAATCAGGATAAAGGGCGTTATGATTTAACTCAGGTTGCTCATTCCATAGAAGCAGAATTAAAAAGAGTTCCAGGTACGCGTGAAATCTATACTGTTGGGGAAGTTAATGATGTAGTTAAACTAGTTTTAAATGCCTCTGCACTTGCTGCATATAATTTATCTGTTGATGATTTACGTAATGCATTACAGCTTGGAAATATTTCGCAAAAATCAGGCTATCTTGTAAATGATAATAAACAGATAGAAGTTCAAAGCGGACAATTTTTAAGTTCGGTTGCAGAAGTTAAAAATTTGGTTGTTGGTGTACAGAATAACAAGGCAATATATTTAAAAGATATTGCTGAAATACAGCGGGGTGCAGACCAGCCTGAACAATATAGCTGGTTTGGTGTAGGTGTAGCTTCCGATTTACATAATAGAAAAATTAGTGGTGAGTTCCCCTCGGTAACACTGGCGATTGCTAAGCAACCGGGTACAAATGCTGTTGAAATTGCCAACCAGATTATTGAGCGTATCGATCAATTAAAAGGCGTTTTCATTCCGCAGGATATTGAAGTATCAGTTACTCGTGATTATGGTCGAACGGCTAATGAAAAATCACAAACTTTAATTGGCAAACTAATTTTTGCTACATCATTTGTTGTATTACTTGTTTTACTGGCTTTAGGTAAACGTGAAGCCTTTATCGTCGGTGTCGCCGTAATAATTACACTAGCTATAACCTTATTTGCCTCCTGGGCCTGGGGATTTACTTTAAATAGAGTCTCTTTATTTGCACTTATTTTTTCAATAGGTATTTTAGTTGATGATGCTATTGTAGTTGTAGAAAACATCAGCAGACATATGCAGCTAGGTAATAAAACATTACTTGAATCTATTCCTTTAGCAGTAGATGAAGTAGGTGGACCGACTATATTAGCTACCTTCACAGTAATTGCTGCGCTTCTACCAATGGCATTTGTTACCGGCTTAATGGGACCTTATATGAGCCCTATCCCCATCAATGCCAGTATGGGCATGTTAATTTCACTTGTAGTAGCATTTGTAGTAACACCCTGGCTTGCTTATAAAGTACTAGCCAACCATGCTCACGCAAATTCACATACAGAAACTAATGACAGCATACAAAGTAATTCAGTTTATTTATTTTTTAAAAAATATCTAACTCCATTTTTAAATAATACGACTGGATCAAGAAATAGAAAAAGACTACTGATCGGCGTAATTGCATTATTGTTTATATCCGTTTCCCTGGCCGCTGTTAAACTCGTTGTTTTAAAAATGCTTCCATTCGATAATAAATCTGAATTTCAGGTTATCGTTGATATGCCGGAAGGTAGTCCAGTAGAACAAACTGCAAGAGTATTAAACGAGCTAAGCAAACATATTGCTACTATATCTGAAGTAACAGATTATCAGGTATATGCTGGTACAGCTGCCCCTATCAACTTTAACGGACTTGTAAGACAGTATTATTTACGTCAACAGGCTCATGAGGGAGATATTCAGGTAAACCTTCAGGATAAATCGTTACGTGATCGAAAAAGCCATGAAATAGCCAGCGCGTTACGCACACCTTTACAAAAAATTGGCAAGCAGTTTAATGCCAATGTAAAGATTGTTGAGGTTCCACCAGGCCCTCCCGTATTATCACCACTGGTAGCTGAAATATACGGACTTGATTATTCAGGTCAACGAGCAGTTGCTAAACAAATTCGCACAGTATTTGAAAACACTAAAGATGTAGTTGATATAGATGACTCTATTGAGGCCGACGCTGAAAAAATTATTATGAAAATTGATCAGCAAAAAGCTGCGTTATATGGCGTAAATCAACATCAAATAGTCAAACTTATTTCAACTGCTCTTAATGGAGAAGATGTCAGTTACTTACATACGGGCAATATGAAATACCCCCTTCCGTTACGTCTTGAATTTTCAACAGCAGATAAAGCACGTATAGATAGTTTGTTATCACTTAGAATAAGAAATAAAAGTGGAAAACTGTTGCCTGTTTCAGATATTATTAAATTAGAAAATAGCAAACTGGAACACGCCATTTATCATAAAGATCTCTTGCCACTGGTTTTAGTTACGGGTGACATGTCAGGTGAGCTAGATAGTCCATTATATGGCATGTTTGATATAATGAATAAATTAAATAATGTTGATAACCCTTTACAACAATATCTAATTAACCAGCCTGAAAATCCTTACAAATACAGTTTAAAGTGGGATGGTGAGTGGCAGGTAACCTATGAGACATTCAGGGATATGGGCATTGCTTATTCAATTGGTTTAATATTAATTTATTTTCTAGTTGTGGCTCAGTTTAGATCGTATCTGGTTCCATTAATCATAATGGCCCCTATCCCTTTAACTATAATAGGTGTTATGCCCGGTCATGCGTTATTAGGTGCACAATTTACTGCGACTTCAATGATAGGCATGATCGCATTAGCAGGCATCATTGTTAGAAACTCGATTTTACTGGTAGATTTTATAAATCAACAGGTCAGTGAAGGCATTGTTTTTGAAGAAGCGGTTATACGCGCCGGCGCAGTTCGCGCTAAACCTATTATTTTGACGGGTTTAGCCGCCATGTTAGGTGCTTTTTTTATACTCGATGATCCAATATTTAGTGGTTTAGCAATTTCATTAATTTTCGGCATTCTGGTTTCAACCATGCTGACACTTATTATCATACCCGTCATGTATTACACACTTATGCGTAAAAAAATGAAGTTATAGAATCACTGAGAACATTAAAAATAACGCGATAAATTTTACTGTTAAAACTGGTAGCTTAATAGAATTATTTTATATCAGGCTACTAGTTAATCTAATTCTATAACGACAAGTTAATGAAAGAATTAGCCTCCAAAAACATCAATGAAGCACTATAATTATTTAGTATCAGCTTTTTAAAAATAAGCAATCTAATGAGTACCTATAAAGATGAGTGAATGCAGTAAAAACGCGGTCATTCCAGCCAGAGTACAGTCATTTTTAGCCAAATGCACTTTATAGCGCAAAAAAATCAGGTAAGAATAAACTAATGATCTATTAGAGTTTAACAACCAGACATTCTGTGAAGAAAATTACTAGTATCATTTTTTGCAGTTCGTGATAATTTTTTCATAACATCAAAAGAAATACCTTCAAATGGATACTCTTCTTTTATATCCTCAATAATTTCCAACCATAAATAAGCAGTCATTTCTGCATCAGCCAATGCCCTGTGAAAAGTCCCATCATTTGGTAAACTCTTATATTCCACAAGTGTGCCTAACTTATGATTAGGTGCATCTGGATATATACGGCGGGACACCAACATAGAGCAGGCAAACGGACCAAACTGGTTTCGCTTTATACGGCTAAGCTCAGCATCTAGAAAACGAGAATCAAATGAGGCATTATGCGCAACTAGATTATAACCATCAATAAATTCAGAAAACTCATGCATAACCTCTTCACAAGGCGCGGATTTACTGAGCATTTTATTCGTAATACCCGTATATTGTTCGATAAACGAATCAATTCTTCGATGAGGATTCATTAACTTTTGAAAGCGTTCAACCAAAACCCCATTAACTATCTTTACGGCACCTATCTCAATAGCTCGATCGCCACAATCAGGCGATAGGCCTGTAGTTTCAAAATCCAGTACAATAACAGTATCTGAGTTTGTATATAAATCCATATTTATAAAATCTTTTTTATCATCATAACCTAAACAATTCATTATCTTCTATTTTATATCTATCGGTAGTTCTTTTTCATCAAGTAAACTTAAAAGACCACGAACAATGCGATACATTAACCATAGACCTGTAATTACGACCATTAAATAGGCTACTGGTATCCCAAAAAAAGTAAGGGCAATTAAAATAGATATAATTAACCAGAATAAAGCATACCAGAAAGTACTTATAACCCAGTTAAAATGTGATTGTAAATAAGTACCGGTAACCTCACTACGCTTTGCATAGCTTAAAATTACAGCAATAATTGATGGCCACCCAGAAAGAAACGCCGTTAAAATAAAAGCTGATGATAGAACACCATTCAAAGCACTAAAGAAATGCAAGCCATATATTATGTAGGTTAATGTAACCAATCCAGATGATGGTTCATTTTTGTACATAACATTTAAGCCTTCTAATTCTTTAAACTGTTTATAGTTTTTATCGTTAATAGTGCACCTGTTTAATTTATAAATATTATTATCATTATTAATAAATGAGATTCAATCACTTTAAGTTCACTATAAATAAAGAATCACGCAGACTTCTTGTGTGTAAACAGTAAATTCATCACCATAGAAGCTTGAGCATCTACTTCTGTTTTAATTGCCGGCATGTCTTCTGCCGATAATCCCGTAAGTTGCCAGCAAACAGGATGAACTGACAAGGTCTCAGGTATAATTGGTATTTCTTCCAAAGCATCATGTGTAATGATTGATGCGATATGTATGATTGCAGTTTCAAGTCTAAAATCGGGTGCCTTAACGGGTTCAATATGAAATTCAGTAATATCCTGCAAGCTTTTAGGTAAATTCCACTCTGCCATTAAAGCTGAACCTACCTGGGCATAATCAAAGCCAAATACTTCACGTTCTGCAATATATAAATCAATATTTTTTTCATTAGCCAATTTAAGAGCTAATTGTGATTCTTCTGGCATTTTTTGATGAGTAACCAAATGCCCAATATTATGCAGTAATCCCGCAATGAAAGGTCTTTCTGTATCGAGACCATCACAGTGATACGCAAGTAAGCGAGCTGTTACCGCACAATATACGCCATTAAACCAGAAGTCATATATATTAAAAGAATCATTTGTAAAACCGGAAAAACTATCAACCACAACAGTAGCTAAAACCAGATCATGGACCTGCTGAGTACCCAGCAAGTTAATTGCATGTGTCATTGTGTCTACTTTTGAAGCTAAACCAAAAAAAGGGCTATTCACTAATTTTAACAAACGTGCGGTAATTGCTGGGTCATGCACAATGATTTGAGCGACATCTGACATAGATGCATTCGGCGAACTAATAACGCTTCTCAAGCGTATATAAACATCAGGCAGAGAAATAAGTTCAATAGATTCTTTAACAAGACTTTGGGCTGTACGCATAAAGGTTTCTTTATAGTTATGTTATTAAATGAGAGAATTAATTTATAAATATGAACTTACTACAATTTTGCAACAGAATATAGCTACTCCCCTTCCCATCCAGATGAAATGGTAAAACCAGCTGCTTTTTCATGGCCTCCTCCTCCATATCGTAGCGCCACTTTACTTACGTCAACTCCATTAACACTAGAACGTAAACTAAATGATCTACCATCAGCATGATCCCAGTAACAGGCCGCAAAAGGCTCATCCTTTGCCATTAAGTTACCCGCATCAGATATATATGCAGAAGAGACATTTAGTACTGGAACATTATAACCAGCAATTACCATACGTCTAACACCGGTAGAAACTAATTCTTTAATATCTCTTTGTAATTTCCTCTCAATAGCAGCACCATCCGCTTTAAGACTTATCAGATCAGAAGAGTTATAACTCATGAACTTATCCCATAAATCAAATTCATAAGGATATGATGAAAGCCCGGTGGTAATATCTCTTGTATCGGTTAGTTCAAATCGCCAAAGATCGCGATCCTGTATATGTTCTATTAATTTTGGCGCTTTTTTTTCTGGAAAAAACCATTCCCAGGTAATCATGGCGCCTGATTTGTTTATATCAAAAAGCCCCTGAATCTGACCCTTATTTAATAAACACTCAAGATCATTCTTTGCTGAGATATGATGATCCAGTATAGTAATACTAGAAGCATCATTTAACATTTCTTCCAATACTTCCTTTTTATAAGAAAAATCAACCAACAACACATCCATACCTTTAACATCCGGCGGTTGTTTTTGATGTATACCCTCAAAAAATACAACCTTATTACCTAGTGCTCTTCGGACAACACAAGCTGAGGCAAAGCCATCTGGGCAATTTCCATGGTAAATACACAGTACATCATTAGTCTTAGACATTAAGTTACCTGAGTAGATAATTATATTAATTATAACAATACTAATATTGATTTTCTAAAGATCAAGAAAACATTAAATCTCGATAATTAATAGTTCAATTAAGTAAAAAAGACTAATAATTGAAGTTATAAGTTATAAAATTCAATGATATAGCTCAAGTTTGACGTCATCAAAGACTGCTTTATATCAAATTTTAAACTAGAATCAGTAGTGGGATGGAAGTTTCTTAATCTATACATTACGCTCTTAAGGAATAATAATGCGTCTAATATCAATAAGTTACATATTGCTTCTTTTGTTATCAACTAGTGTTACCGCGCAACCAATACAGTTAAAAAGTAATAATCTAGTTATGAATGCAGAGTATTTAGAAGGCTCAAATACTCAAAACCCGGTAATAATATTACACGGGCTTCTTCAAACATATGAATTTTCAACAGTAAGCCGTCTAGCAACAGCGCTAAATGAAGCAGGTTACACTGTTTTAAGCCCGACCCTTTCACTTGGTATTAATAATAGAAAAATGAGCCTGAGCTGTGAAGCTATACATACGCATTCAATGAACTCCGATTCTGAAGAATTGAAACAATGGATCGACTGGCTAAAAACTAAAACAGGTAAAGAAATTAATCTAATTGGTCACAGTGCTGGTGGACCAACAATTCTTAACTATCTTGAAATGAATAATGCTGACTTAATTAAGAAAGTTGTCTTAATAAGCCTTTCATATTATGCAACTGGGCCAACAGCTAATGAAACAGAGCAGCATGAGAAATATGCAAAAGAACACATTAAAATTGATCCTGATAAAATTCATAATTATGCATTAAATTATTGCCGAAGTTATCCTTCATTCGCAAAAGATTTTTTATCATATTACGAGTGGAATACAGAAAAAGTTACTCAAGCTGTTGGTACGTTTAGAGATAAAATCTCAATCATTATCGGCACGGGGGACAAACGCATAGACAGTAGTTGGCGAAAACAACTAAATATAAAATACAACAATGTAATCTCAATAGATGGTGCTAACCACTTTTTTGACCAGTCTCATGAATTTGAGCTTATTGATGTTATTGAAGAATTGCTAGATTAATTAAATGTTACTAAGTATCAAACAGTATATTATTCTATTTACCATTTTAATAGCTATATTAACATCTATTTTTATTTACAAAATTGAATCTAGCTTTTCTAAAAACAAAGAAATCATATTAGAATCTAAAACAAACTCAGCCAATGATGAACTACAACAAGCTATTAATTTAACATTACTGTCTATTAAAAAATCAAGCAATACATTAAGCAATTGGCAGGAAGTAAAACAACAAATAAGTAACCCTGATGTTTTCGATTACTGGCATAGCATAAGATTTAAAAAATACTCGTTTGATTTAAAAAAATACACGAAAGAATTTATAATTTACGATATTAAAGGAACTGCATTAAGCAAAACAAATGGTAATTTGCCACAACAGATAGATATAAAAAATATTAAAGATTTTACTTTCAAAGTAATTAATGACAAGGAAATAATTAGCATAGAACCAATACACGAAGACACTGGCGTTATTGGTTACACCAGCACACGAATAGACCTGGTTTCTATATTAGAAAAAACAATCCACTTTCAATACATTTCTCCAGAAACGCTTTCCATTAACATAAATCATAATAATTTCATTAATACATTAGACATTTCTGATTTTAATTATAAACTTCATGAATCTAAAAACCTGGCGACTTTAGAAAAACAAATCAGTAACACATTAATAGAATTAGTAATTTTTATAATACTTCCAATAATCATATTGTTCATTGTCATTATTTATCTAATAACAAAATCTATTGAGGAGGTAGCAATCTATATAGACAAACTCAGAGGATCACCTACTCAAAATAGCAAAAAATATACATCTCAAACCAAAGTTAAAGAAATTAAAAAAATATATGATTCATTAAAAAACTATCATAATGATTTAACTAAAAACGAAGAATACCTTTCATTGACTTTAAATAGCATCGGTGATGCAGTAATAACAACAGATGACAAGTATAAAATAATTCATATGAATCCAGTTTCCGTATCCCTTACTGGATGGTCGTTCAATGAAGCAAAAAATAGAAATATAAATGAAATACTTGAATTTATAGATGCCAATACCAGAGAACCACTCATAAACATATTTGATAAAGTTATCGAACATGGAAAGGTGGTTCATATTGATAACAATACATTACTTATCTCTAAAAACAAAAATGAATACCATATATCAGATTCTGCTGCCCCTATTTTAGATGGAGAAGGAAATATCCGTGGCCTTGTTATTGTATTTAATGATATAACTGAACAAAAGATAAAGGATGAACAATTACAACAAAGCCAGAAAATGGATGCTCTTGGAAACTTAACAGGTGGTATAGCGCACGACTACAACAATATGTTAGGAATCATTCTAGGTTACGCTGATTTACTATATGACTCGACTAAAGATAACTTAAAATCTCATAAGTATGTAAAAGAAATTATTAAAGCGGGAGAGCGATCCAGAAAACTCACGTCCAAATTGTTAACATTTTCTCGCAAAGCCACGCATGAATTAGCTGTCACAAATATCAATGAAATAATTAAATCCGAAAAAGACATGCTTGAAAAACTTCTAACGGTTAGAATTAATTTAACACTTGATCTAGAGCAGGATCTTTGGCCTGTATACCTGGATAGCAGCCAGTTACAGGACAGCATTCTAAATATATGTATTAATGCGATGCACGCCATGCCTAACGGTGGCAAGTTAAACATAAGAACACAAAATATACATTTTGACTCAATTGATACTAGTCAATTAAAACTTAAACCTGGGGATTATATTCAAATATCAATCACCGATACCGGGACAGGTATGAGTAATGAAACCTGTCGAAAAATATTCGAACCCTTTTTTAGCACTAAAGGAGATAAGGGCACTGGGTTAGGTCTGAGTCAGGTTTATGGCTATATTAATCAGTCAGGTGGTACAGTGCATGTTTACTCTGAATCTGATGTTGGTACTAAAATATCACTTTATATACCACGCCATATACAAAGCAATTCTAAACATATTGATAAAGAACCAATCCAGTCAATTGATAACTTTCAGGGCAACGAAACGATACTTGTAGTTGATGATGAGTTATCACTTCTCGAACTTACATGTCAGATTCTTTCCTCTTATGGGTATAAAACTTTACAGGAAAATTGCGCTAAAAAAGCATTAAAAACACTTGAAAACAAGCATGTCGATTTACTTATTACTGATATTATTATGCCTGAAATGGATGGTTACGAATTATCAATAATTGCTTTAGAGAAATATCCAGATCTAAAAATTCAATTAATTAGTGGTTTTAATGAAGAACCCGATAAGAGCATAATGAACAGTAACTTATATAAACAACAACTTAGTAAACCTTATAGTAAATATGAATTACTTAGCAGCATACGAAGCTTATTAGACCACTGAGTTAAACATATACTTTTAAAATTTATATTGACGTAATTGTTCTATTACTTCGACAACAGATTGATAACGAGCTCGTGGATCCTTTTCAATCATCTTCATGACTAGTGCAGTAAGACCTTTAGGAAGATTTTCACGTTGTTCACCCGGTTGTGCTGGTACTTTTGAAATATGCTGGGCAATAATTGATTTAGCATCACCTGTAAAAGGTCGGTTACCACTGATCATCTGATACAGAACAATACCTAGCGAATAAATATCAGTCCGCTCATCTGTACTGTCCCCGTTCGCTTGCTCTGGACTCATATAGGCGGGTGAACCCATAACCGTATTCAACTGAGTCATAATGCTTGATTGAGTGAGTTTAGCGATACCAAAATCTGTGATTTTGATATCGCCTGTTTTTGATATAAGTATATTCGCGGGTTTTAAATCACGATGAATAATCCCCTGTTCGTGCGCATATGCCAGACCTTCAGCCATTTGTGTAATTAATCTAATGACTTCTTTAATTTCGAGAAGATCCGAATTATGTAACTTTTCTTCAAGATCCCCGCCTTCTACTAGTTCTATCGCAATTAAAAACAAATCATTCCACTCGATAAAGTCATAAACTTGCACAATATTAGGGTGGCTCAACTTTGCTAAAACATGTGCCTCCTGGCGAAATCGAGCCAATTGTTGTTTATCTGCTGATAACAATGGAGATAACTGTTTTAATGCAACTCGTCTATTTAACTTAATATCTTCAGCAAGATACACCGTTCCCATGGCACCCGATCCAAGCTCATCAATAACCTGATAACGTTCAGCTATAATCTCTTTTTTAGAATCAACAAAAGCATCCGGCAATACGACAGTAGCAGTTTCACTATAATCACTATTAGATATTTTAGACCCCACACCACTCATTATTGAATTAAGTTTTGATATTTTAGTATTAATTTCCTGTTCAGATAACTCATCAATACTCCATTCCCGCGCTGCATCATAAAGTAAAATACTTTGAGACGGGTTTGTCTTAATAAGCTTATCTGCTTTCAATACAATATCGTTTGATATTTTACGAACTTCAAAAATAGTAATTGGTAAATATCGAAGATACAAATTTACTGATATGACTACAAACCCTACCCAGATTAACCAGTGAGCAATGGTTTGAGCATTTACCAGGTAAGGGTTCTCTTCTTCTGTTTTAATCAAACCAAACAGGCTTTCAGCGGTAACAGGGGAAAATATTAAAGAGAGAAAATAATCAATAACTGGTGTAATGATAGAAGGAACCATCACCAGAAGCACAATAATGATTAACTGTGGTTTACGAGATTCCAATAACCAGTGATGTAATACTTTAGGCTTACGAGTAACAACCGGCACTAAACGAAGACTATCTTTAGTATAATGTATAAACTGTTGTTTTATTTGAAAGACTGTATCTAAAAACATATTATAAATTGTAATTCAAAGTTATTAATAAGTTAAATTATATTGAACATTTAGATTAAAGAATAAATATAAACTGAATTTTATTCTTTGTCAGAAATCGAACTACGTATACCGGCCACATTTTGTTCTAGTACATACAATGCAGCTATTGAGGTAAATATAAAAATTAACGCTGCTAAAGCGGATAGATGCCAGATAATTGCTAAAACACCAATAAACAAAGCTGACATAGGAATTAAAGCCCACCTGTCTGTTTTACCCCTTTTAAAATTGAGATACTCATAACTCTCTTCTCCCAGCCAGATAAACATTTCATACCAGAAAGCAATTGCTACAAACATCGGAGCAGCAAGACAAAAGGCAAAAAGAGCAATATTTAGCGATATAGAGAGCTCAGGTGCGAGACTTAGACGAAAAATGGCTAATACTGATAGACCCGCACTTCCCAGGCTCATATTACGGGCCATACTGATCTTTTCCTGCGTAATCTGGCTATAAGCCTGTTCTGAGAACCAGCCAACGACTTCACCTGTCATTTTACTAGCTGATTGTTCAGGTTTATCTTTATTATCCATACCAGGTTTACACATATTAAGAGAAATCGAAGTAATTATACGGTTAACATGAATATTTCGCTATAACTGGTAATAACATGTAATAATAAGCTTGCATCAATTCACGACTTGAGCAAACAGCTTAATAACATATCAAAATAAGCTAGATTTAAAAAATTATGCCATTTCATAAATATATAAGTAATTATTCTCCCAGCATTATTGATCAGGTAGAAACTTTAATAAAAAATAATCGCCTTAAAGGTTACTTATTGAATAAATACCCTCATGTGCATAACATATCTAATGACAGCGATTTACGTGAATATGTAACATCTTTAAAAAATGAACATTTAAGAAAATCACAACCACTTAGTAAGATAATCTACGACAATAAAATACATGTTGTAAATAATGCTCTGGGTATGCATAGTTACATTACTCGCATTCAGGGAAATAAGCTTAAATCTAAAAACGAATTAAGAATAAGTAGTGTCTTCAAAAGAACGCCCGAAGACTTTTTAAATATGATAGTGGTTCATGAACTAGCCCACCTAAAAGAAAAACAGCACAACAAAGCATTTTATCGATTATGCCAGCACATGTTAAATAATTATCAACAACTGGAATTTGATATGCGTCTGTATCTGATACAGATAGAAACCGGAGAAGCTTTATATGATTAACACGAAACTATTTAATCTTTCAGTCAAAGTCACTAAATAATGCATAACTCATCATCTCAAGACCCTCTGCACGGTATTACGTTAAAAACAATAGTTACATGTCTGGTTGAAAAATACGGTTGGCCAGAACTTGCTAATCGTATTAACATAAAGTGTTTTAAAAATGACCCCAGCATAACATCAAGCCTTAAGTTTCTACGAAAAACCGCCTGGGCAAGAGATAAAGTAGAATCGTTATATCTTGAAAGCAAATGGGATTAATTAAACACTAATTAAAACCGCTACAAGATTATAATATAATGATGGCATAGTTGTATAAAACAAATTCCACTCTATCTCGAAATTAAGCTGGAAACTCTATCATTATTTTTCTAACCATTTAAAAACACATATACTTTATAAAATTCTGCCAGTAATAGTGAGGCGTCATATCTATTAATGCGACTAGTAACACTCTTATATGCTTTCTCAAAATATTAAGCCGCCATCTTATAGTCTTTATTGTGCTGTAATGGCATATTTAATGCTTTCAGGTTGAAAGTACAGCTTTGGGATCTACTTGTTCACACTAGGACTCAAGTGCCTGACCAATAACTCACTCATTATACTTAGCCTATTTATTATCCTGCTACTAGCTAGACTCGAATTAAATACTCGCATGAAGATCACAGACCGACAGAGTGTATTAATAAATCATAATTTACTCCATAATATACCTGTTTATAGGCTATATTATAGAAACCACTATAAGAATCTTTAGATCCACATACTTTTAATATAAAATACGGGAATTACCCACTCAATTAAGCAAACCTTAAGGTAAATCATGCTTAATTACATTTATACGATGTGATAAAAACAGGGATATATTTTATATTTATAAAATTATCAGTTTAAGAATGTAAAATGGGCATTAGTTTTGAGTAAATCGTTATCAATTAAACATTATGCAATGGGGTTTTCAACACTCATTATTTTATTGTTCTCAACTTTTAGCATATTTACTTACAACGAAGTTATAGATTTACAGAAGAGCATTAAAGACTCCAATAACAAAATTGCTAAGGAAGAAATATTAACCGCTCTTCATGAAGCAAATTTAGATATAAAAAATCACGCAAAAGACTTCGCCAACTGGCAGGAAGTATCACAACAAATTAGCTCCCCTGTATACTATGCATATTGGCATCAGCACCGCTCCTTACAAGCTGGCATTTTGCCTCAGTATATTTCAGACACAAGTATTTATAATCTAGATGGCGAAGTAATATCGAAACTTAAAACATCACTACCAGAGACGATTAATACTAATGATTTATCTTCTGATATAGAGACTGATGGTTCAAAATTAGATTTATTAGCCTACCATAAAGTTTACGATCGAAATAACAAAACTGAAATCATTGGTTATGTGGCAATTAGAGCCAATTTAAAACCAGAACTAATCGAAAATAGACAGTTTAACTATATTGATAAAGATTCAATTTCAGTGTCTATAAATGAAAAGACAGTATTTCCTGCAAAACAGCTTATCAAACATCTTACATTTAATTTAAGACCTGTTGAATTAATGGATGAGATAATGACAATGGCTAACAGCCTTTTATATCGCATGGCTCTGATAATCGGCATACCTACTTTACTTCTTTACCCTCTAGTTACACTCTTGATTAGTAAGCCACTTAGTAAGATATCTGCTCATATTGATTTGCTTAAAAATGATACCGCAAATCAGACTCCTCCGGATTTTGGTTGTGTTTTAGCCGTTACAGAATTAGAAAAAGTGAGTTCTTCATTAAATGAATACCATAAAAAACTATTTGAAGTTCACACGAGTCTGGATCACAAAAATAAAGAACTATGGACACTTGCACATCATGATTCATTAACCGGAGCGTTAAATCGTCGTGCATTTGATAATCACTGGACTAATTTACAGGACATTTTCTCAGGCGGAAGAATAGAAGTCTGCCTTGCCATTTTTGATATAAACAATTTCAAAGCATTTAATGATAGTTATGGTCACCATATCGGTGATGATGTTCTAGTTGGTATATCTCAATCAATTATGAATGTATTACGAAATGGCGAAAAGCTTTATCGATTAGGTGGTGATGAGTTCGCATGTATATTTATAGACTGCAATAAAGATGCCGCTCTTGAAATAGCTGGGCGGTGTGAAAAAGCGGTATGCGATATAGCATTCTCTGAAAATGGAATTAAAGAGCCCGTAAGAATAAGCATTGGCCTTGCTTATGCTGGAAAAGACAGAAAAACTGACCTTAGCTCGCTACAATGGCAAGCCGATATTGCAATGTATTCAGCCAAACAACCCGGAAATTCCCATATTTGCTTTTACAGTGACGATATGAAACAGGGTATGAAAGGCGTATTCTCTAGTCATATCAATAACATTGTTTATGAGGCTATCACTGATGGAACAGGCATCTCCATGCACTATCAACCTATAGTCTCATGTGAAAATTTACAACCAGCATATTATGAAGCTTTAATTAGAATAAATACAAATGAAACAGTGATTATGCCTAATGATATTTTTCAATTAGTAGAGGCAAGAAGACTCGAAATTGAAATGGATAAAGCCATTTTTAAACAGATATATATAGATCTCGAAACCAAGGTTATTCCTGTGGGAACCGGAGTTTCAATAAATGTATCTGGAAAATCTATTATAAATAAGGATGTAGTTGAGCAATTAGGTACGTTTAAACATTTTATAGGTAATTATAAAATTGTATTAGAAGTTACTGAAACCGCCCTCATCACCCAAATAAAAAATGCAACAGAAAACTTATCATACTTACGTAGTCTAGGTTTTTTAATAGCACTTGATGACTTTGGTAGTGGTTATTCTTCTTTAAAATATCTCACAGAAATGCCCGTTGATATCGTAAAGTTTGATATTTCTCTCACACGTAGTCTACTCGACCATAGACAGAAAAACATGGTTAGACATCTTGCTAATATGATTTCAGAAACCGGTCATAAACTGGTTGCCGAAGGAATTGAAACTGAAGAACTTCTGACAAAAGTAAAGAACCTGGACTTTGCTTACGGACAAGGATACTTTTTAGGAAAACCTGTTGTAAATCCTAAGATTAATTAAAAATACTCATCTTACTGTTTGAATAGAAACTATAAACAGATACAACTAAGAAACATTACTCAATGATTGTTTATTACTCGAAGTATAATCATTTTTAATATTATTTAAAATACTGGTATTTTTAGCATTTATTTCAATCCAGTTAAAAATAGATTGCCAGTGATTTCTATCAACCACTGTAGCTTGATGTTTTAACTCATGCACACCGAGACCTAGTTTTGTAAACCGATTATAATTTTGCGTATCTCTCAACTGTGCTAACACGGGAATATTGAGTTTTTTTAAAAAACACTCCAGATCTTTAAAGGCATTTGTATTTTTACGAACTTTGTTTGTAATAATAGCTATCCGCGCTTTGCCTTTTTGCACTTTTAAATTAACGATTAATTCTCGTAGAAAATCACCAGTTGCACAAATATCTAACCAGGCAGGTAATACTGGGATAAGAATGTAATCAGCACCTTTTAGCTGCTCAGCTAGATCAGGGCCTTTTAAACCGGGAGGTGTATCTATTACCATTCTGGATATATCTGCTGGAATTCGCATATGCCAGCTACGGGTAACTCCCTTAGCCGCTGTTCTATGAGCTGTGACACCATATATACTGGCGACGGATGTAGGTCGAGCATCTAACCAGCGCATACTAGAACCCTGTTCATCGTAATCATACAATGCCGTGTGAAAGCCCTTGGTTGCATAAAAACTAGCTAAATTAGTTGATATAGTACTTTTTCCACATCCTCCCTTGGTATTAATAACCACGATGCGAATCATAAAACCTGTCTTTTGGCTATAAGAAGCCCGCCGACATTACCTTGCATTTTTATCATTTATATTTGTTTACCTTAAAATACTCAATATAAAGCGTATTTTGGTTAAGTTTCATAGATACTAGTTAAATTTATGAATATTAGCAAATATCCCGCCATATAAGCCTATCAGATAACTATATTGGCTTAATTATGTATTAAAAGTCACATTAAACTTGATTTGTTAATAATAATATACTAATATTCCGAATCACAAGTAAGGACAAGTTCCTTGTTTGTGCTTGATACCTTGCTCAGACACATCTCGTCTAAATGCTTATCAAAAATGATTAAAGTCTACAGCTAATGCTGTTATGAACGCTTTTTTATCTCCTGTCAGGTTATTAATAGAAAGCGTAGATTTTTAACTCCAATTTAGGAATGAATCATGAAATTGATACGTATTTCACTAATAATCACTACTCTACTCTTAAGTTACAGCCTTAATGCAGCTGAATTATCTAACTTTGAAAAACAGAAAATTGCTAATGAGTTTAATGATTACTTCAAAAGCACTGACAGCGGTTCTATGCAAACGTTAAATAAAAACCCATGGGCGGGTAAACGTGCAAGACAGAATGAACGTACAAAGAAAATATTACAAGTCAGTGCAACAATGGATAATTGTAAGCAATATTCATTAAAACAACGCCGCCAATGCTTTGTATCTGGTAATAACCCGGCTTCCTGTGAGCTTTCATATAAAGCAAGACTTGATCATTGCCACAATAACTTTTAAACCTAATTATCAAATACAAAAAAGCCCGATTATATCGGGCTTTTTTGTGCTTAAAATACAATAGATAGTCAAATTGCTCTAGTCATCGGGAACGTAGAATTCTGTTTGCGTACCAATCCCGGAATTAGCATCATAAATCCTGAACTCATGAGTACCTATCTTAATCTGGTCATTATGAGAAAGTCTTTGGCTCGTAATTTTTTTCCCATTAAGATAAGTACCATTAGTACTACCCAGGTCTTCCAGAGTAATATCAAATATAGAGTCCATATATGGGCTACGCTCAACGATCACTTTAGCGTGCTGACTACTAACCGCTCCATCCTCTAGCTGCATACTGTTACCTTTAGCTCTCCCTATAGTAAATTCTCCAACTTTAACTTCAAAGTCTGAGACAACAACGCCATTAACAATATGTTTTAATTTTATCAATCTCTGTAACCTTCAACTAAACAATAAAAAGGGAGTATAACCGTTAATAACAACTAATAATATTAGATAAATCACAAACTACTGATCAGTAACCTTAGAAATAGTTTTAAAGATAAACGAGAGAGTTTAGAAACAATGAGGGAAAACAGGGTTTTAAGACGTATTACCGCTTATAGAGCGGTAATACGTCTTAACCAGTAGTTCAAACTATCATCATATTAAAGCGATTATAATACTTCAGGCTATACTGTTAGCCACAATGATCAGGGCAAACATCACACCAATTAATACGGCTACAGTTGTGGCAACACGGGATAAAATATAACGATCTTCCATCTGCATATCTTCACCATTTAAGTTACTACTCAATATTGAGAAATTGAGTATATTCAGTGAAAACTTAAACCGAGTTGATAAAAATCAAATCAATGAATTATTAGTTTTGGCGTATATTATAATTAACTAATAACACGAGCTTGTTTTGATGCTGGTAATTCAGCATAATGGAGATTATAGATTTCTTAGCATATTAATAACTTGATAAATTCGAGAGCAGAGTTTTAAATCATAATAAAGTTATTAGTATTAAGCTTTATTTTCATGATCTAAATTAATTTCTTCAAATTTTGTTTCTAATATATCTCTATATGCATTCATTTTTTCACGAACCCCCGACTTTGCATTAACATAATCACCTTTTATACCCGCTGCCTCCCATCGATCATATCGATGTAAAGTAGCATCACTTTCCTGTATTAGAGATGAAAGCGCCATAATTTCAAGATTAAGACTATTCTGTTTAGTTACTATTTCGAAATATTTTTTTTGCGAGTCGTTTTTTAAAACCAATATACTTAATGAAAACATTGCAGCCAACAAAGACATAACTGAAAACCAGTTATTTACTTTTGATATATGATCTTCAATTACAAACTCAATTGAATTATTAGAAGGAATTATAATTGAGTAATACCAGAGCAGCAGAACACTAAGAAATAAACAAATTAAAATTAGAATATTTTTCATATTTTTACCGAAGCCGTTTGTTATTCAGCTAATTATATAAATATGTAAAATATTATAGTGTGAGGAAACTCACATGAAGAAGCATTAAATATGCTACTACCAATGCTTAAATCTATAACGTAATCAGATTAGTTTTTCCATATTTTAGTGAGCTCATCCATCATATACATAGATGAATGTGGCTGATGTATAACTACTGGCTTGCCCGTACTTTTTTCAACCAGCTTTCTCAATCTGCTAATACCACCAACATGGTGAATAATTGCGCTGTATATTTTAGAATCGTGACCTCGGATAAACTCTCCTCCCCGGGTCATTTCATTACATCCACAGGCACATAATTTTGGGCAAATTTTTCTCGGCATAGTATAATACAACCATTAATTTATAAACGTTAATGGTACATGCAGGGTGTGTCCGCGGCATGTCCTTATGTGACAAAAGCCATTCATTTCACGCCTGGACACCCTGAATAATGCTGACGTAAAAAATACCAATAAAAGCCATTGCAGCGATGCACTTTTGTTTCAAGCAGGCTAAACTACTGTATGTACACCCCCCTGAAGAATAGATTCCATTTGAATATGCATTATAAAAATTATATTAAATTGTTCAATAACTCAACTTTACTTTTGTGCTTATCTCTTTGCTCTTCTAATACATTAGCCCAAACAGACCCGAATGAAAGGTTAGATCATTTTATTTCCCTGAGTCTGGAAGAGCTGGTCAGTCTTGAAACTACAATCGCCACAGCATCTAAGCAAACAACAACTAAAGCCCCTGCGGTTGTAACCTTAATTACAGCTGAAGACATAAAAGCAACTGGTGCTATTAACCTGGTAGACGTATTAGAAGGTGTACCCGGCATTCACATTAGAGAAAGCCAGTTTGGATTTAGACCCCTTATTCAATTTCGTGGCTCTAAAGGCACGCAAACTTTACTAATGATAAACGGTAATTCCATGGTTGACCTAGTATGGAACTTCGGTATTTTCTGGAAAGGTTTACCTGCAAGCGTAATAGAACGAGTAGAAATAATCCGCGGCCCGGGTTCTGCCCTGTTTGGTGCAGATGCTTCTGCAGGTGTTATAAATGTAATAACCAGAACAGCTGTTAATATTGAGCACTCTGAAGTAGGCGTTCGAGCAGGTAGCTTCGACTCAAAGACAGCCTGGATGCAACATGGTACTAATCTAAACGGTTATGAAATCGCTATAACTGCAAATATTTCTGACACTAATGGACATAGTCCATTCATTGAAACTGACGGTCAAACCTCAAGAGACCAAACTTTTAATACTAATGTCTCTCTGGCTCCTGGTAATGCTCAATATGGCTGGCGTAATGAAGATATACGCTTCTCTGTTGCAAAAGAACACTGGCGTTTACAAACTGACTATATGCGACATAGTGATCTTGAGACAGGTTTGACCGGGTTCGGAGTATTAGATCCAGTCACCAATGGTACTGATAGCCGTGTTAACGTCGATTTACTGTATAACAATGCTCAATTTAGTGAAAACTGGGAATTGAGTATGGATCTTCGTTACCAGCATGTCGATTACGACTCAGGTGAAGGTTTTCAGGAGCGCCCTCCTGGTTATGTTGACGATACAGGCACATACCCTGAAGGACAGCTAAATCAATATGAATCAGCTGAACGTCGTTTAGTATATGAAGTTAGCACTCTCTTTAATGGAATTGAAGACCATTCAATCCGCATTGGCGCTGGTTATACCTGGCAGGACTTATACTCTGTCACGCACAGGGTTAACTTTGGCACCGCAGCCGATGGTACACCCCTTCCCGCAGGAGGCCCATTAGTTGATATATCGGACTCAGCTTTTGCATTTGCCCCTGAAGATACACGACAGATAAGTCACTTCTACCTGCAGGATATCTGGAGTATTAATGACACATGGGAACTGACAGCTGGTGCACGTTATGATGACTACTCAGACTTTGGTAATACATTTAACCCTCGACTGGCACTGGTGTGGCAAAGTACAGACAACCTCACAAGTAAATTAATTTATGGCAAGGCTTTTAGACCACCGTCATATTTAGAGCTTTATGACGAAACCTCATTTACAACACCTAACCCAAACCTCGAACCTGAACGCTCAGAAACTATTGAGCTTGCATTTTCATATGTCGCAAAACAGAACCTGCAGTTAGGGCTGAATATTTACAAATTTGATCAAACGGACATTATCCGTCCAACTGGCACTTCTGGACAATTCCAGAATACCGGGGACCACTCTATTAACGGTGTTGAAATTGAAGCCCGTTGGCAAGCGTCAAAAAATGTAAGTGTTTACGCTAACTATACGGTGCGAGATCAGGATGAAAGTAACTTAAGGGCCATTCAGGAACCAGATGAAGACGCTTATTTACGGACCGACTGGGCATTTTTACCTAAATGGAACTGGAACATTCAAGCTAACTGGATAGGTAAACGCCCAAGAAACACCAGTGGCACAACCCCTTACTTACGCCCGGCAGTTGATGATTATTTCATCACAGACACTACACTACGCTTTGCTGCAACAAATAACTGGGAGTTCGCGGCTTCTATTCGCAATTTGTTTGATAGTGATGCTAGAGAGTTTACTGGACGTTCAAT
>Ga0316204_10003569_pt1 | contig 30599 bp, 24 predicted proteins | sample 6monrhotite_MG_2_FD_205661 | JGI IMG/M metagenome (GOLD analysis project Ga0316204, IMG submission 205661) | Microbial mat bacterial communities from mineral coupon in-situ incubated in ocean water Damariscotta River, Maine, United States -... | ecosystem: Environmental > Aquatic > Marine >...
GCGCTCCGGCACAATATCAAAACCGATCATCAGATCGATCCAACTTTGCTGATCAAACTGTTCATCTTCAAAAGCAACAAACCGTCCCCGGCTGCGGAATTGTTGCAACCGGATTTTCGCTGTATCGGGTAACTCTTTTCGCTGCGCCGATTGCCACACCGGATCATCCCTCTTGTTCAAATGGAACGGCATCAAAACAAAATCACGAATTTGCTCGGCCATTGTTTGACGTTTCCGGTTAAACGCTTTGGCCTCGATTTTCATGCCCAAGGTTGAAGGGAAGAAATCCAGCAGCATCATCGCATCGCGATTCAGGATCATTTGATCGCTCGCCAGAAACGAACCAAATTGCGCAGATGCCTGCCCGAGCCTTGCGCAATTTCCAGTCCAGGGTCGTGTAGAATATCCGGGACTGAAAGCGGTAATTTTCGCTTCACCACCCAGAATTTCCTCAACGCCTGTGTGATCCATAAATTCATCCGCAAACAGAAGATTACGGTCGATTCCATTGCGTACAGGGACCACCATCAGCAGTGCAGAAGGAAGTGCAGTAGCCGAACATTCCGAGAGCGAATGACCGGAATCTTGTTCAAGTTCTAGTGATGCAAATCGATCAAACGGACACATCTGCGAAACCGGTTCCCAAATCTGACTTTGGGTTTCGTCAATCAATCCACCGAGCTCGCCCGATAGATCGACAAAAAAATCAGCATCAACCACCGAGCCATCGCTCAGTGTCACTGTTTTCAAATCACCGGTGTCGGATGATTTTTCAACCGAAATGGGAAAGGCTTTTCGAACGGCCAAATCATCGCAACGACCTATCAATATCCTGGCAAAATCAGATCGTCTTAGCTGCACTGTCGGGCGCAGCAAATTGAGAGGGGATCGAGGGTCTGCAGACATCCAGTCCATTTTGCCCGCATCTACCATACGTTTGGGGAACTGAAACGGCTGATACAGATATGAAAGCCTATCCGGTTCCGAATGGGTAGATGCCGCATGGAGCATAATCTGATGTATCGGAATATCGTCAATCTCCGGCAGGTTTCCTGATCCTGCCAGAAAATGCGCACTATTCTCTCCACGCCAGTTTTTCAGCTCGGTCCCAAGCGCGAAAGATGCACTGGGAGCTTGTTGAAGCTGCGCCTGTTCAATTTTGAGCGCCGTCAATATGGGGTCGTCCAAACGCAAGGATATCACGGAAGTTTGCTTGATATTGGTATCTTCTACCAGCAAAATCTCGACCTTTGGCGGAAGTTGCGTTTGCATCAACGCTGCAACCAGCCAAAGGTCAGTACCGCCGCCAAATATCACGACACGAATAGAAGTATCCGTTGTCCCTTTCATTTGATCCCTGCTCCGGTGAACGTGCCACCTGATTGATTGATATAATCCGTATGACCGCTCATCTGACGCACAGAGTTTTCAATGTCAGATTGAATCGCTCGGAGGCTATTTACCAGTTCTTTTTCAGACAATTGATCGGCGCGAATATCATATGATTCAGGCAATATATTTTGACCAATGAATACCGAAAGCCAGCTGGCTGGTTGAAATAGTCCATGGTCATATTTGGGTACCAATCCGCGCAGCCTAAAAGCGTCAACCTTTTCGCGCAAACTGTCTGGCCATTCCATTTCGCGCATGTCTTGCCAAAACAGTTCTTCGCGCTGATTGGCTACATAATGGAGCATAAGGAAATCACGGACCCGTTCATATTCGAGGTCCATCACACGGTTATATTCGTCCGCATCAACAGCCGCACATTGTTTCTCCGGAAAGAGCGCGATCAGGTTCAATATGCCGCTTTGGATCAAATCGATACTGGTTGATTCCAGAGGTTCCAAAAACCCTCCCGAAAGGCCAATTGCGATACAGTTTTTATTCCACAATTTACTGCGTTTGCCGGTTTGAAAAAACAGCTGCTTGGGCTCCGCAATCGCTTCGCCTTCAAGATTCTGCATGAGCATGTCCTGCGCATCTTGATCGGAAACATAATCGTTGCAGTATACGTGCCCGTTGCCGATGCGATGTTGCAAGGGAATACGCCACTGCCATCCCGCGGATCGCGCGGTCGACCGGGTATAGGGGCCAACCGGTCCGTTTGTTTTACAAGGGACTGCGAACGCGCGATTACACGGCAGATACTGGCTCCAATCTTCGAAACCGGTCTGTAATTCCTGCTCTATCAACAGGCCGCGAAACCCGGAACAGTCGATAAACAATTCTCCCGGAATTTGCTCACCCGATTGCAGTTTTACAGCCTTGATAAATCCATTTTCGGACCGGGTTTCAACGGTCACGACTTTGCCTTCGACACGCTCAACACCACGCGACTTTGCAAAATCTGCCAGGAATACCGCATAGAGGCTGGCATCAAACTGAAACGCATAGCTGTAAGCCATGTGGGGTGATGCCGGATCATTCGGCGGCAAATCAAAGCGGCCATCTCTCGCCGCCTCTATCGGTAGGCAGTAACTACCAAAATCTCCTGCAGACCCGGTTTCGTTTGCACGCACCCAGTAGTGATGAAAATCTGCCGACCCCATTGTATCCCCATGGGTACCAAACGGATGGATATACCGATCCCCTTCCTTGCCCCAATCGCAAAATTCTATACCCAGTTTTATCGTCGCAGCGGTCCGCGCCATTAACTCAGCGTCAGAAATTCCCAGCATGTGATTGAATTCGCGTATCTGTGGCAATGTGGCTTCGCCGACGCCAACGGTTCCGATTTCAGCTGATTCAATCAAAGTAATCTTTATGTCAGACGCCAAGAATTTTTTGGAAAGAGCAGCTGCAGTCATCCAGCCGGCTGTTCCACCGCCGATTATAACAATTTCGTGAATGGGATCACCAGATCGGTGGGTCAATAGATCGTCCTGTTATCGGCTATTACTTGGCTTTGTTAGCCTGACTCCTGCACAGCCGTCAAACCCCAGCGGTCAATCCTGCATCACGCATCCCGCGCCAGATCTGCATAGCTTGAACGGTCTCCGGGACATCGTGAACACGGACGATCTGCGCACCTTGCTGAGCCGAGTGATGCGCAAAAGCGATGGATCCACCAAGACGCTGGTCGACGGGAGCCTCTTTGGATAGCGCACCAATCATACGCTTGCGGCTCGCACCGATCAGAAGCGGCTGACCGAGCGAATGGAACAAGGCTATATTGTTCATCAGCGCCAAATTATCGGCCAGCGATTTACCAAAACCCAAACCGGGATCGATAATTATCTTTTCACGTTCAAATCCGGCTTCAACAACATCTGCAATGCGTTGCTCCAGCCAGTCGTAAGTATCTGTGACGACATCGCCGTATCCATCACCCTGATGCGGGTTTTTGCCGCTGGAGGGGGCATGCATCAAAACGACAGGGCGTCCGGAGACACCGGCTACTTCCAAGGATCGCTTGTCGTGCAAGAGCGCCGAAACATCGTTGATGATATGCGCTCCTGCTGCCAAGGCCGCCTCCATGACGGCGGCTTTTCGCGTATCAACGGATATAGCCGCCCCGCAATGGGCAAGCTTTTCAATTACTGGCACGACGCGTTTTATCTCATCGCCTTCCCAGACTGTTTCGGCGCCGGGCCGCGTACTTTCGCCACCGATATCAATGATCGAAGCGCCTGCCACTGCCATATCAACCGCAGCACTCGCGGCGGCTTGTGGATCGTCGACATGCTGACCGCCATCGGAGAAGCTATCGGGTGTGATGTTCAATATGCCCATCACATGCGGCTGATCAAATCGGATCGTGCGTTCACCACAATCCAGCGGCTGATGATGCCGGTTAAGATTGGAGAATTGCTTTTGTGCAGATTGCTGCAATGGCTCGGCAAATGATTTTATCGTCTCGGCCCATTCCGCAACCGGAATCAATATTCGCAAAGCCGGTTTATGAGGTTCAAATACCGAACATTCAATCTGAGAAAACCAGATTAAGCTATTATTTAAACGAGTATTTTTATCATCAAAATATTGAGGACTATCAGTAAATCCAACGGGCTTCAGATAGATTTTTGAATCCACCGAACAGGCTTCCATCTCTTCCGATATTGTAGCGTTCATTAGGGCTCAGTAGCGAGCAAATAGGTTTGACGCAATTCGTCGATGGCTTTCAAATCTTTGCCGTCTTTGTAATACCAATAGGTCCAGCCATTGCAGCTTGGCGCATCCTGTACCGTTGCACCAATCTTGTGGATCGATCCTTCCTTGCCATCCCAGAGCAATGATCCATCAGCACGCACTTTGGCTTTGAACTTGCGGTTCTTGCTGCAGAGTTCGTCTCCTGGCTTCAAATAGCCGGTTTCTACCAACGTGCCAAAAGCAACCCGTGGCTTGGACTTTGGCGATTGCATAGTTTTCAGCGAACTTTCATCCAGTGGCAACGCGGCTTCAATCCGCTCTTCTGCCACTTCACAATAAGCATCTTCTTTTTCACAACCAATCCAGTCGCGGCCCAATCGCTTTGCAACGGCGCCGGTTGTGCCAGTGCCAAAAAATGGATCGAGCACAACATCCCCGGGGTTCGTGGTCGCCAACATTACTCGATACAGCAAAGCCTCTGGTTTCTGCGTTGGATGTGCTTTGACTCCGTTGCGTTTGAGCCTTTCCTGACCGCCACAAATAGGCATGACCCAATCGCTGCGCATTTGCAGCTCATCATTGAGATTTTTCATCGCGCGATAATTGAACGTATATTTCGCCTTTTCGCTCTTGGAAGCCCAAATCAGGGTTTCGTGGGCGTTGGTAAAGCGCGTACCCTTGAAGTTGGGCATCGGATTGGCTTTGCGCCAGATAATGTCATTGAGAATCCAATAACCCAGATCCTGTAGCGATGCGCCTACACGGAAAATGTTATGATAGCTGCCTATTACCCAAAGCGAACCATTGGGCTTCAGGATACGCCGCGCTTCTTTGAGCCAAGCTCTTGTAAAAGCGTCATAATCTGCAAAGCTGTCAAAATGATCCCATTCGTCATCGACGGCATCCACCTGACCGCCTTCGGGGCGATATAAATCACCGCCCAATTGCAGGTTATAAGGAGGATCAGCGAAAATCAAATCAACGCTTTCATCGGGAAGCGAAGCCATCGCCACCACACAATCCATCTTCAGGATGGAGTTTAGCGGAAGTTCTACCGCTTTTTTCGCAGCTTTTTGCCCACTGCCCTTTTTTAACGATCGCCCAGTTTTCTTTCGCGGTGCGACTTTACTTTTTGGCGCATCAATGCGCTCGATAATTCCCATGGAGGAACATCCCCTTTTCGTTTCCAGCTGCACGCACGGTGAGTCCAACTACGCTTCCGGTCAAGGCTGTTAACTTAGGTTAAAGCCGTATCTTTATGGTTAACGCTATTTGAAAAAGGAGAACGAAAAGAGTCCATCCCCAGATATGGAGTCTGTTCAAGGCCTTGAGACTCAATCCCTAGTGGTGTGGCCCAAAAGACTCGATTTAGAAATTAAATCAGTTCGAGTTGTGCAACCGGTGCAAAACTTTTCCGGTGGAGCGGTGTCGGGCCATATTTGCGAAGCGCAGCCAGATGCTCAGCCGTCCCGTAACCTTTGTTTCGTTCCCAACCATATTCGGGATATTGCTCGGCAGCGGCCAGCATCAATCGATCGCGATGTTCTTTCGCAAGGATGGAAGCCGCAGAAATACAGGGATGGATCGCATCACCACCGATCACAGCCTCGGCATGGTAGGACCAGTCTGGGAGACGGTTGCCATCCACCAACACATAGTTCGGGACTTTGGTCAAACCCTCGACGGCGCGCTTCATCGCTTCCATCGTTGCCCATAAAATATTGAGAGTATCAATCTCACTTTCATCGCACATCCCTATGGAATATTGCGTTTTTCCAATAATCATTGATTCCAGGTGTTCACGCTTTTTCGCTGACAGTTTCTTGCTGTCATCCAGCCCTTCTATGCCGTGATCAGTTGGCAGGATCACTGCTGCGGCAACAACCGGTCCGGCTAAAGGTCCTCTGCCCGCTTCATCAACCCCAGCGACAGAAGAAGACATCATTGCTTGGGAACCCCCATCGGACCGCTACCCATGCCAAAGCCAGGCGCCGCTTTTAAACTCTCTCGAACATATTCGCGAGCTTTGGCAATTGCATCCTCGATCGGGTCTCCACTGGCTAGATAGGTGGCGATTGCCGCAGACAACGTGCAGCCTGTACCGTGACTATGCTTTGTGTCGATCCGGGAACCTTCCCAACTCGCAATCTCGCCGTTTTTATCAATCAGCCAGTCCGTCAGGATAGTCCCTTCACCATGGCCGCCTTTTACAAGAAACTGGGCATCATAGGCCGAAACAGTCGCTTCGCCGCCCAAACGTTCCATTTCCTGAAGATTGGGCGTTACCAGCGTTACATGAGGAATGATCTTTTGGAATACTGCCACCGTCGCATCATCCGACAGTTCCGCTCCACTGGTTGCAACCATCACCGGATCAAAGATCACCGGCTTGCTGCGAACAGACTTCAAAAAACCTGCAATTGCCAGAGCATTTTCGACCGATCCCAGCATCCCGATTTTCACTGCATCTATACCGAAGTCATCCATTACGGCCCAGATCTGCGCTAGGACCATATCTGACGTCATGACTTCGACTGCAGTAACGCCCGCACTGTTCTGGGCCGTTACAGCGGTTACCGCAGTCATCGCATGGCCGCCCAAATTGGTGATTGTTCTGATGTCTGCCTGGATACCCGCGCCGCCACCGCTATCCGATCCAGCAATAGTGAGCACTCTTGGCGGCTGTGTTGTCATGAGGTGATAAGCATCCCAAGCACTAGCCCGCTACTTCTTCAACCACAGCGCAAATGCGATCCACAACCTGCGTTACTTGATCAGAATTGTCCCCCTCCGCCATAACGCGGATGAGCGGTTCTGTTCCTGAAGCACGAATAACCAGTCTACCTGAACCTTCCAGTTCTCTTTCCGCATCAAGAATCGCCGATTTCACCCTTTCATCTGCGAGCGGGTCGCCAGACGCATAGCGAACATTTTTTAACAACTGAGGCACCGGATCAAACAGGTGCAACAGTTCACTGGCAGGTTTTCCGCTTTCAACCAGCTCACCCATTACCTGCAACGCCGCCACAGTGCCGTCTCCAGTCGTCCCGTGATCTAGCAGGATCATATGACCCGATTGCTCGCCTCCCACGTTAAAACCACCCTTTTTCATTTCCTCCAGAACGTAGCGGTCACCCACTTTTGCCCGTACCAGTTCCAGATTTTGGGAATTCAGAAAGCGTTCCAGCCCGAGGTTTGACATCACGGTGGCAACAATTCCATCCCCGCGAAGCAATCCATTGCGGCTCCAACTCCAGCCGATAAGGGCCATGAGTTGATCCCCGTCAACAATCTGACCTTTTTCATCGACTACAATCAATCGGTCAGCATCGCCGTCCAAAGCAATGCCAATATGAGCACCACTGGCAACCACAGTTTCCTGCAAGGTGCCTACATCTGTCGACCCACATTTATCATTTATATTCAGGCCATTGGGACTAACACCTATTGTAATTACTTCGGCACCCAATTCCCAAAATACAGACGGTGCCACTTCGTAAGCCGCGCCATTCGCGCAATCACAAACAATTTTCAGGCCATCGAGCCTGATATGTTCCGGCAATGACATTTTGATGGCGTGAATATAACGCCCTCTTGCATCTTCAAACCGTTTGGCGCGACCGATGTCGGCGGCTTCCGCCAATTGAGCATCTTCCTCCAAATAAGACTCAATCTTCATTTCATCTTCGTCGGAAAGCTTGAACCCATCGGGTCCAAACAGCTTTATACCATTGTCATGAAATGGATTATGGCTGGCCGATATCATGACACCAAGATCAGCACGCATGGATCGTGTCAGCAAAGCAACAGCGGGCGTTGGCATGGGTCCGACCTGAACCACATCCATTCCCACACTGGTGAAGCCCGCCACCAATGCGTTTTCCATCATATAACCCGAAAGCCGAGTATCTTTCCCAATAACGACCCTATGCCGATGATCACCACGTACGAAATGACGTCCGGCAGCTTGCCCAACTTTCATCGCAATTTCGGCCGTCATAGGGTGCTTGTTAGTCAGACCTCTTATGCCGTCTGTACCAAAGAATTTCTTAGTCATTTCAAACCACTTTCCGGGTTACGCCACTTTTAAAATGCCTTAGCCGATAGGGTGCGTACAAACCAAGTCAGAAAACAGCATTAACTCCAATTTACATCCAATGATGGGTTGCCAGACCAGACTGGGCGTGGTTCAACATAACATTCGAATTTTCAGGGGCGGGTTTCATCAAAAAAGCACTTATCATTCTCATCGCTCTGATTGCCGGCGTTTTGATCGGGTTATCAGTGGGAACCAAGTCTGAGTGGCTTGTTGACACCGCAGATGTGGTCGGGAACATGTGGCTTAATGCATTGCGCATGACAGTCATCCCGCTGGTTTTCACATTACTTGTTGTTGGCATCGGGAAAGCAGCAGCTATGGCCCGTGCTGGCAGTATGACGGCCAAGGCCATATTCTTCATGATTTTCATTCTATGGTGCTCATCCGCCATGGCCGCATTTGCCACACCCGCTCTGCTTCAGCTTTTTCCGCTTAATGGCGACGCCGCATCAGCATTGCGATCGGCATTAGGCGCTGTTGAATCACCTGGAGATGTTCCGCCCTTCACAGAATTCCTCCGGGCCTTGATACCCACCAATGCAATCGCGGCGGCAGCGGAAGATGCCGTTTTGCCATTGATGATATTCGCGCTTGCCTTTGCATTTGCAATTTCCAGATTGCCTGAAAACCAACGAGCATTACTCGATAATTTTTTCAATGCTCTAGGCAATGCGCTGCTGATTATCATTCAATGGGTTCTCGCACTTGCTCCTGTCGGTGTTTTCGCATTGGCATTGGGTGTTGGTGCGAAAGCCGGATTAGCGGCCTTTGGTGCATTGCTTCACTATGTTGTCATCGTCAGCACCATTGGCGCAGTAATCTGGTTGCTCAGCTATATCATGACTTGGCTGGCCGCCGGAAAAGGGCCCATTGCTTTTTTCCGTGCTTCCGCCCCCGCGCAAGCGGTCGCTATTTCCACGCAGAGCTCCCTTGCCTCCCTTCCCGCTATGGTCAGCGGCGTGAAGGCTATGGGCGTTGGCGAACGCTCCGCTGATGTTGTATTACCAATCGCTGTTGCACTATTCCGTGCCACCGGTCCTTGCATGAACCTAGCCGTTGCGATTTATGTCGCGCATTTAATGGGCATTGAATTGACCTTCGCCGCCCTGGCCATTGGACTGGTCGTTGCAGCCATAACGACCATGGGAGCCGTCAGTCTGCCCGGTTCCATCAGTTTTATTACCTCCATAGCCCCCATTTGCATGGCCATGGGCATACCAATCGAACCGCTGGTGCTTCTTTTGGCGATTGAGACATTCCCTGATATCATGCGGACCGTTGCCAACGTCAGCATGAATATGAGCGTGACGGCCACCATCGCCAGAAACGAAGGAGATATCGGATGAAGTACAGGAAACTGGGAACAGAGCTCGAAGTGTCCGCTCTGGGACTTGGCTGCATGCCGATGGCTGGCATTGGTGCAAGCGTATACGGCGAAGCGAATATCTCTGAAAGTCTGGCCACCATAGATCGCGCGCTGGAATTGGGAGTTACCTTTTTTGATACGGCCGAAGTGTATGGACCGCACAAAAATGAAGAATTACTGGGTCAAGCAATTAGGGGGCGTCGCGACCGATTGATAATCGCGACAAAATTTGGCTTTGACTTGAGCAATCCGGGCAAAATCGGAGTGGACTCCTCTCCTGCCAATGTTCGCCGTGCCTGTGAAGGATCGTTACAGCGACTGGGCGTTGATACGATTGACCTGTTCTATCAGCACCGCGTTGATCCCAATGTTCCTATTGAAGATACTGTAGGCGCGATGGCGGACTTGGTTCAGGAGGGGAAAGTACGGTATCTGGGACTGTCAGAAGCAGGCCCTGAATCCATTAGAAAGGCGCATGCCACCCACCCTATTGCGGCCCTCCAGTCAGAATATTCTCTATGGGAACGAACCGTAGAGGATGAAATTTTACCACTATGCCAGGATCTTAACATTGGCTTCGTTCCCTATAGTCCTCTTGGGCGCGGATTCCTGACCGGGCAAATCACCAGTCGCGATGATCTGGATGAGGGCGATTATCGGTTGCGTGACCCTCGTTACAGCCCGGAAAATTTTGATCAAAATCTGAAACTGGTCGCGGTGGTTAAAGAAATCGCCGAAAAACATAATTGTTCAGCAGCGCAAATTGCACTCGCATGGTTGCTGGCACAGGGCGATTTCATTGTACCTATTCCGGGCTCAAAGCGCCGTGCTACGCTCGAGGACAGCATGGCCGCGATTGATGTGAACCTAACCGAAGATGATCTGGACCCACTGGAAGCAGCAGCACCGGTAGGCGGTACCGCTGGACCGCGTTATGGTAAAACCATGATGTCGATGGTCAGGCTTTAGTGATCATATGATTTCGGTAACGCTCCCGGCGTCGGGTTACGATACCGATCACGCAATCGCTGCTGTCGATTGGATAAGGATTGTTCAACACCGTCGATAAACACGCGATCTACCTGCGTAGACAGTTCCAGCGGATCACCGGTCCAAATAACGACGTCGGCTTTCCGGCCAGCTTTTAACGAGCCAAGTTGCGAGCCCATGCCCATAATCTCGGCGGGTTCAGAACTGATCGCTGCAAACGCTTCTCCCCAGCTTAGTCCCGATGCACGCGGCACCTTATTTAGCGCCACCAAATTGCCGGCATATTGGACCGAATAACGCAGTTGGTGCGCATCCCGATCATTGATCATGCCAATCCCAACCTTTACTCCGGCCTTTTTCATCCGACCGATATTGGATTGGGTTGCTGCTAATTCTTCGAAACCTGCGGGCAGATCGGTTAATGCTGATGCCAGTACCGGAACGCCCGCAGCAGCTATTGCACCGGCAACCCGCCATCCTTCATGCGCACCGACAAGAACCATTCTCAGTGCAGGAAAGTCTTTCTTCAGCGCCAAAACTTTTAAGATATCGTTGGCACTGTTCACATGAACCAAAATTTTGGTTGTGCCGTTGATTATCGGTAGTAACGCCCTGGCGTCAGCAGCCTTCAACAGGTCACTGTCGAAAGTCGCCGGATTACGGGCATAGGCTCTCGCCTCATTGAGCAATGCGCGAAAATATATATGCGCGGCAGCCCGACTGCCCCCTGCCCGACGGTGTCCCGTTTCGCCCATTTCTACAAACTGAAATGCTCTGGCTTTGGTTATGGGATTGGCATCCTGACCAAGATCTACAATCGCTCCATAGCCGCCAAAAATCGAGTTTGCCGTGCTTGGTGAAACCACGGCCCGAGTTACACCAGCAGCGCGATTCACGGCCATCGGTGCCGCGAAAGGATTCACTGCATATTGTACATCAAGAGCCGCTGAGAACGGCGAGCCGCTGGCACGCGTATCATTGGTCTGGGAAACGGCACCGACCTCCACCAGTCCAACCCGGCTAAAGCCAGCAAATATCCCCGGTGTTACCCATTTGCCCGAAGCATCAATCCGGCGGGCATTCGCGGGAATGGCAACATTGGCACCGGCCGCAACCACGCGGCCTCCACGCATGACAACAATACCGTTTTCAATCGGTCCAGCACCATCGCCGACTACGACCTTGCCGCCGGTTATAGCCACTGTCTGAGCAAGAACCGGTGCAGATATGAATGATGCCGCAGCGGCCAATAATAAAGAAAGACGCTTCATTTCACATCTCCTTCACCAGGCTGACCAAGCTCAAAGTCACTGACTGGCCGGCGTTTGGGATCATTGCTATCGAACAATAAGGCACCATCCACCCAGACTTTTTCGGGTCTAGAATATACCGACAGCGGGTTACCGTTCCAAAGAACTACGTCTGCCATTTTCCCGGTTTTCAAACTGCCGGTCATCTCTTCGATGCCCATTGCTTTGGCCGGATTAAAGGTAATCCATCGGATGGCTTGTGCATCGCTGATTTCAATACCCATGGCGCGACCATCGGCCAGCGCTTTTGCCGCTTCCTGATTGAGCCGTTGTATCTGATTCTCGTCATCGGAGTGAATGATCACGCACGCACCGGCCTGTTGCAACAGGGCTGCATTCTCCGGAATAGCGTCATAGGCTTCCATTTTGAAACCCCACCAATCCGCCCAGATTGCTGAACAGATTTCCTCTTTGGCCAGAATATCAGCAATCTTGTAGCTTTCGACAGCGTGGTGAAAAGCCGAGACCTTATATCCAAACTCCTTGGACATATCGATAATTTGATAGAGCTCGTCAGCACGGTAGCAGTGGTTGTGCACCAGGATTTTCCCATCCAGCACGCCCACTAGCGTTTCCATTCCCAAATTTCGTTTTGGCGGCTTCCCGCTGTTTACTTTCTTGCGATAGTCCAGCGCGTTGATCCAGGTTTGACGGTTGAGTGCCAAATTTCCCATGCGGGTTGATGGCAAGCGATTGCGGCCTCCATAAACCCTTTTCGGATTTTCACCGCACGCCATTTTCATCCCATAGGGAGCGCCTGGAAATTTCATGCTTTGCACCGTTCGCCCGGGAACATTCTTCAATGTCACTGAACGGCCACCAAACAGATTAGCCGAGCCGGGCAATATTTGCAGCGATGTTATTCCGCCATTGGCCATGGCTCTGGAGAAGCCAGGATCTTGCGGCCAAACACTATGCTCGGCCCAGACATTTGGTGTAACTGGTCCGGTGATTTCGTTGCCATCGCTGTGCGCCGAAACACTGGGTGTAGGATAATCACCCAAATGACTATGCACATCGATAATGCCCGGTGTTACAAATTTTCCGCTACCATCCAAGACCGTTACATCGGCGGGTAATGCGGTATCGGGGCCGCCGACAGCTTCGATTTTGCCGCCGGACATGAACACGGTGCCATTGTCAATCCGGGCACCTTCACCATCATAGATTGTAACACCCGTGATAGCAGTCGGGGTAGACGGATAACCGCGATATGTGGAAGGAAAAGCCCCCTTCCCCGATCCTCGATCATCTGACGAAACATTGTCCGAAGCGCTGGCTGTTTCCTTCTCCGCTGCCGTTGCGGCACATCCGGCCATCAAAGTCCCAGCCGCGACTATCGCCAGCAATGCCCCAGATTTCATTGTTATTCCCTTATATATTATGATTTCGTCGTCGGATGGATACCCGCAGCCTGTGGTTCGCCCACTTCGCGCTGACCTTCCAGATCATCGTCAACGGTATCGTCGGTAAGCGTATCGAGGTGCATCATGCGTTTGATCAGTGGCGAGATTACCAGAACCGCTACACCTATTCCAACCGCCCAAAGGCCAACTGTCCAGTAAACATCGATCACAACCTGTTTTCCGGCTTCTTCACCAACGCCTTCAGCACCCGTTGCTGATGCAATCAGACCGGCCACAAAATTACCCGTGGCCGAAGCAAAGAACCATGTTCCCATGATCAAGCTTGCCATGTGCGCTGGTGCCAGGCGATTCATTGCCGACAAGCCCACAGGCGACAAGCAAAGCTCGCCCGTTGTGTGCAATAAATAGATCAAGAAGATAAAGATTACCGGTGTGGCATTTTCAAGGCCCGCTGCTTGCGCGCCCCAGACCAAAACCAGAAAGCCCAAGCCGACCTGTACAACACCCAAGCCGAATTTAAACGGAGCCGAGGGTTCAATGCCCTTGCGCCCCATCACCGTCCACAAAGTCGCAAAAACAGGGGCCAGCAAAATGATATAAATCGCATTGATCGACTGGAAAGTCGAAGCCGGAACACCCGCACGGTCGACATGACGGTCAGTAAACAGGTTCAATGAAGATCCTGCCTGTTCAAACAACGCCCAGAATACAATTGATGTCAAAATCAGGAACATAGCGGCAAAAATGCGATCTCGCTCTTCAGAAGTAAGCTTGGTCACCGCCGTAAACAGGACATACAGAACCAGTCCGCCGCCAAATACCGCAAGAACACCACCGACGAGATCCTGAAACTGAATGGCTAACCAGCAAAGTACAACCATTCCCAAACCAGCGATATACATCCACCATTCCAGCTTTATGCCTGCAATTGGCTGCTCCAGTTTTGCCGGATCAGATGCCTCACCTCGGCCAAGGAGAAGCGGTTTTCCCCAAATAAACACGATGAGTCCAAGCAGCATACCTATTCCCGCCAGGCCAAAGCCATAGGACCAACCATAGGTTTCGCCGATGTAACCACAAAGAAGTGAACCGAGAGCTGCACCTAGATTAATACCCATGTAGAAAATGGTATAAGCACCATCACGGCGAACATCAGTTCGAGGATAAAGCTGGCCAACGATTACCGAGATATTGGCTTTAAGGAAGCCAGAACCCACAATGATCAGAGCCAATGCCATCCAAAAGATGCTGATGACCGGATTGTCGATATGACCGACCCCGGCATCGCCCTCAAAGGCCATAAAAAAGTGACCCAGAGTTAGCAAGACCGCCCCAAACAGCACGGCCTTTCGTTGTCCGAGATATTTATCAGCAAGATAACCGCCTACAACGGGCGTTATATAAACCAGCGCGGTATAGGCGCCGTAGATAATACCAGACTCGCTATCGGAAAAGAGCCAATGTTTGGTGAGGTAGAATATGAGCAAAGCCCGCATGCCATAATAGGAGAAGCGCTCCCACATCTCGGCGAAAAACAGGACAAAAAGGCCTTTTGGATGCCCGAGAAATGTTCCCGCTGCATCTCCGGATTGCTGATACGCACCTGACATTCAATTACTCCCCAAAACCAATTATAGCCGTCTGTGGCGACTAGATTGAGCGGCACACTAATGAAAAAAAACGTCAAGTGAAGCAGATTGTTTCATTTGCGATCATATAATCGACAAATGCTGCTTGCATTTGGATCAATGTCCCACAAAATGAATTCCATGACTGACCCTGAATTCAACAATCTTTCCAGCCTTTCCAATTATTTTGCAACCCGTCGCTCGGGACGCCCTCGCAATCTGGTCGAACCGGGGCCGAGTGATGATCAAATTAGAGGTTTTGTTGAAACAGCCATGCGCACCCCGGATCACGGAAAACTGGCTCCCTGGCGGGTTGTCATGGTGGCATCGGACCAAAGAGATATATTGGCTGAAGGGCTGAAGGCCGCCTACATCAAGGAGAACCCGAACGCTGGACGTACAGAGATTGAAGCGATGGAAAATATGGCGAAAGAAGCCCCGGCCTTGCTGGTTGTTCTTTCTTCGCCCATAGAATCTTCCAAAATTCCGCTGTGGGAACAGGAATTGAGTTGCGGGGCGTTTTGCATGAACATTCTCCATGCGATTCATCTCGAGGGTTTTCTGGGTGGATGGATAACCGGGTGGCCTGCCTTTAATAACGATGTCCGCGATATGTTTGGAAACGCGCCGGAGAAAATTGCGGGTTTTGTCTTTGTAGGGTCATCGGAAGCACCGTTAAAAGAGCGCCCCCGGCCCAATCTAGATAATATTTTTAGCCATTGGGATGGCGCAAAAATCGACTGAATCAGTTTCAAAGACTACTAAATATCAGAAAAATCAGACTTATCCCTTGTCTGCATCGCTGTATTATGGCAGTGATGCAGTATGAATAATGCAAGCAAGCCTGTCTATCTGAAATTACGGGATATTATTTCCGAATCCATTCTTGATGGCGAGTATGACGAAGGGGATATGTTACCATCGGTACGTACCTTTGCTTCTGATCAAGGTGCCAACCCCCTCACCGTTGCAAAAGCGTATCAGGGGTTTCAGGAAGATGGACTGGTAACGGTAAAGCGCGGCGTCGGCATGTTTGTTGCGAGCGGTGCCAAAGCAAAATTGCGTGATGCCCAGCGCAAAGATTTTGTCGAGAATGTCTGGCCGCCTGTTGAGCGTCAGATGAAGCGTCTCAATATCAGTTTCGATGAACTGCTGGAACGAGAAAGCTAGATCTTAGCTTGCGGAAGCTTTCTTGTCGCTTTTGAGTGCCGCAAAAGCCTGATTCAGACTTCGCCGATACACCACATTATTTGGCGCAATCCTGACTGCTTTTTTGATTAGATCAACCGCATCTTTGTTGTGGTTTCCATCAGACAGCAGTGCCAAGCCATATAAATGGGAAACAACCGGACTGGATGGTTGAACATAATAGGCCGTCCGTCCGGCTTCTATTGCCTTTTTGGTTTGCCCCAATCCGGTATAGGCCTGCGCCAGACCTGCCATGATCAGCGCGTCATTTTCTCCAATCCGCTTGCGCAGGTTTTCAAGAATATTGCGCGCCACTTCCCAATTCTCGGTTTCCAAATGGGCATAGGCCATCCAGCGCAGACCGGCGATATTGCTTGGGTTATAGCTCAAATACTGAGCCAGGACTTCTCCGGACTCCTGCATGGCTCCCTTGGCACGCAACGCTTCTACTATGCGGAGCATAACAGGCTCGGAGAACTGGATTTCTCTTGCCCGGTCCAGTGCTTTTAGGGCTTCGTTATAGTCGCCCTTTGCCATGGCGGTATCAGCCACCAATATGTGAGCAGCGCTTGCTCCAGGATTGTTTTTCTGCAGGCGCTTGGCATGAAAGAAGGCCGCAGCATAGTTATTGGCATTAAGAAGTGCGCGGATATAAGGTACAATCTTGCGCGCATCATTGGGGCTCCGACTGGCCTCGGCAGCCAGAACATTGAGCGGGATATCGGGTACGAAGGCAATGTCTTTACCCACATCATGCATCGCTACACGGTTAAAAACCCCTATCGCTTCCTGCCGTTTGCCCAGTGCTTCCAAGGCGCGGCCAACTTGCCAAAGCGCATAGGGTTCAGCACCGCTACGATTAACCTGGGGCTTTAGTACCGCAACCGCTTCTTCGGAATCTCCAGCCAAATATAAAGACCGTGCCAGCAAGGTTTGTGCGCGCCGATTATTCGGTTGGATGGCGATCAGGCGTCGGAACTTTTCGACAGACGCGTTATAGTTGCCTTCTCCATGTTCAATAATGCCTTGTACCAATATGACGGCGGGAACACCGTCAATCCGGCCTTCCGTTTTTTGCATTAACACCCGGGCCAGTTTAAATTTTCCGGCACGTGCGGCCAAAACCGATTGCATAAAAAAGGCGCGAGGATTCTTGCCATCCAGCGCGATAATTTTGCGGGCAATGACCAGCATATCCTGCATACGCCCCATGTCACCCAAGGTTGCCGCATATTCGGTTAGAAGCGAGACGTCGTTGGGATCAATCTGAAGAGCGCGTTCAAACCACGGCAAAGCAGCGCCCAGTCCAAATTGAAAACGCAATAGTTCTCCGCGATATTGCAGGGCTCGAATGTTACCGGGACGCAATTTCACCGCTTCATCTACTGCGGCAATCGCACCGGCCTGATCCCCGCTCCCTGCACGAAAACGAGCCACATCAACCCACAAATCTGAGTTTTCCGGTTCGAGTTGAATGGCGCGATCAAACGCCTGGCTCGCTAACAGGTCATCACCCAAGTTCATACCAACGCGGCCCAATATTCTTGCGGCCGAGGCATGATATTCAGCGGGAATATCATCTGCCTGCAACTCGACTTTTGCTTCCTTGAGCCTGCCTTGTAGTTGCAATGCTTGCCCATATAGATGGCGCGTACGAGCTGGCGGTGAACCCAATTGGATCGCTTTGTCCAGTTCGGCCTGAGCTCCAATGGCGTCAAACAGTTTCAGCAAAACTTCTGCCTGCAATATGCGGGCATCGATCCACTTCGGGTCCGCCTTTATTGCATTCATCAATTCGATACGGGCGGACCGGTTATCCCCGCGATCCTGGAACTCTTGCGCTTTTTCAAAAGAGTTTTTTGCTTCGGCATTGCCTTCACTTGTCGCGTGGATTGCCTGTGACAGACCCCCAAGCGACAATGTCAGTGCTACATATAGTAACACCGGTCGCATTCGCTCCATCAAAGACTCTTTTTTGGACAAGATTAACTCGCCTGCTGCAACTGATATTGTTTTAGCAAATCGTATAAGGTTGGCCGGCTAATCCCCAACAACTTTGCGGCGTTAGAGATATTGCCATCAGTCTGAGAGATTGCCCGTCGGATCGCCATCCGGTCGGCCGCTTCTCGGGCTGCCTTAAGATTGAGCAAGTCCACAGGTTCATCTTCACTTGCTTCCAGATCAAGGTCATTGGCTGTTACCAGTTTTCCATCAGCCATAATCACGGCTCTTTTTATCCGGTTTTCCAATTCCCGAACATTGCCTGGCCATTTCCAGGCTTCCAGCGCAGCCAGTGCATCGGGCGCCAGACCTTTTACTGCCGGATTGATTTCCTCGGTATATTTCTTCTGAAAATGCCGGGCCAGCAGGCTGGCATCGCCAGGACGATCGGCCAGCGCCGGAATCTTGATAACAATCTCGGCAAGACGATAATAGAGATCTTCCCGAAATACGTTTTCAGAAATCATCGTCTCCAGATCCTGATGTGTCGCGCAAACAATCCTTGTATCAACCGAAATTTGCTTACGTCCACCTATACGCTCAACAACCCGCTCTTGAATGAAACGCAATAGCTTTACCTGCAATGGTAGAGGGATATCTCCAACCTCATCGAGGAAAAGTGTACCGCCATCGGCTTGTTCAATCTTACCCTCAGTAGTCTTGATTGCCCCGGTAAACGCACCTTTTTCATGGCCGAACAGCTCGGACTCCAGCAGGTTTTCCGGAATCGCAGCACAATTTATCGCAACAAATGACTGATCGCGCCGATCACTGGCATCGTGCAAGCCTTTGGCCAGCAATTCCTTGCCCGTTCCACTAGCGCCCAACAACATGACCGAAGCATTGGTATTGGCCACCCGCTCGATCATTTGCGCAACCTTCATCATTTCCGGAGCTCCGGTGATGATCTGACCCAACACCCTTTCTCCATCCTTCTTTGATGCAAGATGCTGGTTTTCCAGTTCCAGTTTGCGAACATGGAAGGCGCGTCGAACGATCAGGCCGAGTTCATCAATATCGACTGGTTTTTGGTAAAAATCCCACGCACCGCTTGCAATGGCGCGCAATGCGCTGTCTTTTTCACCATGCCCTGACGCTACAATGACTTTTGTATCCGGTTTGAGACTTAGGATTGCATCCATTGTCGCAAAACCTTCGGTGACACCGTCAGGATCCGGCGGCAAACCAAGATCAAGAGTAACGACATCAGGTTCTTCCGCACGGAGCAAGTCAATGGCAGCGGTTCGATCACCAGCTACAAAGACCTCAAAATCCTCATAGGCCCATTTCAACTGCTTCTGCAGTCCCGGGTCATCTTCAACGATCAGAAGTTTTTCTTTATTGTCAGCCATATCATGCGGCCCTTTCATCTACTGTAACTTCGTCAGCTATCTCTTTCGCCAGCGGCAGGATCAGCGTGAAGCGGCTGCCCACGCCTTCTGTACTTTCCACTTCCAAACGTCCGTTCATGGCAATCGCTAATTGCCGTGCTTCGTATGCTCCAATTCCGAACCCGCCCTCTTTGCTAGAAGCGAAAGGCTTGAATAACTGGCTGCGCACAAACTCACTGGACATGCCGTGACCAGAATCCATTACCTCGATCGCTACACTAAGATCGCGACGGCGCGCGTTCAGCTGGATAGTTTGCCCCTCTTCGCTGGCATCAACCGCATTCTGAATCAGGTGCCCCAAAATCTGATCGACCCTTACCGGATCCGCTAATACCGTCAGGTCGTCGATTTGATTGGTTTCAATAGCGTGAATCAGCCGTTTCTTTTCAATAGTTGATTGGAGTAACTTCACGACTTTGATCGGCTGAGGATCTTCGGGCTTGGCTTTGTTATGCTGAGATAAACGCGCCAAGAGGTCGTTCATTTTCTTTGCAGAATCCTGCAATGTTGCAATCATATCTCTTTGGAACTCTGGGTTTTCAGCATGCTTTTCAGCATTGCGTGCCAGCAGACTAAGCTGACTAACCAAGTTTTTGATATCGTGCATGATAAAGGCCATACGACGATTAAACTCGTCGAAGCGCTGGGCTTCAGATAGAGATTCTTGGCTCTTTGCTTCGGCCAGATAACTGGCAACCTGACGGCCAACAATACGGAGCATATCCAGATCTTCCCAATCAAGCGTGCGATTGACCCGCGGCCTGGCCAGCAATATCACTCCGGCCAGGCGATCGAAGTGAACCAGAGGGACCGCAGTCCATGTTTGCGGGTCGTTGATCATCCATTCCGGAATTGCTGATACATCGCATTGGTCATCTTTATCATCGCGAAGAGCATCAAACTCAACAATGTGACCCGTTTCTTGGAAAAACGGTATTGTCCGTGCGGTACAAGCCCTTGGCGGCACCTGAATGGTTGGCCAATTCCAACGTGACTGCAAGGTCAATCGACCGGCTTCATCGGGCATCAGCAATATGCCGGCCGGTGAATCTGTAATATCAGCGATAGCTTGGACAACACGCTCATTAAAAGGAGCGGAGTCTGCACCGGGCCTGCCTATGGTGTCAGTAAAGCGTATCCATTCAGTTCGATAGTCATAACGATGTTGAAAGAAATTTTTCGCAAGCTTGACTTTGAACCATGCCCGAAATTTTCCGGATGGTAGCAGGAGCAAGGCACCAATGGTGGTTCCAAACAGAAAGCTAATCTGTGCAAGCCGTGCATAATCACCGCCGATAATCTGCAATGCGGTAGCGATCACGACCATCATCACCAAATAACCACCAATCGCGACGAGCGAGAGCGATCGAAAGGCGACACTTCGCGATAGTTTCAGATTCCAGTCCGAGTTTCGAACCGAGGCCAAAGCCAATATGGGCGCAATACAGGCAATAGCAGGGCCCCGCATCGCGATCAGTTCAATTGGCATTTGCTGAGTTAGGTATGTAATCGTGAATAGATTCAGATCGTACATCCAGATCGCAGCCAGAGAAGCCATCGGCAATCTGATGCCCCACTGCGTTTCTCGCGCTGAAATGGAGTAGAGATTGTGAACCAGGACCAAGGCACCAACTGCGAATAACATACGCATAACAATTGCAGTATATGTTGCCATTCCTTGCAACCGAGGACTTCCTTCGAATATTGGAATTAGTGAATCCACAATGACTTGCCCGAATAGAACGAGCATCAACGCAAAATAAATTACAATGACCGTTTTTGGTTCATTGCGCCCTTCACCCGTCCGCAACAAAACATACATGAAGGTCAACCAAGCCAGGTTTCGGACCGATTCCACAAAATTGGAGATTGGGACAAAAGCACCTTCAACGGATATCGACAGCGCCCAAAAACCGGTCAGGAATATCGCTATAATCAGGGAAATCTGGGTAGCATTTCGTTCCACATTGCGCTGGAACTGCCAGATCGCAAGCGCCGCAAACAAGACAGCGGCGATACCGTGACCGACTATGCTTATTTGCGCCAAAACTGCTCCCATATCAACGGGCGCCTTCCGGCCACAATACAACTCGAATAGTCTGCAACAGGATCAAAATATCAAGAAACGGCGTATAGTTTTTTGCGTAGTAGAGATCATATTCCAGTTTGTGACGGCTGTCTTCAATGGACGCCCCATATGGATAGTTAATCTGCGCCCAGCCGGTGATACCGGGCTTTACCATATGACGTTCAGTATAATAGGGCATCTTGGTCTGCAGATCGTCCACAAATTGCGGTCGCTCCGGGCGGGGACCAACAAAGCTCATTTCCCCCTTCAAGACGCTCCAGGCCTGTGGCAACTCATCAATACGAACCTTGCGAATGAACCGTCCGATGCGGGTGATACGCGGATCGTTTTCACTGGCCCAGACCGCTTGTCCCGCAATCTCGGCATCGTTGCGCATAGAACGCAATTTTAGAATGCTGAACGTCTGGCCATACAAACCCACGCGTTCCTGTCTAAAAAATGCGCCACCTTTGCTTTCCAATTTAATCAACAGTGCAAACAGCAAAATGATAGGTCCGGTTAACAAAAGCAAAAGCAAGCTAATGACGACATCAAAGCTGCGTTTGAAGGCTGTGGAAATCCGCCTACCCGACGAAAAGCCATCCGAGAAAATAAACCAGCTTGGGTTGACACTATCCAGATCAACACGCCCTGTTTCGCGCTCCAGAAAGCTCGACATATCGTTCACATGCACGCCGGTTGTTTTAATAGTGAGTAGATCCGAGACCGGCAGGGCATTGCGTCGTTCTTCCAATGCCAGCACCACTTCACTCACTTCCAAATCAATTACATATTGCGGCAAGTCATCAATATCTGAACGGCGCACTGCATCCTCTACATGAGCCGGACCTTCGTTCATGTTCACATAGCCTGCCACGATGAAACCGCTTTCCTGGCGTTTCGAAATTTCTGACAACCGTTTCGCTCGCGAACCGGCACCCAAAATAAGTAAGCGGCGCTTAAAGACATCGTTATCCAAAACCGTGCCCAGTAATATGCGGATGGTCATCAGCAGGAATATCGCCAAAACCATCGCGTAGAGCGAGTTTGATCGCCAAAGCGTGATTCCCGGCAAAGCAAATGCCATCAGGGAAAGGAAAATAACTCCCAATGAAATTGCCACCAAAATTCTGGCAGTCGCAAAGCGAAGTGATTGCAAAGATTCATTACCATAGACACCGACCGCAATCAGACCGAGTTGCAACGCGATAGCAAAGCTTAGAATAGGCCCGGGCCGATCATAAACGGCCCCCCAATCTATGCCAATCTGACTGGCCCGCAAAATCCAACCCAATTCGGCTGCCAAAGCAAGTAGAATAAAATCCAGAATCCCCAGGAAAATGACGGGATAGGGAATATAATGTTTAAATAGCCGGATCATTGGGCGCACAGTCTTTCTTGTTACTGCACGTCTGATAACAACAAATGGTAAGCTGTCGGTTAATTTTACACACCCGAGGTGAATAAGCTGTTGGTTTTTGGTTGGATTGTATAGTTTGCCGACAGTTTAGCCGTTTGATGGCGCCTGATTGAACCGTCAATCGCTCGCGAAATTGTAGGGCGTCAAGCCTCGCTCCCGTTCGTCAAATTTCAAAGCACGCGATTTAGGTGGTGCGGATCGCTGTGAACATTGTGGCCGTGTGCACGCCGGACATCCAAGGCCAATTGGCATCGCATTTTCTTCTCGCAGATCGATACCGTGAGCATGGAAAAGCGAGCTCGCCAGATTAGCTGATAAGCCCAAAGCTATAACAAATTCAGGCGCATAGCCGCCAGCACCCGAACCAATTCCCTGCACGGAACGCGCCAAGGTGAACCAGGTAGATCCATCTTCGAGCGCCAATAATTGCGGCTGAACTTCCGAACGTCGTTCAAACGCCCGATGAATATTCCACAATGGGCACCGATATGTGCTTTCCACCAAGGGTGCATTACTGGCACCGGCAAAACGCTTTGAAAGCAAACCCGAACGATCAATGCGAAGCATGAAGAACGGCAGTCCTCTCGCCCCAATACGCTGCAATGTCGTCAACCGGTGGGCAACTTGTTCAAATCCAGCACCAAAACGACGCTGCAAAACCTGAATGCGGTAGCCCGTCTGTTCGCAGGCACGCAAAAACCTTGCGTAAGGCATCATAACGGCGGCTGCAAAATAACTGTTCAAATGACGCCGGAAAAGGCGTTCTGCGGATCGATCAACAAAACCACCACCAGACACCAGTCCTTCAATTTCACTTTTGGCTTCAATCTGCCCCAAGAGCAATGCGGCCTGAAAAGTTCGCGAAGCAGAGTCCAACATCTCTGAGAGCTGCAATTGCCTGGCATGAAGGTCAAGCCGGCGAAGCTTGTCTGGCATAACAGTTTCTGGAAGAATCCGTATCGTGATTTGATGTTTCACACGCAGCCGTTCCGCTATTGCGCCATAAAGATCCCCCGCCCCTAATCGAAGTTCATCAGCCAGTTCTTCAGCCATGGCGTCCAGATCAGCAAAGTGATTGCGCCATCTTTCGATTTCCCGCCGAACCGTTTGAATAGGGTCCATAACATCCGAGTTTTCACTGCTGGAAGAGCCCCCACGATTGTCAAATAATCGAACAAAAGCTTCCACCGTATTGGGTGCAGCCATAAGCCATTCTTCCAATTCGGACCGGTCTGCGCTGATATCTTCAAATACAGGGTCAGCCAAACGGCGAGAGAGACCTTCCACACCTCCTCCGGGTTCATCTGCCACTAGCTGCCGCGGATCAAAATCGAAGCGTTCAGCCAGCAACAACATCAAACGAGCACTTAATGGTCGCTGGTTTCGTTCAATAAGGTTTAGATAGCTTGCAGAAATATCCAAAGCTTCTGCCAGAGCCACCTGTGTCATTCCCGCGCCGCGACGCAATCGTTTAATGGCAGCACCCGCGAATAGTTTTTTCTCGCCCATGCGCGATATATGTAAACTTATTTACTATTCTACAAGAACATTGTGCTGTTTATTGTGAAGATCACACACACAAATCGTCACAGTCTGGGTCTAGGACCAACGCCTGATTATGGTTGCCTGACAATCAGAGCTGTTAAGCCTTTGCCACTGTAAGTCTTTTTTAACTTCAGAAAGCTAGAATTTGAAAAAGTCTTATTAATATCGAAAGAGTGTCTACCATGATGAAAGAAGTTGCACTTTTCACCGTATCGAGCAGCATTCTATTCTACTTTCTTTCACCTGTCTCTGAGGAACCCGAGGCGATTCCCGAAGATATCATTGAAGAAGTAACCCAATCGCCAGCTCCCCGGCAAAGTGTTGATGACAGCTGGGGCTATGAAGATGAGGAAGACATTGAGGAAGAGTTCGTCTTCGGCGAGCCAATAGTAAGTGACAATGACGAGGATTATGAAGAGGATAGTGACCAAGGGGCCGATGAAACCGCGGACTTTGCTCAAACTAGCAACAATGTAGCAAGCCTCTCTAAGGTCGCCCAAACCGCAAAATCCGGAAATGCACATCCAGACAGTCCACAGGGCAGCGAGCGTGGAAGCAGGGAAAACCCGATCGTTTTTGAGACCAAAAACCCGGTAGATCCGGTCGATGATTAATCCAAATCGCGTGTCATATCGCGGCGACATTCATCGCTAATTATTGCTGCATGGCCATAGTTGGGATGATCGATCTGGATCATCACTTGCCCTTCCATGCTTTTCCATTTTGCAACTTGCTCGTCAGTCAATTGAAAATGCAGAAATTGCACCGCACTGGCTTTGCCGTCTGACCGCGTACGATCGATATCTTGCTCGGGCTCAGCGGTTATTTTTTCGCCATCGATCACGACATGAATATGTTTATCGACACCGCCTAAAGTTTTGAGGAAAGCCGTCCGGCGTTCTTCCTCGTCAATTTCAAACATCAAAGTACCAGTGAATTCCGATCCATTGGGAATCATCGGATTATAGGCTGCCATCTCATCGACAAGCTGTTCATCGCCACCTTTTTCAATGCGCAACATTTCTTGAATCTGCAGCCACATGCTTTCCCAGCTTTCAAACTGGATCGTGGCATGCGGACCGATGGCAAGCCGCCGGAACTTCTTGCGCAAGATACTTTCCTGCCGCTTTTCATTGCGAATGGATTCATAATCTTCAAGCGAGATGATGTCGTCTTTGGTTATTTCATGCGTATCGCGAGGCATTTCTGATCCTTAAAATCCGTAGGCTTTGGCAAGCAGTTCAATCGGATGTCCGATCCGTTCCGGCACTTTGTCATTGTTACCCATTTCCATAATCTGCTTGAGATGCGGACCCGCGAGCGGGCATTCGCTGACCATATAATCGGGATCACCTTTTGCGACGGCGCGCGCAGCAGGTCTTCCTACCTTCACGGCCTTATCGAAATTCTCTTTGAAGATACCCCATTTACCACCATGTCCAGAACATCGCTCGGCAATGGTTGGCTTGGCTTCGGGAATCAACTTGAGCATTTCCATCGCCTTGGGTCCCATATTTTGGGCCCGACTATGGCAGGCGTAGTGGATCCCGATTTTGGCATCCATGGGCTCTATCTCGACCAAGCCCTTATCCTTGGCAATCTCAACCACATATTCGCTCAAATCTCGTGTCGCAGCGGAAAGCTTCTTCACTGCGTCATTATCCGGCAATATCAGCGGCCATTCAAATTTCATCATAAGCGCGCAACTAGGCGTCAAGGCCACCACATCATAACCGGCATCAATGATGGGTTCAAAATGCGCAGCCACTTCTTCAGCTGAGGAAGCAACGGCGGGAATATCTCCATTCTCCAGCTTTGGCATCCCGCAGCAGCCGGGATATTCAACCCGCGTTGCAATGCCGTTATGCGACAGGACTTCCAATGCTGCTTTGCCAGATGTCTGATCGTTGAAGTTACCATAGCAAGTTGCATAAATAGCCGCCTTGCGGCCAAATGCCGGAGCATCAGCATTCGGAACCGGGCCATGCCCAACATGCTTGTGCGTCAATGGAACATCTTCAAACTCCGGAAGATGCGCGCGCTTATCTATTCCGGCAACCGTAGAGAGAATTCCGCGCGTAAAATTATTGTCTTTCTTTGTCGCCCAATTGGCTGCTCCGGCGACAGTGCCGGCAATAGCCGCATTGCGATCCATCTTTGCCAGTTCTTTATCGAGGAATTTTGTCTCTCCCTTGCGATGTTCAACTGCGCGATGGCGCAGCATTAAATGCGGAAAATCGAGATCAAATTCATGGGGCGGGACATAAGGGCATTTAACCATATAGCACATGTCACAAAGCGTGCAGGCGTCGACGACTTTTTTCATGTCGCCAGCAGTCAGATCTTCGACTTCTTCATTCTCGCTTTCGTCGATCATATCAAACATCTGCGGAAAACTGTCGCACAGATTGAAACAACGGCGACAACCGTGGCAGATGTCAAATACGCGGCGCAGCTCTTTGTCTAGGGCTTCTTCGTCGTAAAATGATTCTTCCTGCCATGGAATAGGGTGGCGGATCGGCGCGTCGAGGCTGCCTTCTTTCATGGAGATACCTTGTCGCTAATAGTGTTGAATATAAAATCACGCCACTACCCTTTATCGGATAGCGGCATGATCTCTCATCCTCAAAACGCCTTAAGCGTCCATTGTGTCCAGTGTTTTTTGGAATTTGCCAGCGTGGCTTTTTTCCGCTTTTGCCAGCGTTTCAAACCAGTCAGCAATTTCGTCAAATCCTTCTTCACGGGCTGATTTAGCCATACCGGGGTACATGTCGGTATATTCATGTGTTTCGCCAGCAATTGCTGATTTCAGGTTAGATGCGGTATCACCGATTGGCTCTCCAGTTGCAGGATCACCCGTTTCTTCAAGAAACTCAAGATGGCCATGTGCGTGACCGGTTTCGCCTTCCGCGGTGGAGCGGAAAACCGCTGCTACGTCATTATAACCTTCAATATCTGCTTTCTGGGCGAAATACAGATAACGGCGATTGGCTTGGCTTTCACCTGCAAATGCGTCTTTCAAATTCTGTTCGGTCTTGCTTCCAGCGAGTCCCATAATATTCTCCTTTGGTGGATCAAGTAATCACTGGCCGAAAATCAGATTCGGCCTGTTGCGGAAATAGGATTCGACAGCCAATTTCTCCATCGAATTTTTTGATAACCATTAATCGATTAGATCGATTAGATTATTGCAATTAAGTCGCAATAACGATCTTTCAAATGCCCTGAATTTAGAACTGTTTTTCTAGCTCGTCACGGAACTTTGGATGCGCCAGTCCAATCATTGCTTTAGCGCGCGCATCTAGGCTTTTCCCTCGCAAGTCCGCACAACCATATTCTGTCACGATATAATGCACATCATTGCGAGGCGTTGTCACGGGCCCGTCGAGCTTTGAAACAATCCGGGAGACCTCACCACCTTTTGCAGTAGATCGACAAGCGATAATCGACTTGCCTCCGCTCGAGGCATTGGCACCGCGGACAAAATCAAGCTGCCCCCCTGCCCCGCTATATTGCTTACCGCGCATATGCTCCGAGTTACAGGCGCCGCTCAAATCAATTTGTAATGTCGCATTGACCGACACAACATTGTCGTTCTTCGCAATATGACGCGGATCATTTACAATCTGCACTGGTGCGCTGTGCATAGCAGGATGATCATGCAGATAGTCATAAAATTCGCGATCTCCCATGGCAAAAGTAAACACACTTCGTCCATGGTAGGTTGACTTGCGGCGATTTGTAACCGCACCGCTTTCTATCAGACCGGCGAGAGCAGGTGTCATCAATTCGGTATGAATGCCCAGATCCTGCCTGTCTCGCAAGCGGGAACAAACGGCATTGGGAAGATTACCGATACCCATTTGCAGGCAAGAACCATCATCAATTAGACCGGCAATACTGTCTGCGATAATTTCATCCTCTTGGGATGGCTTGCCGTGCACGACCTCAATCAATGCCTGCTGATTTTCAACAATTGCATCGACTTCGGATATTTGCAGTAGCGCCTCTCCCAGTACACGGGGCATATTTGGATTTACCTCCACTACCAGGCGTTTTGCGCTACGGGCAGCGGTTGTGGAATAATCATTGCTTGTACCAAAGGAAAACCAGCCATGACGATCCATCGGGGAAACGGTTGTAATGAAAAGATCCAACTGCACCTCTTCAGAAAGTAGTTTTGGAGATTCACTAAATGAAACAGGTACGAATTCGATCTTATCCTGAATTTTGGGATTTTTACGCATAAGCGAACGCTCAACAGTGCTCAAAAACATACAATGTGGGCGAATTTTCCCCAACATATCCGGACGTAAAACGCTTCCCGCCGCATGATCCATGCTGTGAAAATACCATAACTTGATATCAGACAAGCCCTCACTTTCCACCCGACGTGCCAAAGCATCGAGCAGAGCGGGTGGCTCGGCCACCGCCATACCCATCGCAATATGCATGCCCGACCGAACTCCTTCCAGAGCGGCATCAGCACTCAATATTCTTTTGTTATAATCACTTTGGTGAGAGGTCATCAAAATATCCGGTCCCAAATCAGATCAAATGCAATCGATAGTGGTCGTTCTATTGCTTGCACCGCTTCATTTCATAAATATCTGGCACAATGGCAAATTTGAATGCATCTGGGCTATCGATTTGGACTAGCCCTTCCATCTGAAAACGCCCCCCAGTTTCGCCCGTTTCTTCATCCAGTGCCATATCTGTTAAACTTAGAATCAGTTTCCCATCACTCCAATTCCATGTCCCAACAAGATCCTCTGACACAAAATTTCCGCCAGCGATCATCGTCCAATTGGTCGGTGCATCACACGTCTCTTCTTCAAAGGTCCAACGGCCTTCGAAATAGGAAGCATCGACACCAACCGGGTTCGCAGATTGAACAGCAGGTTCAACCATCGCAGGTCCGGCCAAAATCAAGCTGATTTGGACAAACCCTCCAAGCATTTAGTTTTTCTTTTTCATAATATTAAGCGCTGCCGCAGCCAAGGCTTCTGCTCCCGTTGCGACAACTTTTTCAGCGTCGGGAGCCCAAAGCGGACTGTGCAAAGAAGGAAGGCTCGATCCATTTTTCTGGGCTTCCTGATATTCGGCCATCGGCACGCCTCCAACCCAGAATATCATACTCTTGATAGACTCATCCTCTCGGCGATAGCGGCTAAAATCTTCACCGCCCATGACAGGTTTTGTCTCACGCACTCTATCTTTCCCAAATCGGCTGGCAAAAATCTTCGCCATTTCTCGACTGAATTCCGGCGTGTTGTAAGTAGACGGCGTAAACTCATCATCACGAGATACGACCACCGGCATCCGGTCTTCCGGAATACCGGCTGTGATCGCCTCACCTTTTACAATCCGCCGGATTCCGTCGAGCAGTGTTCTGCGTGTTTCGTCGGAATAGCTGCGAACGGTAAGCAGCAAGTGGGCTTCATCCGGGATGATGTTATGTTTGAATCCAGCCTGGAAACTGCCAACCGTGACCACTGCGGGATCCTGGGGATCCAGCTCACGGCTTACCAAAGTTTGCAGTGCACCAACAATCCGTGATGCCAACACGATAGGGTCTTTGGTGGTGTTTGGATAAGCGCCATGACCGCCGACACCCTTCACCGTGATGTCCACGCTATCGACATTCGCCAAAGCATAGCCCGCAGCATAGCCGATAAACCCTGCCGGAGCTCCTGCCGCATCATGAAAGGCAAGCACATATTCAGGTTTTGGGAAACGCGTAAATAGGCCATCTTCCAGCATTGCCTTCGCGCCCTCTCCTGTTTCTTCTGCGGGTTGCAAAATCATTACCAACGTTCCCGACCAGTCATCCTTACGCGCGACCAACTGACGGGCAGCGCCGACCCAACCGGTCATATGTGTATCATGGCCACAAGCGTGCATCACACTGGTTTCTTTGCCTTCACGTGTGCGCGCTTTCACTTTTGATGCAAAAGATAGCCCCGTCTTCTCTTCCAGTGGAAGGCCATCCATATCAGCGCGAAGCATGACAGTTGGCCCTTCGCCGTTTTCCATGACAGCGACGACACCGGTACCACCAACTTTTTCCGTTACAGTGAACCCCAAACGCCGCGCTTCGGTCGCCAGTTTTGCAGCCGTTTTCACTTCTTCGC
>Ga0316204_10003570_pt1 | contig 30597 bp, 28 predicted proteins | sample 6monrhotite_MG_2_FD_205661 | JGI IMG/M metagenome (GOLD analysis project Ga0316204, IMG submission 205661) | Microbial mat bacterial communities from mineral coupon in-situ incubated in ocean water Damariscotta River, Maine, United States -... | ecosystem: Environmental > Aquatic > Marine >...
CAGGTATACCAACATTTAGGCTACAGCGATTGGCGCTTAGCCAACATCAAAGAGCTTGCTTCAATTATTGACCTACGCTGCACCCTACCAGCCTCGAATATCGCTTTATTTCCTAATTTACCCCATGACCTATTGCACTGGACCAGCACCCCTACGGCCAGCAATAACATGGCCTGGAGTATCGAATTCATTCACGGCCACTCGGTGCCAACCAATAAAGCCGAAAGCGGCTACATTCGCCTAGTCAGAACAACACCTTAAATCATGAACTACATCATTATTCCCGTTACACCTTATCAACAGAACTGCTCATTAATCTGGTGTGATGAAACCCGAAAGGCCGCATTTATCGACCCAGGCGGCGAAGCGGAAAAGCTTATTTCAGAACTGCAGGCACGAGACCTAGTATTGGAGAAAGTTCTCTTAACCCATGGCCACCTGGATCACGTTGGGGCTGCCAAAGAGATTGCCGACCAATTTAATGTACCCATCGTTGGTCCACGGATAGAAGACAAGTTTTGGTTCCGCCAACTACCCATGCAAGCTCAGATGTTTAATTTTCCGCACCTGGATAGTTTTTTACCAACGCATTGGTTAGAGCCCGACGAAAACCAATCGGTAGGCAATATCACCCTGGAAACGCGCCACTGTCCTGGCCACACGCCCGGTCACATTGTGTTTTATAACGCCGCCAGTAAGCTCGCCTTTGTAGGAGATGTTTTATTTAGCGGCTCGGTCGGACGCTCAGACTTTCCACAAGGCAATCACAACACGCTGATTAACAGCATCAAGACCCAACTATTGCCACTGGGCGATGAGGTGGAGTTTGTGCCAGGCCACGGCCCCAACTCGACCTTCGGCCATGAGCGCTTACACAACCCCTTCTTACAACCTAACTAGGCTGGCACGCACCCTCGCAGGATAAAGCATGCCAAACCAGCGGCTCGCTATCGAGCCGTACTGCTACAAGTTCACCACCCCACAAACAACCGCCATCTAGGGACAAAGCATTCTTATGCTCACCCACCCCGAGGGTGGACCAGTGGCCAAAAACAAACTTATTTTTTGCTGTTTTTCGTTTGGGCATGGCAAACCAAGGGGTTAACTCTGCCGGCTGAGAGCCTGGCGCGCCCTTGTGCTTCATATCAAAACTACCGTCTTCGTAGCAATAACGCAGGCGCGTAAATGCATTAGTAATCAAACGCAGACGATCTTGCCCTTCAAGCTTTTTACTCCAACGATTCGGTTTATTACCGTACATGTCAGCAATAAAATTAACGTAATCATCAGCCTGCAAACAAGCTTCTAACTCAGCCGCGCAGGACTTAGCCATCGCTAAATCCCACTGCGGGGGCAAACCCGCGTGAATCATGGTGTACTCTAAATCCGCATCGTGATGCAACACCCGCTGATGACGCAGCCAATGCACTAACTCGTCTCGATCGGGTGCCTCTAAAATCGGCAGCAAAGTATCTTTGGCCAATTTTTTGCCGTAGCCATGAGCCACTGCCAGAAAGTGTAAATCATGATTACCCAGCACCGTCACCGCGGCCGAACCTAGCCCCTTAACGTAGCGTAACGTCTCCAATGACTTAGGCCCGCGATTAACCAAATCACCCGCAAACCACAATTGATCTTGTAGTGGATTAAATTCGATCTGCTTCAACAGCCGCTTTAACTCATCAAAACAGCCTTGAATATCACCGATGGCATACACCGCCATACGATCTCTCCTACTCTATTTGGAAACCACCGGTGGCACTCGCAACCAAAATGTCACCGGCCCGTCATTGATCAAACTTACCTTCATATCCGCACCAAAACGCCCCGTCTCAACCTTAGGGTGCCTAGCCTTAGCCTGTTCAACAAAATAATCACAATAAAACTCACCCTCTGCCGGCGCTGCTGCGGGGGTAAAACTGGGTCGCGTGCCTTTACGGGTATCGGCCGGTAGGGTGAATTGTGAGACTAGGAGCAGATCGGCACCGATGTCTCGCACACTCAGATTCATCTTATCCTCTGCATCGGCAAACACCCGATAGCCCAATACCCTCTCAAGCAAACGATCTGCCTGAGCCTGCCCATCACCACGCTCCACACCTAAGAAAACCAATAGCCCTTGATCGATACTAGCAACGATTTCACCATTGATACGCACACTGGCTTCGCTGACCCGCTGCAGCAGCGCAATCATACAAGGCGCTCGGCCATCGCATCAGTGGCTTCGATCAAGGCATTTAAAATACCGGGCTCAAAGGCTGAATGTCCCGCATCAGCAATGACTTGAAAATCAGCCTGAGGCCAGGCTTTATGCAAGGCCCAAGCACTCTCCATGGGACAAACCGCATCGTAACGCCCTTGTACAATCACCCCGGGAACATCTTCTAAGCGATAGGCATCACGAAGCAACTGATTCTCTTCGAGAAAGCTATCATTGATAAAATAATGGCATTCAATACGGGCAAGACTCAAGGCTGTAAAGGGATCAGCGAAATGCGCCTTCACGGCAGGTGCAGGCTCCAAGGTCGAACAGCTAGCTTCCCAGCTCGACCAAGCTTTGGCCGCTGCCATACGGGCGACCTCATCATTACCCGTCAGGCGTTTGTAATACGCCTTGAGTAAATTATCATGCTGGCGCTCAGGAATGGGCTGAAGATACTCTTCCCAATAATCAGGGAATAAGTGACTCGCGCCTTCTTGATAAAACCACTGAATTTCACTGGGACGACACAAAAAGATGCCCCGTAAAATCAAGCCCAGCACCCGCTGAGTAAAGCACTGAGCATACGCTAAACCCAAGGTTGATCCCCACGAGCCACCAAAAACGACCCACTGTTTAATCTTTAACTGCTCACGGATCTGCTCCATATCCGCCATCAAAGCTTGAGTATGATTCAACTCTAGTTCAGCATGCGGTGTAGAACGACCACAACCTCGCTGGTCAAAAAGGACAATGCGATATTTTTCAGGATTAAAAAAACGACGATGCGCTTCACTACAACCCGCCCCAGGCCCACCATGGATAAACAACACAGGGATACCTTCCGGGTTACCGCACTCTTCGACGTACACCACGTGCGGTGATTCGACTTCGATCTTATGCGTTGCGTAGGGTTGGATCGATGGATACAGTTCGCGCACCGGCAATTCTCCTATTGGACTCAGTTAAACCAATTCAATGCATCATTTTATGACAATGAACAGTAATCAGCATTAACATAAGGACTATTAAAATCTGTTTATACGCGAAAATGACAAAACAAATCAAGCTGTTAGCCTTATGGACTCTGACATCTATTGTTTTCTGGAGCCAGGCCCAAGCCTCAAATGAGAACTATAGCCCGCCATCCTACATCATGATTGAAACAAGCCAGGATGATATGGGCAACAAAGACAGCGCCCTCAACCTAGATCTCACTATATTCAATAATAATCGCATTATGCTCTATGGTCGCCGCAGCCACATGGACGATCAAAGTGCCCAACCAAACCGCACAACCAGCATTGGCTTTAGTACCGATCCAAGCAACACGTTCAATCTCGAATTAAAACATGAAGAATCCATTCAAGAACTCGCATCAAACACCTATAGCAATTCAGCGACAGCCAATATTAATTTGAGCAACTGGATCTTATCGGTAGAAATGGACACACGCGAAATTCAATTTGCAACATCTGCCGCAGCTCGACGACTACGCCCCAACGTAACGCACATAACCATCAACGGTAAAGGCAATTCGATCAGTCTTGGCTACTACGGCTGGGAAGCGGGAAGTGCCAGCATTTTTTTCAAAAAAAACAGCTATGACCGACCGTTAGCGCAGCTTCAAATCGCACCACTATGGATACAACGCATATTTAGCCAAAATAGTCTTAACGCGGCCTGGGGACTCAATAAAAGCCAAAAAGGATTTACACTAAATCGTTATTTTGAGAGGGCTTACATTAGCTTGGCCTGGACCGAAACTGTCGCTGCCGTTGATAGTTCAGTCTATGCGTACAATTCTATTCGAGGAGGCTATGACCTAACACAGCAATGGAGTGTAGAACTTGAAATGGGCACCAGCAGTAGCTCTGGATACAAAACTACAAAATGGACAAGTGCCGCCCTGGCCTACCGCTGGTAGCGGCAGGCCGGAACAACGAACAAACTAATTAGGCTCGTGAGTTACGCTTACGTCCGGCTTCAGTCAGTTCTTTCTTACGCAGGCGGATGTGGTTAGGCGTTACTTCCACTAACTCATCATCATCAATGAATTCAAGCGCTTGTTCTAGCGTTTGTTTGATGTGTGGGGTTAACACCTGAGCTTCATCCGTACCAGAAGCACGAACGTTGGTGAGCTGCTTGCCTTTTAGTGCGTTAACCACTAAATCGTTATCACGTGAGTGAATACCAACAACCATGCCTTCATAAACTTCAGTACCGTGACCCACAAACATACGACCGCGAGATTGTAAGTTAAATAAGGCATTGGTCAGTGCTTTACCCGGTGCGTTGGCAATCATTACGCCGTTCTTACGCGTGCCGTAATCACCACGTTTGAAAGGACCGTAGTGATCAAACACACTATAGATCAAGCCAGAACCTTGAGTTGCTGTTAAGAATTCAGTTCGGAAACCGATCAAACCACGCGCTGGCATGATGTAATCCAAGCGAACGCGACCGTGACCATCTGGCACCATATTCTTCAAATCACCACCACGCACACCCAATTTTTCCATCACGCCGCCCTGGTGCTGATCTTCAACATCCACGGTTACTTGCTCGAAAGGCTCTTGTGGTTCGCCATCGATAGTACGAATGATGACTTCTGGACGAGATACGCCCATTTCAAAACCTTCACGACGCATGGTTTCTATCAATACTGACAAGTGCAATTCACCACGACCAGAAACGCGGAACTTATCGGGATCAGAACCTTGCTCTACACGCAGTGCAACGTTGTGGACTAACTCTTGCTCTAAGCGTTCTTTGATTTGGCGAGAGGTAACAAATTTACCGTCTTTACCGGAAAAAGGTGAGTTATTAACTTGGAAAGTCATACTCACAGTCGGTTCATCAACTGACAGAGGCGCTAGTGCTTCAACGGCATTCGGATCACATAAAGTGTCAGAGATATTCAACGGATCAAGGCCCGTGAAACAAATGATGTCGCCCGCTTGTGCTGAATCAACTTCAACACGCTCAAGACCCATAAAACCATATATTTGTAGTATACGACCGTTACGACGCTTACCCTCAGGGTCAACAAGCGTAACATTAGTATTCGTTTTAATACGGCCACGTGCAACACGACCTATACCGATGACGCCTTGAAAGCTGTTGTAATCCAACTGAGAAACTTGTAACTGGAAAGGGTCTTCAATTTCAACTTGAGGACAGCTTACTTTGTCGACAACGGTTTGTAGCAAAGGCGTCATGTCACCTTCACGAACATCCGCCTCCATGCCTGCAAAACCACTTAGGCCAGAGGCATAAACAACAGGGAAATCTAACTGCTCATCCGTCGCACCTAAGCGATCGAACAAATCAAAGGTTTGATCCAAGGCCCAATCAGGACGAGCCGCTGGACGATCAATCTTATTAACAACAACGATTGGCTTCAAACCACGCGCCAAGGCTTTCTCGGTGACAAAGCGAGTTTGAGGCATTGGGCCTTCAACCGCATCAACCAACAACAATACTGAGTCAACCATCGACAATACTCGCTCTACTTCACCGCCGAAGTCTGCGTGTCCTGGCGTATCAACGATGTTGATGCGATAGTCGCCCCAACGGATAGCTGTAGGTTTTGCCAAGATGGTAATACCACGCTCTTTCTCCTGATCGTTGGAGTCCATAGCGCGCTCTTCCAGCTGCACCCGATCTCCCAGGGTGTCAGACTGCTTAAGCAGTTGATCAACCAGGGTCGTTTTACCGTGGTCAACGTGAGCAATAATGGCTATATTGCGTAAATTCTCAATAGCGTTGTTGGACATGAATATAAATTCGCAAAGAAGGAAAAGGGGCGCATTATACCTGGAATATGTTACAAACCCCTTAAAAATCTTGCAATTTTATGATGTTGATTGCTGTTTTTTGCCAAAATAGGCATGATTAGCTTCATATTTTTTCTAACAAAATAAAATAATCATGTACTTACGCACATTCGTCGTTGTTGTTCTCGCCCTAGTTAATCAGGTCGCTTTTAGCCAGAGCAACGCAGTGGAACAGGAATTGGAGCACTTAAAGGCCCAAATAGAACAACTCACTCAACGGGTTGAGCACTTAGAACAAAACAAACCGGTTGCTACATCAAGCTCGGTTGATAGCGCCTCCTCGACGCCCTGGCATGAATTAAAAGTGGGTATGCCTACCTGGAAAGTTGAAAAACACTTGGGTAAACCCACCAGCAAGAAAAAGGGCGGTGTAGCGTATTGGTACTACAGCACCGATAGAGAAAACGGGCCAATGATTAAGTTTGTATTAGGTAACGTTCATAGCTGGAGGGCCCCGTAGCGCTAGGCCACGCCGCTTAATTGATCCAGTGCCCAGCGCGGCTTTGCCGCAATAACAAGGGGTTCTGTTTGGCCAGCCACCAAACGCCGCCAACCAGCGTAAGCAATCATGGCCCCATTGTCGGTACAAAATTCAGGCCTAGGGTAGAACACCTCGATTCGCTGATCTCGACCTAACTGAGTCATTCTTTCACGCAAGCCCTGATTAGCACTGACACCACCGGCTAACACTATTCGCTTTAGTCCCGTTTGCTTGAGTGCTCGTTTACACTTTATCGCCATCGTATCAACGACAGCATCTTCAAAAGCACGGGCAATATCCGCTTTGGACTGATCACCTGCATCCGTATCAGCCAGGGTATTTACCGCAAAGGTTTTTAACCCACTAAAGCTAAAGTCCAAACCTGGGCGATTCGTCATGGGTCGCGGAAATCGAAATCGATTCGGGTCACCTTGCTTGGCTAAACGCGAAATTTGAGGCCCACCAGGGTAACCAAGGCCCAATAATTTAGCTGTTTTATCAAACGCTTCGCCAGCGGCATCATCCAAGGTATCGCCCAGTAATATATAACGTCCAACGCCCTCAACATGAATCAACATCGTATGGCCGCCGGAGACAAGCAAGGCTAAAAAGGGAAACGCCGGTGGGTTATCTTCGAGCATCGGGGCTAATAAATGCCCCTCCATGTGATGAACACCCACTGCTGGAACATCCCAAGACCAGGCCAAACTCCGCCCAATTCCAGCCCCCACCAGCAGCGCACCGATCAAACCTGGGCCGCTAGTGTAAGCCACGCCATTAATATCATGTTTGGCCAGTCCTACATCTTTCAGAACATCGCTAATCAACGGTAAAGCGCGACGTACGTGATCCCGCGACGCCAGCTCTGGCACGACTCCACCATATTTTTTGTGCAATTCTATTTGCGAATATAAGGCATGAGACAACAAACCCGCCTCACTGTCATAAATGGCAACGCCGGTTTCATCACAAGAACTTTCAATTCCAAGTACGCGCATGTCCTGATTTTTTCCCTGACTGTTAGGTGCAAATATTAACAAATCTAGACACTTGGGGGGACAGAATCCATCAATGTCCCAAAAATGACTTTTGCCTGCCAAATAACACGATATACTTGAGGGCCTTTAGTCGCGAAAAAAAAACAAACTATTATGATCCGCGTTAACGGTTTAACCAAAATATTCTCCAGTGGCCTGAAAGCAATCAACCAACTGGACTTGGAAGTAAGAAAGGGAGAGATACTTGCTCTGTTAGGTCCTAACGGTGCAGGTAAAACAACCACCATTCGGGTGTTATCTACTCTCTCGGGTTTTGATGATGGCGAAGTGTTCGTTGCCGGACACGATGTTGACAGGGAACCGGAGAAAGTTCGATGCTCCATTGGTGTCGTCGCTCAGCAAACGGGGGTCGATTATTTTCTTACTGGTCGTGAAAACTTAGTGTTGCAAGGTCGGATGTATCGCATGTCCACAGCGGACATCGAACGACGCGTAACAGAACTGTCTGAATATTTCCAAATCGGCGATGCACTTGATCGTACCGTAATGACATATTCCGGCGGCATGCGTCGCAAGCTCGACATTGCCACTGCACTCATCCATAAGCCAGACGTTCTATTCCTTGATGAACCCACTCTGGGGCTGGATATCAAAGGTCGACAAAATCTATGGAGTTACATAAAAAAGCTAAATGAAGAACAGGGTCTCACCATCCTTCTCACCACTCATTATTTAGAAGAAGCGGATAGCCTGAGTCATCGTGTCGCCATTATCAACGCAGGCCAAATTAGCGTTGTCGATACCCCTGAAAACCTCAAAAACGATATTCATGGCGATTCCGTCATATTGACGTTCGACAGCGATGGGCCTGAGGTGGGTGAGTTCACTTACGCACTGCATGATGACGCCGAAGTCAAAGATGTTGTCTGGGATAACGATAGGCTGTTTCTTTATGTCGACAATGGCGGTCAAGCAGTACCCAAATTCGTTAATCTAGCGACAGAAAAAGGCGTAGCCATTAAAACGCTACAGCTCGCTCGACCAACACTTGACGACGTTTTCCTCAAACACACCGGCACCACCATGGAAGAAAAGGGTGAGGAAGAGGGAGAAGAGTGGTGGCACCAGTGGGCAGGTAAAGACGGTGGAAAAGGTGGTGGCAAGTGGGAAAAAAACTGGCAGAAATGGCAGACCCAACTTGATGAAACTGGCTCCGAAGAACAAAAAGCTGGCTGGGCAGAGCAAGCGGGAAAGTGGCAACAAGAGGGTGACCAGAACACCACTGCCACACCATCGGCTCAAAGCACCGAAAACCAGCAAAGCGATTGGAAAAAATAAGCAAAGGGGCCTAACCGCCCTTTTGTTTTCTCCACGCCCTGCCTAATTATAGAAAACATTTTTGAGGAAGAGACTGTGTTAGCGGATACTTGGTATTTGTTCATGAAGTACACCAAGATCACAATGCGCATGCCATTGTGGTCCCTGTTTACCCTAATCCAGCCACTTTTGTGGCTATTAATATTCACCCAATTATTTAAAAATATGGTGGATGCACCAGCCATGGGCGGCGGCAGCTACGTCGACTTTTTTGTCCCCGGCGTGCTCGTCATGACCGCTTTATTTGGTTCCTCATGGTCTGGCGTTAGTTTACTTCGAGAAATCACCGCCGGCAGCGTCGATAAAATGCTGGCCTCACCGGTATCTCGTGTTGCCATCGTATTAAGTCGCGTACTGCACTCAGCCGTTCAAGTTGTTTTGCAAACGCTCGTTATTCTGGCGATTGCCTGGGCAATGGGGGCACAACTAAACCTGGGGCTAGGGGCATTATTAATGACTTTATTTAGCATTTTCTGCCTAGGTGTTGCCTTAGCAGCACTATCGAATGGCTTCGCTATTATTCTTCAGCGCGAAGAACCTCTCGTGATGATTGGCAATTTAATGACACTGCCATTGATGTTTTTATCAACCGCCATGGTGCCAAAAGAGTTTATGCCCACCTGGATTGAAACCATTTCACTCATCAACCCAATTACTTACGCAACCGAGTCTGTTCGCGCTGTACTGGTAGGTACGCCTGATTTACAAGCTTATGCGATAGGCGCTTCAGTAATGCTTGCCTTTGCCATCATTTCCCTAGCTTGGGCAGTCAATGCGTTTAACGGTTTAAGAGATTAAATCGAGAACCCTCATCCCCCGCTACAATAGCAGGGGATGAGTCCGACCTAGCATAGATTATTTGATTAGAAACTCACCCGCAGGCCGGCATTTAGACTACGGCGCTGAAATGTGCCTAAAGACGAACCTTGTTCAAACCTCGAGGTTCCTGTCAGGCCCACTCCCACAGGCAGCGTAGATCGCTGCCGCATGTATGAATAACCCCCGTTCAGACTATAACGATCATTAATACGATAATTAGCACCTGCCGTGAATTGCAGCACAATGTTTTTGCGACGATAACGGTGAGCGACACTCGAGTCCATATTTTTAAACCAGTCGAAACCAGCAGAGAAGCTTCCATTAACTGACAAAGATTCATTCAGCCAACGGTTAACACCCACCTTCAGGGCATTACTAATATTTGCGTAGTCATTCCCCAGGTCATTATTGTTGTCCTTGGAAATCAACGTATAGCCCAAGTTATACGTCAGACCATCATCGTCTCGAATATACATAACGATGTTGGCCGACGTAGTATTTGCATCGATAAACGGGTTCACCTCAGAGGCATAGGTTTGATACGACAACATGCCTTGGTAGATATATCGCCCTGACGGCCGGTACGAACCGTTCAAAATAAAATTATTACGCCGAGTTACCGTATCATTTTCACGTAACACTCCGTATTGGCTGGATCGCTGCCAAGCTGCGGTTAACGAATATTTTTTATCGTCGTAGACGAGAGAGGGGGAAAGGTTGAGATGGAAAAAATCATACTGCTGAACATGGTAAACCTGATAGCTGCCTGAAACATTCAGGCTAAAGCTCAGATTCTTTTTAAGCTTATAATTGTAATTTGCAGCACCCGTGGTGTCAGAACGATACTCAAATGTTTTGTTCCTATCACTTGATTGCGAATTGTCATCCGTCGCTAACGAATAGGCTAAATTATAGCTAATACCATTCAGTTTTCGACGAATAGCTTCCGCTCTCTTAGCGGCTATTTTCTTCAATTCTGGCTTAGCCGTCACATCCACTAAAATTTGACCATACAAGGGCAGAGACTTTTCCTCTTCTGACAATCGCTCATACAACCCGGCAAGTCTATAGACTACTCGAAGATTACCAGGACTGCGTTCAAGCATACGCTCATAAAATCCCGCAGCTTCTTCCAAATGCCCTTCTTTAGATTTTGCCTGAGCCATCCCCCACAGCGCGGACGGATCATCAGGACTAACCTCGAGTATCGTATTATATAAAACTTCAGCACCTACTACCCCTTGCACGCTTTGACCACTCATGTGCCAACCCGCCTGCGCCGACCACAATCGATTACGTATTGCTTGAAACCTCTGATTTTGCCTGGTAACTACTGGCTCAGGTAAGGCACCTTTGTTGGTATCAAAAACAAATCGGCCATTCTCGTCCATCAATGAGACAGCATAACCGTATTGTTCGGCCGCCTTGATGTAGTCATCCTGCTCCTCGTACAAAGATCCCAGCCTGACTCGACTATCAACATGATTAGGGTCAATATCAATCACCTTCAGCAATGCAGCCATCGCCGCCTCTCGGTCACCTTCTTGATGCAATAGCTCGGCACGATTATATAACGCTGCCACGTTGTTGGGATCTGCCTTTAATTCGGAGTCAAGGAGAGCATAGGTATCAATAACTCCTCTCATGCCAGCCATACGTTGAGCACCAACAGTACGTTCTAATATTGACAATACGTTAGTCGCGCGAGCAATTAAGTTGTTATCGCCGGACTGTTGTACGACACGATCTAATTCACGCACAGCATCAATAGCCTCACCCATATCGAGATAAACCGTAGCTAAGCGCAAACGTGCCTCGAACTCCAAGGGCTCGACCCTCAGCACATTCTCAAATGCATTAGCGGCTAGCGCCAACTCTTCACTTTCTATGTAGAGCAAACCCAGGTTCATATTTGCGATCACATGCCTTGGGTCCAGTTCGATAACTCTCTCAAAGGCTTGTCGAGAAATAACCACATCATCTTCTTTCAGTAATCGCAGCCCTTGCACAACTTTTAGCTTAATTTCTGCGATCCGCTCAAGTTTCGGATCGGGATTTAACTTAAATACACGAGAATAGGCCTGCTCCGCCTCCAGTAAACGACCTTGCGCGTCATAGACATTACCTAAATTATAATGGGAGACAGGGTTATTAGGGCGCAACTCAACCAGGCGCTGATAAGCCTGCTCAGCTTTATCGTAACGATGGTATTTATTAAAATAAATATCACCCAAACGATACACAACGGCCGGATTATTGCCGTAGTTTGCCATTAATTCTGAGGCTAAACTGTCAAACTCCGCAGTATCACCGACAGAAACTGCTTTCTGTAAAAGCAACAAACTCAATTGCTTATCAGCATCCGCAAATCCCTTACCGTCCTGAGGCAAACGCTGGACTAATAATTTGTACTGAACAATAGCCTCTTCATACTGTTTACCCTCACGCAGCGCACGTGCGTAGGCCTGCCTTAGGCCTAGATTTTCAGGCATTAATTCAACGCTGCGACGAACTAAGGGGATGCCTTGTTTGTACTCGTTACGCATAAAATGAATCACTGCCAAATGGTAGTAGGCAATAGGATCATCCGGTGCTATTTCTGTAACTTTCTTGAGTAGCTCATAAGCTTCATTATGGCGATTTTGCTGCAGCAAGAGATCTTTTTCTTGCAGCATTCTCTCTACTTTTACTTCGAGACTTTCTTCTGCACCTGCATCCATAGGCACTAAAACCAAGAGCACACAAACCAATAATCCTGCCAAACTAAGCTGCTTAATTAGAGGAATTTGCCAGGTCATTGAAATACCAACATCAATAATGAATACTTAGACGTAAAAGAATTTTCCATCCATCAAAATTTAGTTTGATTGGCTTGTAGTCATTAGAATGTTCGGCATCTTTATCTAAATACTCAAGGTTACCCTCTGGCCCAATCCGTTGCGGTAGCCACAAACTTAAATTATCCGAAAACAAGAAGTCTCGCTTAGGAGCACCATTTTCTTGTAAATTAGCCCTTTTTAGACCGACCAAGTAAGTCGCATCAACCCCTAGCGATATCCACTTATTTAAAAAGTACTCCCACCCAAATCCGGGCTGTAACGCTAACACGCCGGTCGCCTGACTATTCATCAGAATAGTTTTGTTAACTCCTTCAGCGGGCTCTTCCTGATAGCGAAATAGGAGATTCTCCTGAAAATCGATATCAAAAATCTCATTTAATGTCACACGATAATAAAGTTTATGCCCTGCGCTTCGCGTTATGACATCTCGACGAAGGCCCAAAAAAAACTCGGTATACGAAAGCTTTACCGCGCGAACGTTCTCTACCCAAGTCTCGGCACCTTGGATAGCAAAAGGCCCCTCGCGGATAGAGCGACTTGAGGACTCCCAGGTGCCCCCCCCAAAAATCAAATGCCACTTATCATCAAGCCGCCATTGGAGCTCTAATCCCGCATTAACACCTAAATTCATGGGTGGAAGGGGGTTGTCAAAGTAAACTCTCTGAGTTGTCGTCAAATCGGTTTCAAAATCTACGATTGTAGCCGTGCCCGAAATCGGGGAGAGCAGTTCGCCTTTGTTTAGGTCATCGATAGCCGGTTTATGTAAGCCCAAGTAGGTCGTTGCACTAAATTTACCAGCCCCCAACCCTGCCTGACATAAAGTGGCCATCATCAAGCAAAGGATAGCAACAAGCGCATTGATAATGCGAAAACGCCCATTGCCATGGCCGCTGACCAACACCTACAACCTCGCTGTCCGTCGAAAAACTAATGGCAAAACACACAAAGCAACCATACAACTGACCAACATATAGGCAACCACAAAGACCCCTAATTTAATATGGGGAGGAAACTGAGATAGCAGTAAGACGGCGAACCCTATCGACACGACAATCACGTTAAAAATGATCGTTCGACCAACAGTACGTATAGTTTCAGCGACCGCCTCTTCGTGAGTTGCGTGTTGTTTGATCTGCTTCATGTAACGAAATATATAATGCACGGCATAATCCACACCAACACCAATGGCAACGCCAGCGGCCAACGCCGTAGAAACATCCATAGGTACACCCCAAAAACCTGCTACTCCAGCGACAACTAAAGTGGATAACGCCACAGGAATAATAACGGCTAAGCCGACGACAAAAGACCGGAAAATCAATATTGCAATAATTAGAATACCTACTTTAGATCCAATAATTGCCATAGTTTGGCTATCGATAAGTAGATCAGCCCAAACATAGGAGTTATTGGCAGATCCAGCATAATTCACGTCGACATCATAGCCACTAAAGTTGTTATCGACATAAATACCAACAGCATCAATTATTTTATGTAACTCTTGCGTTTCATCGGTTTGAATCGAGACCGTAATATTGGCTCGTTGGTAATCGAAATCAACCACTTCATCCAATAATTCGGGCTGGCCTGACACAGAATATAGGTATAAATATTCGGCAACTTCCGCATCGCTACGAGGCAAGACCTTATAAGCATCATCCTCAGCATGCAGTGACTTACTCATACTCTTGAGAAAGTCCACCACGGACAATGTGTCACCCACATAATCCAAAGTTTCCGCATAATTCTGCAAACCCTCCATCTGCTGCAGCAAAGCCAAGGATTTAATCCCTCCCGCACTGCCAGCCTCAACCACCACATTCAAAAAGATTGAACCATCTAAGTCTTTATTTAGAATATCAGTCGAGATCTTGACCTCTGTCCCATCTTTAAAATCACTTAACCAACTTGAATTAACATAAAGCTTACTTGCGCCAAACATTGAGATAACAACAAGCCCCCCTAGAGCGATCAATGCGATTTTTTGATTCGCGAGCAACTTCTCACTCAAACGAACCAAAGCGAGCGTTAATCCATCTTGCTCAGTGTGCACCCGCATAGAACGTCGTTTAGCGAGGTAGCCCGGCACTCTAGGTTTCAATATGGACAAAAATGCAGCTGCAAAAGTCACTGTTAACAACCAACTAAAGAAAATCCCCAATACAGTAAACAAACCAAACACTTTAAACGGCGGCATCTCGGCAAACAATAGCGCTAAAAAACCGATGGCTGTCGTTACCGAAGTCGTTAACAACGGTGGGCCTAAGTCAGACATCGCTTCTTGGACAATTTCACTCGATTTACGATAGGGATCGGCAAACGCCCTGTTATAGTAACTACTCAATAGATGTACAGAGTCGCCGATGCCTACAGCAACAAGAATGACAGGTAGCATCGTCGAAATGGTATACATTGGTACGTCAAGTAAGACCATCGTACCGAGTGTCCACACAATCGCCCCTAACATCACCATCAAGGGTACAATAACGCCTCTGCCAGTTTTAAAAATAAGGAACAAAGCTACCGCCATTACCGCTAACAATAGCGGCACCATGACTTTTAGATCTTCCATCGCATGAAGGCCTGATGTGACCTCGATAACAGGCCGACCAGCGATAAAAAATTCATCGCCATTATCTTCCTCAAGCAATACGCTATCACTAGCATGCCAAGGTTGATCGCTTACATCGCCATTGGGGTTTTGCTTATGCCAGGCATCCTGCTCTTCGGCTGTCCAAGTAACCTCACTGTTAGTCACCGGGGCGACATCGACACCCTTAGTCGGCTCAGAATCATCGCCGGCATGCCAATTAGCCCTTTCTTCTTCGCTCCACTGGCCCCAGTCGCCACCCCAAGATTCTTCGCTACTTTCCCCCATCTCTTCAGATAGAATTGCCTTGATTTGCCAATAGGCCTGGTAGCGGGTATCCGCCCCCTCCTTTAGCTTGGCTCGAATAATGGCGACCGTGCCGTCTTGAGAGACTATATTGCCTACAAACAAGTCTGCGTGCTGAACAACATTTGCCTTTAACGCCTCAAGCTCATCTGCCGTTTGAGGAATGCTTTCCATTAGCCGGACAGCCCCCATTGAATCTTCTGTTCCAACAAAAGCAGTTGCAGAAGTTAACGAGGCAATATCTAAAGTTCTGTTCGCCACAACCCCTGGTAGCGCTGTAACTTTCTCGGTAATGCGTGAAATTTTTTCTAAAGTAGCCGTGTTATAAATCGTTTTTTCTTCGTTCTTAATACCGATAATAAACGCATCTTTAACACCAAAAATATGTTCTATTTTTTCATCGTATTTAATCGCGTCATGCCCTTTAGGCATGTATACACGAGCATCCGTTTCCCAACGCAAAGAAGGCAATTGCATGACCATAAAAACAGTCACTGCCAAGATAAGCAGTAGAATCGGCTTAGGGTATTGTGTAACTAGTCGGTACAAGCTTGGCATGGGTATTTCCTACGCTCTTCCTGAGTATGAACGATATCCGTATTACACTACGATGATATTTGGATTAGTTAAAATGAGTATTTAAATTCGAAGAAGACTCGATCATTATTATTAAAATTACCAACGAACTGAGCACGCTGAATGCTTACGTTAAAGTCACCGATATCACTCACTGCTGAACTACCAAAGTCTGACTTTTGTCCATCAAATAAGTCAGCGCCCACAGCAATTTGAAATCGATTCGTTACCTGAAAAAACATCTTAGGTTTCATATAAACTTCGTTCAACGTGTCAAAATAGATGTACAACATTTGAAAAGTCATTGAGAGGCGAGGAAACTCCTTCCTAATGAACATATTATAAGACGTATCACGCTTATCCTGGATTAAGTTTTGCTCGTAGTCTAGTATCACCCATTGCATAACGCCCACCGCAGCATCCCAGCCAAACACGACAAAATCTGTGCCCAAACCCCACCGAATATGGTTTTTCTGAGCTTCACCGTTTGTATCAACATAGCCATCATTATCTATGTCAGCGGTATTGCTTCGACCAAAAAACTTATCTTCTATGTAAGCGAATTCACCTTTTACTATGAAAGATTGTATCTGCTTTACGGCGGTAACCCCATACATAGGAATACGGGTATAGGTAGGATAAAACTCAGGGTCGCGCCCGCCAATCTCTACGGTACGAAAAATAACGGGAAAATCATCCCACGTATAAAAATAACTCAAGGACAACTCCGTATCCAATAAGACGAAATCCCACTTCGCTCCAAATTCTGTATTTTCCAGTTTCCAAGACTCTGGCTCACGCAGACCTGGCACCCTTTGCAATAACTCCCACTCCGAACCGGCGGGTGCGGGCTTATGAAAGCGAAGGTCAGGAATGACAAGCAATTGAAAATCACCTACATCAGAATAGTAATCTAGTTTAGTCGACCATAATGGGATCCTAGAATCGATAAGGTCTGGTGTAATCAACTCACGAAAATCGATAGGATTTATTTCATCGACTATTCGAATGCCTTCAAACACACCCCAAACAATGTATTGCTTACCTATTCGGGCATCCCAATTATCCGCTGCAACATCAAGATAAAGCTCTCTCGTCATGTAAGCCGGCGAGTCTTTTTCCTGGGGTAAATTCTGAACGAAGGCAAGCGGCTCTTCAGCATTACGCTCAAGCCTAGCGGCTATAGTTTCATAATTAAACAAATCATAAGCGTGATCGTAATAAGCCCAACCGGTATAGTTGAATGTCACTGCATCCGAGATAGGGAATTGAGTATTGAGGTAGGCAATGTTTCTTATTTTTGTAATTGAACGCGGCTCCCTAATTCGGTAAGCCGTCTCATTTTTTAAGTAACCGCTGAAGGTGAAGCGAGACCATATTGATGAATCAACCTCCTCAAAGCCAAGCTCGGAAGAGAATGAATTACCCAGTTCAGAGTTTAGGTCAGACTCCTCCCCCCAGGAAGAAGCCCAAACAAACATACATAATATGAGTACCCACAAACGAATAAAGTTATTCACCTACAACGGCCGCCACATCAACTTTAAATATGGTCACGACACCCATCACAAAGCACGATAGGCTCCAACGCACCCAAGCCTAAGGTAACATCCGCACCAGCAACTAAGGGCTTTCCACAGCTCGAACAATCTACCTGACGATTTAGCGTGATCTTTTCCCAGCCCAAAACGGACTCAAACTTATCTTTGCCCCCATCCGAAAGCGCTGCACTAGCCAGCTCGCCTTTAAAAGACTCTTCAAGAATATTTCGTATTAAAATTGAAACAGGTATCCCTAAGGACTTAGCTTTTTCAATGACCCTATCTCGTAACTCTTTAGGCACCCGAGCACCCAAATATTCCTCTTTACGCTTCATGGCCATAGAAACTGCTTGTTCTCTCATTACACGTCCTTGGTTTCTCATTGACTCTGGCATGCCCTTCCTCCTTAAAATATAGCTAATTTTATTCGTGCACTAATCACGCGTTGTTATACTTTGTTATACGAATAGTAGAAACTGTATCCATTTATGTCAAACAATCAGTGAAATTGATCCGCTGTCCCTTCCGACATTACTCAATAACTACCCTCTCATTTTAATCCTTTTTTAAGCGCCCTCTCAGTAAATTCTTTATCTTTTAGGCCCACATCCACCGTAACATCAGTGACTTGAAAGACCGAGCGATGGCGGGTTTGTACGTTTTCAACTAGTACCCTGTCCCAGATCCAGGCATCTCCTACTCTTTGCCATACTAATTGGGCAACTTTTAGTAACAAACCCTGACGATCAAAATATTCTGTTTTAAATCGACTACAGCCTTCCCAAGAGTCAGTCTTTGCATACCAAGAAATACGCTTACTATATTGATCTCTTATATCAATGGGAGTACTTTCTACGACGTAAAATTCAACCCCAGAATGCTTTTCGATACCCTTATACTTATGGGTATCCGCTCCTACAGGGCGGTCATCGATATCGCCATACGAAAGATCAGAACCTAAAAAGCTGTCACCAGGATCACGTACAGATACTCTACGAATTTTTCTTAACTGGGGAAGATAAAGCCATTGATCAGCTTGTTTTTTACTTTCTGAGGTAAAGCCCCAACGCATGAACCCTGTTCCTTTAGCATCAGGGGGAAACTGGGTATACAAGACCATTTTATCTACAACGTCTTTTTCTCCTTGATAAAACTTCCACAACCTCCGATATTCATTCTTACGTTGATTGCCATCCTTATCGATCAATACAATACTAAGAACCGAAGTCTGATCTGCCCCTGGATTCTTATATTCACAATGAGAAACAATTTCCTCTCCCGAGTACTCCTGCTCCGCAGCAACAACTGTCCCGATGCCAACAACAGGAACAATACAAACAACAACCGTCGCAAGCTTCTTCAAGCTACTAATCACACGCATAAAACACATTCCCCACCCAAATTACCGCACCCAAAAGCCATAGGCTACTGAAACAGGCCAAATCCAGCAATCCAAATAGCACAATAATGAACGTTTTTGAAAAGCTAGATAGCAAGAAAGGGGCATTTAGCCCCTTTCTCTTTTCTAGCTACATTGAGTAGACTCTAACCTATGGAATTGGGTCCGCAGGAAAGCGATCAGTACTACTCCAACCCGTACCGTCTGTTGCAATATCACCCAACACGCCTACATACCATGATTCGGCAGCGCTCTGAGCCGTTAGATCCAGGCCAAACTTCGACATTCTACCAGCCGCACTAGGTGTTTTATTTTCATAGGCTTCAAAACTAAAGTTTTGACCTACCGACGTCGTCATATCCTGACTTACCCATGTTCCCGTAACATCGTTACCGGTATTGACATCAAGAGTTTCCTTGGAAACACCGTTATTATCAATCGCCCCGGTCAACGTAATAGTAAAAGGACTAGGGCTAGGGCTAGTGTAGGCCCCTCTAGATTCAGTCATGATAAAGTCCTGAATTTCTGCATTTACATCATCCAGTCCAGTACCAGTTAAACCAACCTCAGCGGTAATCTTCATCCACATATTGTCAGGTGAATTCGCTGTGGTTGCGCTCAAGTTAGCTGCGGCAAAAAAGAAATCGGTACGAAATCCTTCTTTGTGCGTATCTTCTAATAATTGATACAAGGTCATGAAGTCACCAGCCCAGTCACCTGAGTTGATATTGGTATCCGCAACAAACTTAACATAAACAGAACCAAGAGGATCCGCCACCAAGTTCGTATCAAGCTGCTGAATATGTTGCTTGTCCATAATGCCTGTCGCGTTACCGCTATTAAATAATGCCTTCACAAAACTTTCATCATAAAATGTCAAGTCATTATCAAGCGTTGCAGCAACACCATCAGCGAAGGTTTCAGTAATAATCGTCTGAAAATAACGATTACCAGACGCATCCATTACCTGTCGCTGAAAAAAACCAGCCCCCGTTAGTGGTGAACTACAAGTGTAGCCTGTAGGGCATGCAACACCATTAGCATCAACAGATCCACTCGCGTCAGTGATACTTCCGCTCGCCACGTCCCAAACACCAAACGCTGGTGGTGTCGCCATAGCAGCATTCGACAAAAGTAACGCTGCCGAACCCACTGAGGTGACTACTTTCATAACTTTACTCATTTTTCTAGCCTCCTAGATATATATATCTTTTATAAAGGAGATGCCGCACACCCCCTAATTGTTTGAAACCTTTTACCACTGAACAAACCAGACTGTCAAGCTAGTGCGCCTGGGATACCACCTCTCACCGTCTAACAACGTATAACGGAGAAAACAAGCTGTCAACAATATCTGCAAGCCAGACATTAAAACCCGACCAACGGCAAAAATACTCCCTGACAACCCAACAAAACACAATCCTATAATTAATTGACGACCTCAATGTAAAGAAACTTTAATTAACATTTACTTAAAAAGCCTAACTACAGGATATTTACCAATCTAGCGTTACCAACAAAATTCATCATAATTAGATTATTCTGCGTACACCCGTAGTCTACGCACGCAACAGAAGCGGGATCAATTCTTAAGTTCCTAAATTTATTAATCGGTAAGCCCAAGGCATCAGCCAATAGTACTCTAATTGGTCCCACATGACAGACAACAACAACCGTTCTTCCCTTAAATCTATCTACCAAGTCAACAATGACAGGTTTAACTCTAGCCAACAAGTCATACGCCGTTTCACCGCCTTGAGGAGCAAAGCCCGCCTGATCCTTTTTCCAAGATCTATATTCTTCTGGGTACTGACCTTCCACCTCATTAAAGAACAACCCATCCCATACGCCAAGACTTCGTTCTTTAAGCCTTTCGTCGTACACAACCTCTACCGAGTGCCACTGATCAATATACTCAGCCGTTAATTTAGTTCTTAGCAACGGGCTTGAGAAAATAGCTGCAACATCAATATCTTTCAAACTATTGGCGACCTCTTTGGCCTGAGCCTCTCCCAATGGAGTGATGCCAGGATCCTCACTACTATCGCAATACACTCGATCAATAGGAAAATCCGGCTCAGCATGCCGAACTAACACTACCCGTGCAGAATTTTCTTTCTCTCGCACCTATTACACCCCACAAATTTAAAATTAAAGCGGCCATTTGGCCACTTTAATTTTATTGAAAAAACACTAATTAGCGTTCGGGGCCTCCAACTCAGCTATCTCCGCCTTTTCATCTCTAGAGTTATGCTCCACCCAGCGTTTCTCACCCTCAGGCGTTGTTTCTCGCTTCCAGAATGGCGCTTTTTTCTTAAGATAATTGATAACAAAACGACAAGCATCAAACCCTTCTGCGCGATGCTCAGACCAAACAGCTACTAAGACAATCGAATCGTTGGGAAAAAGTTCCCCATAACGATGAACAACTAATGTGTCAATTATATCCCAACGTTCGGCAGCATCGGCACAGACCTGCTCGATATGTTTTTCTGTCATTCCAGGATAATAGTCTAAGTACATTGTCGAAACATCTTGACCATCATTGAAATCACGCATCGTCCCTACAAAACTAATAACCCCTCCATGCTTTCCGCGAGGTAGAGCATCCTGAAAGGCCCTTACCTCTTCATAGGGATCAAAAGCAGCTTCTTGAACAACAACTTTCATACTAACCCCCCGTCACTGGCGGAAAAAAAGCAATTTCATCACCATCGGAAACTGATGCAGTGGAATCGGTGTATTCCATATTAATAGCGATTAATGTGCTATCAGGAAGGGGTTGGCCACCAGAAACTTGAGACCAAACATCAGCAACATTTGTTGCGCTAGCATCAACAGATACCTGCTCATCAGCTTTTCCCATGCGATCACGCATACCGGCGAAATACCGTACAGTTATATTCATTTAGGCTTCCTCATCGCAAGAAGTAGTTGGTATTAAGATGCTTCTCTAGCCCAAGAACCAGACTTACCGCCAGATTTAGCAAGCAAACCAATACCATCCATAACCATGCCACGATCTACCGCTTTACACATATCATATATAACCAGCAACGCTACCTGAATAGCTGTCAGCGCCTCCATTTCAACGCCTGTCTGTCCCTTACAGCGAACGGCTGCACGTGCGTACACCGCATTTTTTTCAGGAGCAGCTGTCAAATCTAGATCTACTGACGTAAGCATAATAGGATGACACAAAGGCACCAGATCTGACGTGCGCTTCGCACCCATAATTCCAGCTACCCGCGCAATACCAAGGACATCACCTTTTTTATGAGTCCCTTCCATGATCTTAGCTAACGTTGAGGACTCCATATAGATATACCCTTCAGCGACAGCTTCGCGCACTGTTTCCGCCTTAGAACCTACATCAACCATATGGGCCTCACCAGCCGCATTAAAATGGGTCAATTCACTCATGTATCCACTCGCTCAATTTTTATTTATAAAACGCCAAACCAGTACCCTGCTTGATACCAGCTTAACGCCCTTTATGTGATGTAAAGCTAACCGCCTATCTGAGTCATACTAACTCGGCCAATATCTTTCACGTTCACCTGCTGTATAGAAGATGCTTTTTTAGACTCAAAACCATCTTTCTCCTTCTCACCAAATGCCTTGCGAAAAGTTGCTACAACATCCTCATCCGTCGCATCCGCACGAAGAATTTCACGTAAACCATATTCTTTATCAGAGTACAGGCAGTTGCGAATATTGCCATCCGCAGTAACACGAATACGCGAGCAGTTTCCGCATAACGAACGAGTAAAAGCAGGAATTACGGCAATCTTACCCGCATGACCGGGCGCCTGAAAAATATGATGTTCGGTACGAGTGCCAGGGGCAGGAGCAATACCTGGGTACATATCTTCAATCTGCTTCACAAGACTTTCAGCGCTGGTGAAATGCACTCCGGTTTCCCAGATCTGGTGCGCATCGAACGGCATAAATTCGATAAAACGAACGGTTACCCGCTTATCTCGAGCTAGCTCAGTAAATTTATTAACTTCAGTATCATTAAAACCACGCATCATAACGACATTCACTTTGACTCTGGGAAAATCCAATGCCAATGCTAGATCAATACTATCCAACACTTTCTGAATGCCTTCACGTCGAGTAATTTTCAAAAACTTCTCTGGATCGAAGGTATCTAAGCTGATATTGACTCCGGTCAAACCAGCATCTTTGAGTCGCTCGGCATAGCGTTCAAACAACAAGCCATTCGTCGTTAGGTGCACACCCTTGATTCCAGGCGTGGACGCAGCACCTCTTACAAGCTCAATAATATCCTTTCGTACCAAAGGTTCTCCGCCAGTAAATCGGACTTTTTTGACTCCCATTCGGGCCAAAACACCAATCACACGAAGAGTTTCATCCGCAGTAAGAATCTTTTCCTTACCCTGAAAATCAACACCCTCTTCAGGCATACAGTAAGTACAGCGCAGATTGCACTTCTCTGTTACTGCCATACGCACATAATCAAATGTTCGACCAAAGCGATCCTGCAGCGGAGGAAGTGGTGAAGTCACAACACTTTTTCCGGCATCAACATTGGATGAGTTATCCAATTGATCACCTTGGGCTACATCAGTAGTAAATCGGCTGCTTGCCCCCATTTTCTAAAGCTCCCATACTCACTTTCTAGAAAACATATGAGCAAATCAGATAAACCGTGATCAGACCGATTACACCAGTCTAACCAGCAAATTAACATTAGCGCAAAGCCTCGCGACCAATACTAAAAAATCTACCTATCTACCCACCCATTCCATCTAAAATATAGTTTATTCGACCAATGCAGGACCTTGTCAGATGCCCAGGCACATGATGTAACGCCCTAGACAACACCATTAATATTATAGCGGCCCGATCTTATAAACCATGACATTTCAAAGTAATGACCATTACCGTCACTGCCCTTAAAACCCCAACCATTAAATCATTTTTTTTGTGTTGAGTGATCAGCATCATAACCAATCCCCCCAGGCGAGACAACCACGTTTAACCAGTGCATTTGATTGTGTTAACTGCCCCTACGTATGGCCCCGTACCCTCATATCTTCGCTTATTGACAGCGCCCAATAAACCGGTAGAGTCCCTAAATCTAACAATAATTTCAAAGTGAGATATGGTGACTACAAACATAAATACGCCCATGGGAAACTGGAGGATCACCCCTCCTCTCGACATTGCTCGCTCCCACGCCCCAACCGCTGAATACAAAGGGAAACTGTATATATTCGGGGGCGGAGGCCCTAACTTTCAAAGCCTTAACTCTTCCGTTTGCTACGACCCTACTGCGGACAAATGGTCGACAATTACAGACATGCCGACACTACGATCCGGCGCAATGACCACGACCTTCGAAGACAAAATTTATGTCATGGGCGGTGGCTTCAGACAAGAAAATGGGACCTTTGTGTTTCTAAAAACTGTCGACATCTACTGTCCACAATCGGACTCTTGGACCAAAGGCCCGGACATGATCCAGCCTCACGACTATCCCGCAGTCGCCGTATTGGGCGGTCATATTTACATCCTAGGCGGTCACCACCCAGATGCCACTCTTGGTGGCCCGAAAACTGATCCCGGCTTTGACTTTTGTGAACGACTAAATCCCACCACCAACGAATGGGAAGCAATAGCACCACTTTCCACACCTCGGTTTGCGCTGTCTGCCGTCGTTCACGGCGGAAAAATCCTCGCCATGGGCGGCGTTGCTTTTAGACCAGAAGGATTTAATAACTTTACCGTTATCGAAGCCTACGACCCACTAACAAATACATGGTTCATCGATCCCGACTTCGCCCTCCCTTGGCCAGCCGCAGGCTTAGGTGCCGCCATACTAAATGACCAGCTATATATATTTGGGGGCTACAGTGATGACGACATTCATCACCGCACAAGCACCTACAATTTCGCGTCACAGACCTGGCAAGCATGCACCACCATGCCCGCACCAGTCGCCGCAATGGGCGTTAATGTTTGCCAAGACCGAATATATTCTGTCGGCGGCTGGGCTGATGATGGCCGCACCCCCATCAACACTGTGTACAGCTTCGGCCTAGATGATTAATACAGGGCTTAGCAACAAACAACTAGCTCGATATAGTCGCCACATTCTGTTGCCCGAGATAGACCTAGGCGGGCAGGCCAGGATAATGGCGGCAAATGTCGCCATTATCGGTGCTGGCGGACTGGGTACGCCAGCCGCCATGTATCTTAACGCCAGCGGGGTTGGAACGCTGACCATCGTCGATGACGACACCGTAGACCTAGGCAACCTCCAAAGACAAATCGCTTACACCACTGCCGAGATTAACCAAGCCAAAGTTAAAGCTTTAAAACAGCAGCTACAGGATAGAAACGCCGAAACAACGATCAAAACAATTCAGCGACGAGCAACACCAGAAATGCTGTTCGATCTAGCCCGACAACATGACGTAATCATCGACGCTACGGATAACTTCGAAACAAGGTTTCACATCAATCGCGCCTGCGTCATAACACAGACCCCACTTATCAGCGGATCGGCGACCCGCTTTAGCGGCCAAGCCCTAACCATAACCCCAGGGCTAGCTTGTTATAATTGCCTGTACGAAGAATCAACGAAGGAGGAGGAAACCAACTGCAGCAGTCTAGGCGTGCTCTCCCCGCTCACCGGCATCATCGGTAGCATCCAAGCTGCTGAGGCGATTAAGGTAGTTACACACGCTGGCACGCCGCTACAAAATCGCCTTTTACATGTCGACAGCTTAACTATGGAATTCAAAACCAGCCGATTTCAACGTGACCCAAACTGCCCGACTTGCAGCACCATGATGAAAAACAAGCTTTAAGCCTTTGCATTTATTCTTTCAAAGACCTACAATGTGCGACTTTTCTTTTCACGGTTAACCCTTTCACAGAGGAACCAGGATTAATGCCTTCAGTTCGAGTTAGAGAAAACGAGCCCTTCGAAGTTGCACTGCGCCGTTTCAAACGTACCTGCGAAAAAGCCGGTGTCCTTTCAGAAGTTCGCCGTCGCGAGCACTACGAAAAGCCTACCGCTGTTCGTAAACGCAAAGCTGCTGCTGCAGTAAAGCGTCAGCTTAAAAAGCTTATGCGTGACCATACCCAGCGTAAGCGCCTTTACTAAGATCGCTTAAGCTGTTTGGAACAAGCCCAGTCCGGGGTGTAATAGCCCCGCCGGGCCAGCTAAAGAATGAACCAATGACCGACGCCATACTAAAATCTCGCATTCAAGATGACATGAAAAGCGCCATGCGCGCCAAGGAAAAAGAACGCCTTGGCACTATTCGCATGTTACTTGCCGCCATCAAACAGCGCGAAATTGATGAGCAAATCACTTTAGATGACACTCAAATTATGGCCGTCATTGAAAAAATGGTTAAACAGCGTCGCGACTCCATCAAACAATACTTGGAAGCCGAACGCTCCGATCTAGCCGACATCGAAGAAACAGAACTCGCACTACTGCAAACCTATCTTCCGACTCAAATGACCGACGAAGAGATGGATGCATTAGTAGGCGCCGCAATTAACGAATCTGGCGCTGCAGGCCCTCAAGATATTGGCAAGCTAATGGGCGTATTAAAACCCAAGGCGCAAGGCCGAGCGGATATGGGTAAAATCAGCCAACTCGTCAAAGCCAAGCTCAGCACGCTTTGATCGACCTCTCGCTATAGCCTAACTGGCCAACAATCATGGCCGGACGCATTCCCCAAGAATTTATCGACGACTTATTGAGCCGCGTAGATGTGGTCGACATTATTGATGCTCGCGTACCGCTGCGCAAAGCTGGACGAGATTTTCAAGCCCGCTGCCCGTTCCACGAAGAAAAATCACCCTCGTTCACCGTCAGTCAAAATAAGCAATTTTATCACTGCTTTGGCTGCGGAGCGCACGGCACCGCCATTAGCTTTTTAATGGAGTATGAGCATTTAGACTTTATTGAAGCCCTAAAAGAGCTCGCCAAACACGCCGGAATTGAACTCCCGCAGCAAAACCAGCAAAGCTACACCCCTAACATTTCACCTGATCTCAGTGAAATAATGCAACAGGCCACCCATTTTTATACCCAACAACTCCAGCAACACCCCAAAAAAGCCGACGCCGTTAGTTACCTAAAACGACGCGGCCTCAGCGGTGAAATTGCCTCCGAATTCAGCATTGGCTTTGCTCCACCAGGTTGGGACAACTTAATCCAAGAACTAGGCACAACTAAAACGCGCCTAGAACAGCTCGTCACTACCGGCATGGCGGTCGAAAAAGAAGAACAAAACAAATGCTACGACCGATTTAGAAACCGGATAATGTTTCCAATTCGCAACCGGCGCGGCAAAGTCATCGGCTTTGGTGGACGAGTGCTGGATGATGAAGACAAACCTAAATACCTTAACTCTCCCGAATCTCCATTATTTCATAAAGGCAACGAACTATACGGCCTCTACGAAGTACGACAAGCAACAAGAACTATCGACAAGCTTCTTATCGTCGAAGGCTACATGGATGTCGTTGCCCTCGCTCAGCACGATATTCGCTACGCCGTCGCCGCCCTTGGCACCGCAATCACTCCCGAGCACATTACCTTACTCTTCAAAACAACCAGTGATCTAATTTTTTGCCTAGATGGGGACCGAGCCGGTCGAGCCGCCGCCTGGAAAGCGCTTGATATCGCTCTGCCAGCCATCAACGATGGGCGCCAAGCACGCTTCATGTTCCTTCCTGACGGCGAAGACCCGGATACACTTATCCGCAAAGAGGGAAAGGAGTTATTCGAAAAACGAATTCAACAAGCTGACTCGCTATCCAATGTACTGCTTGACACACTATCAAAGGAGGTCGACCTAGGCTCCATCGACGGAAAAGCGCAATTAGCCGAAATAGCAAAACCAAAGCTCGCTAAAATCAGCAACCCCATCTACCTCAATCTAATCATTGAAGAGCTCGCACTCAGGACACGCATTGATAGCAACGCACTAAAACAACAACTTGGCTTGAGTGGAAATACACCAAAACACAACAAGCAATCGTTCGCTCGCAATAGAAACAACAAACCCAGCCTTGTCAGAAAAAGCATCACTTTTCTGCTTAACCAACCCAGCCTTGCTCAGCAAGCTGATGAGCTGAGCCTGCTATCGCAAGCTCAGCAACCCGGCATAAATTTACTAGTACAGCTACTTGAGTTCCTCCAACAACACCCCAATATCAACTGCGGGACTATTTTGCAGCACTGGCAAGACAAGCCCGAGGGCCAGCACCTAGTAAAACTAGCAAAGGTTCAGCTGGAGACACCCGATGAAGGCTGGGAAAAAGAATTTATCGATGCTATATCACAGCTCAAAAAACAGGCAAAAGACCAACAGCTTCACAACTTATTAATCAAAGAAAAAAGCACTGGCCTCGACGCAGACGATAAACGCTTACTCATGAAACTTTTAAAGCGCAACTAGGCCTTAAAGTGCACAACAGGATCCGATGATCTAAAAAAACGACCGAAACACACATGGGACTTACCCTAAAACCAGAAATAGTTGTATAATAGACGGCTATTTTTTGCCTGCGTTGAGTTTAACGTACGACAGTTCAAGATTGAGACAGCACTCCATATGAGCCGCGAGCAACAAGAATCACAAATTAAATTATTGATCGCTAAAGGTAAAGAGCAGGGCTACCTGACTTACCGCGAAGTTAATGATCACCTTCCTGAAGGCATTGTTGAGCCTGAGCAGGTCGAAGACATCATCAACATGATCAATGACATGGGTATCCCTGTCCACGAAGTCGCTCCAGATGCCGACAGCTTATTGTTGTCAGATAATGCCGTTGACGAAGACGCCGCCGAAGAGGCCGCCGCTAACCTTGCCTCTGTCGACAGTGATTTTGGCCGCACCACTGACCCCGTTCGCATGTACATGCGTGAAATGGGTACAGTCGAGTTACTCACTCGCGAAGGCGAAATCAAGATCGCCAAGCGCATCGAAGAGGGTCTAGGACAAGTCAATTTAGCCCTTTCAACAAACCCCAACAGCGTCGCATTACTGCTGGAGCGCTATGCTCATGTTGAAGCTGGCGAGACCCGTCTAACAGACATCATTAAAGGCTTTGCCATTACTGATGACGATGATACCTTTCTCAACCCACCAGCACCTGCTGCAGCCTCGACAGATAATAATGACGATAGCGACGACGAGGAAGAAACAGCAAAAGACACCGGACCAGACCCTGAAGAAGTCCGCGAGCGCATGGTCAAGTTAAAAGCAGCATACGAAGAATTTAACTCACTCGTCACCAAGAAAGGGCTGGACAACAAAAAAGCTGCTCAGCTACGTGCCGATTGCAGTGAAACTTTTGTCGAGTTCAAGCTGTCACCGCAAATGAACGACGCCCTGGTGAAACAGCTACACAGCACCATTAGAGGTATTCGCAAATACGAACGCCTCATAATGAACATCTGTATCGGCCAAGCGCATATGCCTCGCAAAGACTTCATTACCTCTTTTCCAGAGAATGAAACCAACCTTGAATGGTTAGAGCAAAAGATCAACTGCAAAGAAACTTACTCAAAAATCTTGCAAGAGCACAAAGATGAAATTCATCAAGCCCAGCAAGACCTAATTAACCTGCAAACATCAAGCTTGCTCAGCATTACCGATATTAAAAACATCAATCGTCAAATTTCTATTGGTGAAGCCAAAGCGCGTCGCGCCAAAAAAGAAATGGTGGAAGCTAACTTGCGTTTGGTTATCTCCATCGCCAAGAAATACACCAATCGCGGCCTTCAGTTTCTTGATTTGATTCAAGAAGGTAACATCGGTCTAATGAAGGCGGTTGATAAATTCGAATATCGTCGCGGCTACAAATTCTCCACCTATGCAACCTGGTGGATTCGCCAAGCGATCACCCGCTCGATTGCAGACCAAGCACGCACCATTCGTATTCCAGTGCACATGATTGAGACCATCAATAAACTCAATCGCATTTCACGACAAATGCTGCAAGAAATGGGTCGTGAAGCAACGCCAGAAGAACTTTCTGAGCGCATGGAAATGCCTGAAGACAAAGTACGTAAAGTGCTTAAAATTGCCAAAGAGCCCATCTCCATGGAAACACCAATTGGTGATGATGAAGACTCTCACTTAGGTGATTTTATCGAAGACAGCAACGTCTTATCTCCACCAGACTCTGCCACCATCGAAGGTCTGCGTGAATCAACTGACGACATCCTCGAAAGCCTAACCGCTCGTGAAGCAAAAGTTTTACGTATGCGCTTCGGCATCGGCATGAACACAGATCACACCCTGGAAGAAGTCGGCAAACAATTTGACGTCACTCGTGAGCGTATTCGTCAAATCGAAGCCAAGGCACTGCGCAAGCTACGCCATCCAACGCGTTCAGAACAATTACGCAGCTTCCTAACCGATCAATAAACTCACCACTAGGTATAGCGCCCACTAAGATAGCGCGCTATACTCTCCCCCGCTTCAATTAGGGCCTGTAGCTCAGTTGGTTAGAGCAGTGGACTCATAATCCATTGGTCGAAGGTTCGAGTCCTTCCAGGCCCACCATATAAATCAGATGGTTGTAGTATTTTCTACAACTAGTCTACCTCTTAAAATTCCC
>Ga0316204_10003571_pt1 | contig 30588 bp, 23 predicted proteins | sample 6monrhotite_MG_2_FD_205661 | JGI IMG/M metagenome (GOLD analysis project Ga0316204, IMG submission 205661) | Microbial mat bacterial communities from mineral coupon in-situ incubated in ocean water Damariscotta River, Maine, United States -... | ecosystem: Environmental > Aquatic > Marine >...
ACAGCGGAATCAATTTTTCGGGAAACTGATAGGGGCCGTAGTTGTTCGAGCACCGAGTGATAATCGCCGGAAAGTCAAACGAATGGTGGTAGGCATTGACCAGCAGATCCGCCGCGGTTTTGGATGCTGAATAGGGGCTGCTTGGTGCCAAGGGAGTCTCTTCGGTGAACAAACCGGTCGCACCCAGGCTGCCGTAGACTTCGTCGGTGGAGACCTGTACGTAACGCTCCACCTTGGCGGCTCGGCTGGCGTCGAGGAGGATTTGCGTCCCCACGATATTCGTTTGAATGAACGGTCCGCTATCGAGAATCGAACGGTCGACATGACTTTCAGCGGCGAAATTGATCACCGCATCGATTGGCTGATTCGCCAAAATCTCGTCCACACAATCACGGTCGCAGATGTCGCCCCGCACGAATTCGTAACGTGCATTGGCTTCAACATCGCGGAGATTTTCCAGGTTGCCGGCATAAGTCAGCAGGTCGAGATTGACGATTGAGACATCGTCGTAAGCCTGTAATTGTTGGCGTATGAAATTCGATCCTATGAACCCACAGCCACCGGTCACTAGTAGACGCATCGCCATTCCCTTTTCGAAGTCAGTCTTTTCGAAGTCAGTCGTATCTGTAGAAAATTGAGGCGAACGGTCACATTGATACCGAAGAACTTTAGGGGACCGCCTTGAAGCAGGCAGTGGGTCTACACCTATTCTTCCTCAGCAACCGCATCCTCGTCAATCTCTTCTTGAGGCACGCGGGCCAAGGAAACCAGTCTGTCGTCTTCACCCATCCGGATAATCCGCACTCCTTGCGTATTCCGTCCGACTTGCGAAATATCGGCAACCCGCACACGCTGAATCTTGCCGCCGGCGGTGATCATCAGGACTTCGTCCTCTTCCGAAATCGCTGTCACGGCAACCACTTTGCCGTTACGTTTTGTCGTGCGAATATCGATGACACCCTTGCCTCCCCGCTTTTGCCGACGGTATTTCATGCCGCTGCGCACCGTCTCATCAGACGCGGGTTCGGTTTCCCCAGAAGCGTCCTCAACAGCCTCGTCCACAATGTCCGAATCAGTTTCTGGTTTGCCCGATTCCGACTCCTCGGTTTCCGGCTCGTCTTGATCGACGACCCCGATTGGCGTTCGCTTGCCAAATCCATTTTCACAAACGGTCAATAGGTTCAATTCTGGATCGGCGACGACCATGCCGACGGCATAGTCCCCTTCGCGGAGGCTGATACCTTTCACCCCTCGAGTATTGCGCCCCATGCTTCGCGCGTCTTCTTGTGCAAAACGAATCGCCATCCCGTTGGCCGAGGCGAGTAGCAAATCTTCCCCCGGCCCAACGATGGCCACACCGATCAGTTCGTCCCCTTCGTCTAGTTTGACGGCAATCAATCCGCCACGCAGCGGGCGGCTATAAGCTGAGAGGGCGGTCTTTTTGACGATGCCATTGCGGGTGGCCAGCACCAGTTGTCGTTCTCCGCCGAAATCGCGCACGGCTAGACAGTGGAAGATCTTCTCGTCCGGCTCGAGTCGCACGAGATTGACCAGCGCGCGCCCCTTGGCGATGCGGCTCCCCAACGGCAAATCGTAGACCTTTTGCCAATACACCTTTCCGCGATCTGTAAAGAACATCAAATAGTCGTGCGTACTGGCAACGAAGAGATGTTCGATGGGGTCCTCGTCATCCGACTTGGCGCCCATGATGCCTTTGCCGCCGCGATGCTGTGCTTGATAACTGTCGAGTTTGATGCGTTTGATATATCCGCGATGCGACAGCGTGACCACCATGGTTTCTTCGGTGATCAACTCCTCTTTGCTGACGTTGCCGACTTCTTCATCGTTGATTTCGGTCCGCCGACCATCGCCGAATTTCGCCTTCAGTTGATCCATCTCGTCGCGGACGACGGCCAACAGGTGTGCTTCGTCGGACAACAACCGCAGGAATTCGTCGACGTCGTCCAATAGCTTGCGGTGTTCTTCGCCAAGCTTTTCGCGTTCCAACCCGGCCAGCGAGCCGAGTTGCATGGCCACGATCGCATCCGCCTGTTTCGCAGTCAGTCCATAATTCTCTTGCGCAACCGGTGTATCCATCCCGGGATGGCGTTCGGACAGAAACGACTGGAAACCGTGATCACCCAAGGCGCGTGCGATCAATTCGCCGGCGACTTCCAGACTTTGCAGCCGCACGCAGGCTTCTTTGCGATCGGGCGACTGCCGAATCGTGTTGATCACGTTGTCGATATTGATTTGCGCGATCAACAAGCCTTCGACAGTGTGCTTGCGTTTTTTCGCTTCGGCCAACAAAAACTCAGTCCGCCGCCGCAACACGGTTACGCGATGTCGTACGAATTCTTCGAGGATTTCTTTCAGCGACAATTGCTTCGGCCGGCTACCGACTAGGGCCACAAAATTTAAGCTGAGCGTTGTTTGCAAAGGCGAGAACCTGAAGAGTTGGTTCAACACGACTTCACGATCCGCATCCCGCTTGAGTATGATATGCAGTCGCACTTGCCACGCGGGAATCGTACGGTCGGTGAGATCGACGATCTGCGAGATTTCTTTAATGCGGCCTTCGCGGACCACTTGTTCCAGCTTTTCACGAATTCCGTCGCGCGTCTGCAAGTAGGGAATCTCGGTCACGACGATTACATCGTGATTTTTCTCTTGTTCGAAATGCGTTCGTGCACGGACGGCGATTGTCGAGCGCCCGTCCTTAAACGCCTGCCGGATGCCGAGTTGTCCACAGATAATTCCACCGGTGGGAAAGTCCGGTCCTTGGACGCATCCCATCAAATCGTCGAGCGTAGCGTCGGGTTCGTCGATCAACATTTGAACCGCGTCGCAAACCTCGGCCAAATTGTGCGGCGGAATCATCGTCCTCATGCCGACCGCGATACCGTTGGAGCCATTCACCAACAAGTTCGGAAACCGTGAAGGCAACACGACAGGTTCGGTCAGCCGTTGATCATAGGTCGGCACAAAATCGACGGTGTCGCGGCGAATGTCGTCGAGCATTTCCGTTGCCGCGGCCGAGAGTCGGGCTTCGGTATAACGGGCGGCAGCCGGGGGCAATCCGGCCAGCGAACCGAAATTCCCCTGCTTGTCGACTAGGACTTGGCGCATGTTCCATTCCTGCGCCAATCGCACGAGTGTCAAGTAAACCCCTTCGCCACTATGCGGGTGATAGTTTCCCGACGTGTCGCCGGAGATTTTTTGACACTTCACCCGCCCGCTGCTCGGCCCCAGGTTCAGGTCATTCATCGCCACCAGGATGCGACGTTGCGACGGTTTCAAACCATCTCTCACGTCGGGCAACGCACGGCTAACGATTACGCTCATCGCATAGGTCAGATAGCTATTTCGCATCTCATCGCGAATATCCATCTGCTGGATGTTCTCTACGTCTCCTGTCGACAATTCCTGGCCTCCTTGAGGGCTATTCACTTATTTTTCAATTCGGTGAATCGATTCGCCAAGGAATCCATTCGCCGCGAAATTAAAACGGATAGCGATTCGGTTTCGACCGCTGGTTCCATCGGTTCCAGGGCGTCTGACACACCGCTATTATCTGCCGGGCTTGATAAGCCGCCGGCCAACTTTCGTGCGAACTTCAGCCTGAAGAACGCCAAATGGAGAGGTGAAATCTGCCGAATTCGTCGCCGGATCGAGGCACGTACACAAATCGACGTGCCCGGGAGTTTCGCTGCCAATCCTTCAGCAAAAACGTGTTCCGCAAACCTTTTCTATAAAATAACTTGCGACACGGGGTTCGCTCAGCTGGTTCGACGAAAAACCGACAAAACGACAATGCCGATTTTAAGCGATTTTATGGAAATTATCAACGAGGTGAGCAGTACAAAACCTGACGAAAAATCAGCACAGCCCTATAAGCTAACGGCAATATGTCTCGTAGCACCCGGCGCGACAAACCGACTGGTCGCCTGATTCCTGCCGTGGTATTGTGTCGGAACGTTTGCGTGAAAAAAAACGGCCTTACGAGTTTGAAAAAACGCCATGATACATCTGAAAAATATCCTGTTGCCCACCGATTTTTCCGAACCCGGCCTAGAAGCAGCTAATTATGCTGTGGAAATGGCGGAGCGTTTCGGCGCGACGTTGCATTTGCTCCATGTCATTGTCGACCCCGTGATTTATCTGCCGATGTTTGAGAGTTATCCAATGCCCTCGAAAGCCGAATTCGAGCAATATGCGCAAGAACGCATGGAAGGTTGGCTGACCGACGACGACAAGAAACGCTGCAACGCCCAATTGCACTGGGTGCATGGCACGCCCTTTGTGGAGATCATCAATTTCGCTCGCAAAAATGAAATCGACTTGATTGTCATGGGCACACACGGCCACGGCGCGATTGCACACATGCTCACCAGCAGCGATGCCGAGAAGGTCGTCCGCAAAGCCCCCTGCCCGGTACTCACCGTCCGGCCCGATGGGCATCAGTTCGTTCATCCTTAAGAATTGAAAAGCCGCGATAAGGAAACTACGCAGCTCAATGTCTTCCAATGCATACGAGGCAATGCCGACACCGGTAGGGCGTACCGGATTGGTGTGCGGACCGCTGCTGTTCCTAGGCGTGTTGTTCAGTCCCCTCCCCGAGGGCATGTCGGTCGAGGCGCACCGACTCGTGGCGGTCGTATTGTGGATGGTCATGTGGTGGGTGACACAAGCGGTTCCCATTGCCGCAACCAGCTTACTGCCTTTGGCCCTATTTCCCCTATTGGGCATACAGCCCGCTAAGGAAGTCCCCGCCGCCTACATGAACCAAAGCATTGTGTTGGCAATGGGCGGGTTCATGATCGCGCTGGGTATCGAACGCTGGGGACTGCACCGACGGATCGCTTTTCATATCGTCCGACTGCTTGGCACCGGCCCGCGACGGATTGTGCTTGGTTTCATGTGCGCCACGGCATTTTTGTCGATGTGGATTAGCAACACCGCATCGACGCTATTGATGCTGCCCATCGCCCTGGCAATTCTGACATCGCTTGAAGAGGTCTTATCCGCCAAGCAAGAATCGGGTGAGCGCCCCGATTTATCGCGGCTGTCCTTGGCGCTGTTGTTGGGAATCGCCTACGCCGCCAGCATGGGAGGCTCGACAACCTTGGTGGGTACGCCGACAAACATTGCCTTTTTGGGAGTCTGGGACCAGCATTTTGCCGAGGGACCGGAAATTACCGCCGGGCAATGGATGATGGCGTTTGTACCGTTGGGGATGCTGTTGATTTTCTGTGCATGGGCGTTGTTGACATGGCGGATGCCACCGCAGCCGCAATTGGCGGCGCTGGGGCGCGGCTTTTTTCGCGACCGCATTCGGGAGTTGGGACCGCCCACCGTTGGCGAATTGCTGATGTTCGGCGTGTTTGCCATGACTGCCTGCCTGTGGGTTTTGCGGGGCAAATTCCAGTTTCAGGATCACGTATTCTTTCAGGGTTGGGCAACTTGGCTAGAAAACTGGTTGGCCACACGTGGACTTGCCGGTTCGTTCACGCATAGTTTTTTGCATGACTCCACCACGGTGATGGCCATGGTAGTGCTCATGTTCTGCCTGCCCGGCGGACGCAATGAACAAGGAAAACTGAGGTTCCTGATGGATTGGGAGACGGCATCGCGACTCCCCTGGGGATTGCTGTTACTCTTTGGAGGCGGCTTTGCGATTGCTGCCGGGTTTGAGAATTCCGAGCTTTCCGTTTATTTCGGCACCCTGTTCACCGAATATGCTGCCGGCAGCCATCCACTAGTCATGGTGCTGGGGATATGCCTGCTGTTGACGTTTCTTACGGAATTCACCTCCAACGTCGCCACAACGCAAATATTTTTGCCAATCCTGGGAACGGCGGCCGTCAGCTTGGGGATTGATCCCCGTTTGTTCATGCTGCCGGCAACGGTCTCCACAAGTTGCGCCTTCATGTTGCCGATCGCGACGCCTCCCAACGCCATCGTATTTGGCTCCGGCCGGATCCGCGTGCTCGACATGGTTCGCTACGGAATCGTGCTGAACCTGCTGGGCGTATTACTCATCACTGCAGTCACCTATTTATTGGTGATCCCCATCTTCGGCATCGACCCCCAGGTGTTGCCGTCGTGGGCAAAGTGAGATGCCGTTGCGACGGTCAACGTCCGGAGTTCTGATAAATCTCCGCGTAACCAGCTGTGTGGCCTATCCGGCATCGTCCAAGCTCGCCCGGAATTCGGTCATTTCGCCGGCGGCGTGATGATCACCGATTCGCGTGGCTGTTTGGATGCCCTGTGTCAGGATATCGCGAGCGTCGGTCATGCGATCGAGTTCCGCATATACCTCGCCCAGCCGAAAATACGTCGGTACGTAGTCGGGGGACGAATTCAACAAGGTTTGAAATCGTACTTCGGCGGCCGGCAGATCCCCCTCGGACCGGTATTCCATAGCGACACTGTATTGCAGAAAGGTGTCCGTGGGATCCTCGGCCAAAAGTTCTTCGAGTTGTTCGCGTCGCGACATGGCGGATTTCTTTGTTGTTCAATGATGGAAACGGGTTTGCGATTGCCGCCCGGCAAAGGGGCCGTTCGGGGCATAAGTTTTGAGATGCCGGCACAAATGGCAGCGTCTCACGGGGAATTGAGATTTGCCGCGTTCGGTATATCAAAACACCATTCTAGCATCCGTTGACTTGAGAAGAAAATGTTTTGAGATATGCGGATTCGGCCAATTAGCGAATTGCCTAATCGCTACAGGCACTACGTGCCGACCCCGCAGCGGAAGGGTAACCAAATTTGGTTTGGGTGGCCGATTGGAAATTCTAACGGACATCGCCCCGACCTTTGTTATCGAGATACAACGGATCTGAGTCTCGCCTGCAGTTTGATGACGCTGCCATTCGTTGAACCGGAAGTTGCTGGATGCAACCTCGGTTTGAGACCCCCGCGCCGAGAAGAACCCGACTTATGCAACCACGGATTCAAATTACCGGACTCTGTTGTGCGCTCCTCCTGACATGGTTGGTGAATGACGGCGTCGGATCGGAACGCCGCAGTACCCCGCTGGTCAATGCGGTCCAGCGCGTCGAAAAATCAGTCGTTAATATTCACACCGAAAAAACCCAATCCAAAGACCCTGTGTTCGGCTCGCCGAAAAAGGTGAACGGCATGGGAACCGGCGTGATTGTCGACGAACGAGGCTATATCGTTACCAATGAGCACGTGATTCACAACGTCGACCAAGACGCGATTCGCGTCGAATTGATCGACGGCACACAAGCCAAAGCCAGCGTCATCTCTTTTGACAGCCGGCAAGACTTGGCGATCATCAAAGTCGACTTCGGACGCGCATTGACCGTCGCTCCCTTTGGAACGTCCTGTGACCTGATGCGTGGTGAAACCGTCTTCGCTGTGGGCAATGCGTTTGGATACACCCACACGATCACTCGCGGTATTATCAGTGCGTTGGGACGTAACGTGGAAGTCAATGAAAAGATCGGCTACAAGAACCTGATCCAAACCGACGCCAGCATCAACCCCGGCAACAGCGGCGGTCCGTTGGTGAACCTGGACGGCGAAGTCATCGGCATCAACGTCGCCATTCGCGCCGGAGCACAACGGATTGGCTTCACGATTCCCATCGATGACGCCCGTCGCACGATTTCACGATTGCTGGACAATGAAAAATTCGGCACCTACCACGGTCTGCTCACCAAGGATGTGAAGTCGTCCGAAGCGAAGAAAATGGTCGTTAGCGGAACTCATTCCGGCAGTCCGGCGTTTCAAGCGGGCTTGCTACCCGGCGACGAAGTCCTCAAGGCGGGCATAGTGGCCGTGGCTGACCGGGCGGACTTTGAACGGGCTTTGTTGGGAATCAATCCCGGCAAAGAGGTGCCGGTCACGGTGCGACGAGATGGCGCCGAAGTCGCTCTCCAACTCCGCATCGGACGAAACGGCGAACGCCCGCTCACGAAAATCATCGCCCGGGCCAACAACGGGGAAACGAGTACCTACCGCGGTGATACGCCACAACAAATGGTCTGGCGGATTTTGGGGTTGCGATTCCGATCGATCGCCCAAAACCAACTGCCCAACAAGTACCAAAAACACTACAAGGGCGGATTGCAGGTCATCGAAGTCCGCTCCAACGGCCCAGCCGCTGCAAAAGGGGTGAAGTCTGGTGATGTGGTTGTCGGCTTGGCGTTGTGGGAAGCATACAAAATTACGCATGTGACGTACGCCTTCAATCAACAACGCAAATCGCTGACCGCCAACTCGGCCTCCTCGGAATTGGCACCTGTTAAATGCCATATCATTCGCGGAGAACAAATCATCGAGAAGACATTAAAAGTACCTCTGCAAGACTAGATCCGGTTTCAAACCTCATTCCGTTTGTTTTTGACTCTGAGTGACCAGTGTCAGCACAACGTATTTGACGGCTTGGACATAATTTGAAGTGACCGCCGCCCGCGTGAAACGAGGAATCGTCATCATCTCGACTCACGGGCCGGGGCAATACATTCGACGCCGGAACCCAGCGCCGTGGCCAGTTGGGTTCCGGCGTTTTCATGCGCTGAGCCGACCGGTCCTTCCCAGCTCACGAGCATGGAACTACAATTCGAGTGAAAGTTTCTTCAACCCGGTCTGCTAAGGCCAGTGGCACTTTCGCGTGGCGATGTGTTAGCGTCTCAATCACTTGTGCGCGGGCATGAGCGCCGCCAAGACCCGCAATCGCAAATTCCTAACAGCTCTAAGGTCCACTCGGGTGAATACCGGCCGGCATGAGTTTGAATTGATCGCGTGGATTCGCGAACACACCCGCGCCCACGACCGGATCAATCTGGGAATTGGCGACGACACCGCTTCGTTGGCGTTTCCCAATCCGGCAAATTGCCTTGTCACCGTCGACATGCTCATGGAGGGAGTGCATTTCACAATGCCCCCGGCAACTCCCCGGCAAGTCGGCCGTAAAGCATTAGCAGTCAATCTTAGCGATATCGCCGCCATGGCCGGGCGGCCATTGGCAGCCGTGATCAGCCTCGCCCTCCCCCGTGGCGTCCCAGCCGAATTGGCAGAGGAACTGTACTCCGGAATTGCGGATTTGTCCGACCAATTCAACATCGCCATCGCCGGCGGCGATACGAATAGCTGGCAAGGTCCGCTGGTGATCAGCATCACTGCCTTAGGCGAAACAACCCACCGCGGCGCCGTAACACGCAGCGGCGCTCGGCCGGGCGACGCGATTTTTGTCACCGGAGAATTGGGCGGCAGCTTAGCAGGAAAACACCTGGAATTTACACCACGTATCCATGAAGCCTTGATGTTACATGAATTTGTTGACCTGCATGCGATGATCGATGTCAGCGACGGACTGGCGGCGGATTTGGGGCACATCGTCGAAGAAAGCGGTGTCGGTCTCATATTGGACGAATCAGCGATTCCCATCAGTCCAGCCGCCCGAACCGCCGCCGAGGGAGACGGTTGCTCTCCATGGGAGCACGCCCTGTCCGATGGCGAAGACTTTGAATTGTTGTTTACTGTCTCGGATGATGACGGTGCGCAGTTGTTGGCCAACTCACCGCTGGAGATCCCGTTGTCGCGAATAGGCACGGTCGTTGATGGAGGCAAAATGCAATTGCGCACGGCAGCCGGAAACGTCATCCCCTTGCCGGTGTCAGGTTGGAAGCATCTGTTATAATCGCGGCCGGTTTTGATCCCCGCAACCACCGCTGATTGAGAAAGCCCACTGTGCCCGGCTCCGAATCGTCGCCTTCGACAAACTGGATTTTCACATCGCACGCGGAAGAGGAGACCGCTGCGTTGGGGGCTGCCGTGGGTCGCGCTGCCCGAGCGGGGGCGGTGATCGCCTTGGTGGGAAACCTCGGTGCGGGAAAGACGCGTCTCACCCGCGCCGTCGCCGCGGCGCTCGAGGTCGACGAAAAGCTGGTTACGAGCCCGACATTCGTATTGATCCAAGAATATGACGGTCGGCTACCGGTATTTCACTTCGATACGTATCGGTTGGGGAGCGTCGATGAGTTTCTTGATTTGGGAGTCGAGGAATACTTTGAAGCCGGGGGCGTCTGCTTGATCGAATGGGCGGACCGTGTTTCCGGCGTCTTGCCTGACGATGTGCTACGAATTGAAATTGACATCACAGGAGAAAGCACCCGCGTTTTCAAATTCTCCGCTCAGGGACCGATTGCGCAATCGATTCTCCACGATGTCGCACACAACGTTTCCAACGCACACAAAGAAGGTTAAAATCTTGGAACCAGCGCCGGCTGTTATAACAACTCAGAAATCGGCGAGGGATCTTCCAACACCGGCGTCGGGCGACCGCGATGATCTAAGAGATGCAACGCCGGATTAAGCCCCATAGCTGTATAGATCGTGGCATGGATATGTTCCGGACGAACAGCGCGGGTGAGCGGTCGATATCCTTTGCTATCGGTCGAGCCAACAATCTGTCCGCCGCGAATGCCGCCGCCACCCATCAGGCAGAACATCGACGCACCCCAGTGATCGCGACCGGGCGTCCCTTTGCTCAAAGGAGGACCGCCGTTGCCGCCATCGTTGATCCGCGGCGTGCGGCTGAATTCGCCGCAGAGCACTACCATGGTGCTCTCCAATAACCCCCGCTGGTCCAGGTCTTTGAACAAACCATAGACAGCGGCATCGACGCGCGGCAAATAGGAATTCATGCCCGATTCGAGATTCCAGTGATGGTCCCAGCCGCCGAAGTGGCAAGTGACGAACCGCGCGCCTGCTTCAACCAATCGTCGCGCCAACAGCGTGCTTTGCCCCCACGTATGCCGTCCATAAAGATCGCGAATCCGTGGATCTTCACGGCTGAGATCAAAGGCTTCCCGCGCGCGTTTGCCGGAGACAAATTCAAACGCGTTTTTGTCGAATCGGTCCATGGCATCGAAGGTGGCGGTCTTTTCAACATTGCGGGGAATTTTGTCGAGTTGCGTCAATAGTCCGCGGCGATCCTCCAACCGGGACAAGGACAACCCTTTTGCAAGATTCAGATTTTTCACCTGAAACTTTTCTTTGTTGGGGTCCCCACCGGTCTGAAACGGATCGTGTTGCACTCCCAACCAGTTTCCACCGAAATAGCCCGGGCGCAATCCAATGCTACTGGCGACCGGCACGCTGATATAGCCGGGCATACCCGGGCTTCTCGCACCTAACTCGCGAGTAATCACCGAACCGATGGAGGGAAATTTTCCCGCGTTGTTCCCGCCGCTGACGCCCATGGCTTTGGAGGTCAGCATGCGATGGCCGCCGGCAAAGTGATCACCTGTACCGTGATGCAGCGAGCGGACGATCGAAAATTTGTCGGCGATTTTCGCCTGTTGGGGAAACAGTTCGCTGATTTCAAACCCAGGCACGTTCGTGCGAATAGGATTCCACATACCGCGAATCTCGGCCGGTGCATCCGGTTTGAGATCGTAAAGATCCATGTGCCCCGGTCCGCCGTCGAGCCACAGCAAGATGACTGAGCGATCACGTTTACCGTCCGCAGCCGCTTCCTTGGCTCGCAACACATCGGCTAACCCTGCCGAAGCCATACCGGCGACACCCAATTGCACGAAGCTACGGCGACTCACGCCGTCGCAGTACTTTCCCGTGTTTCCCATATCGACTTGCAGCATCGTCGGTTTCTCCCAACCAAAATGGGGGCAATCGTCCCACGTCATTGTGGGGCCCACAACGCATCACGTTGTATTGATGTGAATTCTACCCAAATCACTGCAATCCGTGCAACGTGATCTGGGGATTAACCCTGAGCAGTAGGCTGTTTCAAGTGGTCGGTGACCGGTGTTCAGGGGCCAGAAAGAGGGCCGCGATTTTCTGCGATCATCGGTGGTCTAAAGCCCCAGAGCCTACTCCGCCAGCTCGAAATGGACATCTGACTCGTCACCTCAAGCCGGTCTCCCCACGCCTATTTGACACAAATGTAGACATATTTCGCTCCTAGTCGCATCTTTCTAAACAGTCCGCGATTGAGCATTTCGCAGTTGTAGCTAGGTTGTTCCGTGATAAAATGGGAATTCGAGATTTCTTGGTTGCCCTGCAGTCACAGGCTGGTCCCGTATCGATCGATTCTTCCGCGAGTAATCAGACTTGCGTGATACGGGTTAAAAATACCGTTCGGAATGCGTTCTCTAATACGAAAAGGTAGTCCCATATGCGCTCCATGCATCGCATTTTTCTGTCGGCCGTTTGCGGGTTGTTACTCAGCGGATTGCCCGAACTCTGTCATGCCCAAGATGCTGTTGCCGTCCCCTCCGGAGTACGGGTCCAACGGGCCACGCCATCTCAACCGGGGAAGCCCGGCCAACCTCAACCAGGACAAGCCAAACCGGGGGACAAATCCAAGCCGGGCGACGACAAGAATAAAGACAAAAAACCGGACGATAAAAAGGCGGAACCAGGAACGTCAGCCGTGAAGCGGCCCAGCAAACCAGAAGAGGAGCCAAAGCCAGAAGACCTCAAACTACAGAGACTGGGCGACGGCGAAGTCCGCTTTAACTTCCGCGGCGCTCCCTGGCCGGTGGTTCTCAAGGAGTTGGCCAGCGTCGCGCATCTCAACTTGGACTGGCAGGAATTGCCGGGCGACTATTTGAATTTTGTCACGACCCGCAGTTACAAGATCGACGAAGCCCGCGACGTGATCAATCGCCACCTGCTGGCGCGGGGCTACAGCATGATCCTGCATGACGAAATGCTTTCGGTGGTCAGCCTGAAGAAAATCAAAGAGCTCAATCCGGCCGTCGTACCAGAGGTCACTCCCGAGCAACTTGGCAAGTTGATGCCCCACGAATACGTCCGTACGTCGTTCGTGCTCGATACATTGATCGCCAAGGAGTTGGAAGAACAACTCAAACCGTTGATCAGTCCCGAACATGGTCGCCTCAATGCGGTGGCATCGCTCAATCGTCTGGAAGCGATGGATACTGTCGCCAATTTACGGCAGATCCAAAAGTATCTGGAGATGGAAAAATCCGACATCGGTCAAGACCGCGTGATGCAGGAATTCTTTCTCAAGCATACGCGGGCCTCAGAAACGCTGGTGCAATTGCAAGACCTACTGGGTATTAAACGGACCGCCGAGGTCTCTGGGGCGGCGAATCCGCAAATGCAGCAACAAATGCAACAAATGATGCAACGCATGCAGCAACAGCAGCAACAAAAAAAGGGAGGGGCTGCCGGTGCCGCTCCACCGCAAGAAGTGCGGCTGATTGTCAATTCCCGCAGCAACAGCATCATGGCAACGGCACCCCCCAACAAAATGGCCATCATTTCGCAAGCCATTAAATCGCTGGACGTGGGGGTCGAACCATCCAAGTCACTGTTCCACAGCATCGACCGCATGCAAACCTACCGGTTGGCAGCGATCGACCCCGAAACGCTGGTCAAGATGTTGGAAGACCTGGGGGGCTTGGAAATCGGCACGCAATTGGAGGTCGACAAGAAAAACAAAGCGATCATCGCCAAAGCGTCAATGACCGACCATTTGATGATTCGCAAGTTGATCACAAAACTCGATGGCAGCGGTCGTCGGTTTGACGTGATCAAATTGCGGAGACTGGATGCGGTCGATGTCGCCGGATCGATCAAATTCATGATGGGGGGCGAAGAAGAGAAAAAGGACAATAAACGCTCACGGTATGGGTGGTATGGCAGCTACGGGTCGTCCAATCAAAAAGAGGAAAAAGAAGACAAGTTCCGCGTCGACGCCGACATGGATAACAACCGCCTGCTGCTGTGGGCCAACGATATCGAGCTGGACTCAGTCGAAGGGCTGTTGGTCAAGTTGGGCGAAATCCGGGCTCCCGGCCAAAATCGCAACAAGGTACGTTTGCTGGAAGCCGTCTCCCCCGAGGATTCCGAGAAGGTCTTAGAACGCCTGCGGAAGATTTGGCCGAACATCGCCCCCAACGAATTGATCCTACCCGAACCGGTCGAAACGCCGGAAAAAGACGATCCAGCTGAGGAACAAAAGGATGCAAAGGCGGAACCCAAGACCGCCGCCCGCTCAAACCTGCCTCGCCTGCAGTTGGCCAATTTCTATGAAGAAAAGGCGGCGGCAAAAGAACCGGCCGCTGAGACGCCGGTCGATGCAGGATCAGCTGATACGGCCAACAATCAACAAGCAGAGCGCCCCGCGGGCAGCCGCAAAGCCGACGCGCCGCCTATCTCGATCCGCCGCACACACGATGGCCGCCTCGTGATCAGTTGTGACGACCCCGCCGCGCTGGACGTGCTGGAAGACCTGATGGCCGACATCGCTCCGCCGCCGAAGACCTATAAAGTCTTCTTCCTCAAATACGCGTCCGCCTTTTGGGTCAGCATGAATTTGGAGGACTTCTTCAAAGAAGAGGACGATGACGACAAACAACGCCGGCCCTATTGGTATTACGACTACGGTTCCGAAGACAAGAAAGACGAAACGCGAAGTTTATCCAAGCGTAAGAAGTTGAAATTCATTGTCGATACCGATACGAATTCGATCATGGTCCGTGGCGGGGATTCCAGCCAATGGAGAACTGTTGAGGAATTAATTGAAATGTACGACAAGGCCTTGCCGCCCAACTCGCGTAATGTGCGACACGTACGGATCTTCAAGCTCAGGCACAACAGCGCGAAAGACGTTTCCCAGGCGATCAAGGACGTTTATCGCGACCTACTCAGCGCCAATGACAAGGCACTGGAAAATCAGCCGAAAAAGCAAACCAACATTCGCTACGCTGACATGTACAGCGACGATGACAAGGATGAGTTGAGCCAGGGCCGTTTCAAGGGGGACTTGTCGATCGGGGTCGACCCCAAGACCAACACGTTGATCGTCTCAGCCACAGAGGCCATTTTGCACAACGTGGGACTCATGGTCGACGAACTTGAGGCATCGGCCGCGCCGCTGGAAGCGAGCATGCAGGTCGTCAAACTCAGGCCGGGTATGGATTCCGCGGCGATCCACGAGAATCTTTCCAAACTGCTCAACCCGCGCCCGTCTGACGACGAAAAGCAAAGACAAGAAGCGGAGAAGCAAAAACAAATGCAACGAAAGCAACAGCAGCAGCAACAAGATGCCGCAGCCGCAGCCTTGTTGAACTGACTCGCCGGGCAGTTGAGTTTGCACAACCAAACGAATTCCCCTACCCCTCGGTCTTCTCCGAGGGGTAGGGGCGTTTTTATACGCGTCTTATTCGGCTTTCTCAAATCCGAAAATGTGACCTGACGGGGTGAGCATATACGCCTCCCCTTGTTCGTCCTCGCCGAACGACATCACCGGCAGCGGGTCGGCCCCCGCCGGCCAACTGATGCTGCGGTTGGCGGTCACGACCTTTTTGTCGGCGTCGTACTTCAAAGCCCAAATGCGGCCGCTCACGTAGTCGGCATATAGATACGAGCCCGCCAATTCGGGAAACCGCTTGCCGCGATAAACCTGCCCGCCGGTGATCGATTTTCCGATGTCGTGATGGTATTCCCAAATCGGCTCGATCAAATCCTTGCGCGGCCCGACCCCTTTGGGGCCGAATTTGTGCTTCGCTTCACGCAGGTTCCAACCGTAGTTGCCCCCCTTGACGATAATGTCAATTTCTTCCCAAATGTCCTGTCCCACGTCCGCCGCCCAGCACAGGCCGGTTTTGCGGTCAAAGGACAACCGCCAAATATTGCGAACGCCGTAGGCAAAAATCTCCGGACGTGCACCGGGTGTCTTCACGAATGGGTTGTCCTTGGGAATCGAGTAGTTCTTTCCGCCGGATTTGTGGTCGACATCAATCCGTAAAATCGATCCCAGCCATGTCTTTAGGTTTTGTCCATTCCCCATCGGATCATTGCCGGCTCCACCATCCCCGAGGGCAATGTACAAATAGCCGTCCGGCCCAAAAGCAATCGTGCCGCCGTTGTGATTCCAAAACGGTTGTGGAACGCGGAGGATTTCGACTTCCGTCTTGGGATCAACCTGCTGGGGATTGTCGGCGGAGACGGTGAATCGGGAGACCACCGAGGTATGCGGAGCATCGGTCGTTGTGTAATACACGAATAGGTGGCCGTTCTCTTTGTATTTGGGATGAAACGCGAATCCCAACAGGCCTTCTTCGTTCTGGTCGTCCTTGTAGACCACCTTGGACTCGATGTCGAGAAACTCGCTCGACTCGGTTGCATCTTGATCATTTTTGAAGACGCGAATCACCCCTTCTTGTTCGGCAACAAAAACGCGATCACTCCCGTCGCCTGCATAGGTCATTACGATCGGGCGTCGAAACTCCAAATCGATAAATGCCTGCGTAGCACGGATGGCGAGCGGCGATTCATCAATGTCCGCCGCACGGCCGGCGGCGCTTATCATGGAAACAATCATAACTAATGCGGAAAACACCAGTGTCATGCGCGGAAGCATCTTCATCAGCGGACCACCTGTTGCGTGAATTGATAGAAAAAGGTTCTTGTCAGGCGCGTAACGCAACGCACCTGCCTGGGTAGGTCGTATGAGAATAGAGCGAAGCGGCTCTGATTTCAAAGCGCACGGCTATTGAAATAGTTTCGGATCAATCGTCCACTGGCCGAAATCGTTCTCGCCCGGCTTGACCGTCACTGTCACGAGGCCTTTTTTCCAGGTCTGCGGCGCGTCGTCTTGGGAGGCTGCCGTGACGTCGGTCGGAACTTCGTGCCACACGTGAAACGTCCATTCCCCGGCCGGGAGGTTTTTGATCGTAAAGCGGCCTTCTTTGTCGGTGACGGCCATGTAGGGATGATCCTGGACGAGCAGCCAACCGGTCATCCAAGCATGAATCGAACAACTGACCTTCGCCGGCGCCCGTTCAACACGGCGTGCTGAACGACGGTCTTCGGTTTCGGGGGGGGAAACGGCATTAAAGGGCAGATTCCGCTTCAAATAGGCGGCTGTGTTGTGCGCGATCTTGTCGTCATTCTTGATCAACAATTTTTGCGTGGTTCGCAGCGTCGTCACGTGCGGCACGAATCGACAGTTTTCATTGGCCAACAAGACATCCGCCTTGGCCAATTCCGCATACGACTCATGAATCGGCGGCGTCTTACGTCGCGGCATTTCCAGCCAGATCACGACGTTGGCGATACCGCGACTCTCTTTGTCGACCCGCAATCGCTCCGAATGCAGATCAAACGGGCCGCAGTATTCGGCATCCTTGTTGAGTTCCAAGGCTTCGGCTACCGGCGGTTCACCACCGTAAACAAACTGCCCACTCAGGTCGCCCCATTCGGCGGCTGCATCCTCTGCGGAAACCCTGCCTACGAAGTCGTCGTGCGAATTGCCTGCCCAACCGGCGCAACAAAATGTGACGACGACCAAAATGAAACCAATTGCCTTCGAGCCTAACATCTCTATGAAACCTCGAACCAAGTCGACTACCGGCGAAAGGGCGAAAAAAAACGGTGCTGGTTGATTGTATCGAGCTTGGCGCCGGGTGAATACGAACGGGCGACCTCACGGCTTAACACTCGTGCCGTCCGCGCGGCGATAATTGCCCCAGAACATGTCGAACGGCGGGGCGTCGGTGATTGGAAACTTCGCCGCCAGTGTTTCGTTGATATCGATCCCTAATCCGGGACGGTCGTTTACGTGGTAATACCCGTCACGCAATTCCGGGCAGCCGGGAAATACGTCCTGCTCAGCTTGATTGAATTCGTGGGCTTCTTGAATGCCAAAATTCGGGACAGCCAAATCCAGGTGGATATTGGCGGCATGCCCCACCGGTGAGACGTCCCCCGGTCCATGCCAAGCGGTCCGTACGCCAAACAACTCACACATGGCGGCCATTTTGCGGGCGGAGGTCAGTCCTCCGATTTGCGAAATGTGTACGCGGATAAAGTCGATCAGCCGCTCGCTCACCAATGGCATCCATTCGTGAGGATTGTTGAACAACTCTCCCATGGCGAGCGGCGTGCTAGTTTGTTGTCGCAACTGCGAGAAATAATTGGCATCCTCTGGACTGAAGGGATCCTCTAGATAGAACAATCGATGTTGCTCCAGATCCTTGGCCAGCCCCATCGCCAGAATCGGCGGCACGCGTTCGTGCACGTCGTGAATCAATTCCACTTCGTCGCCCAGTTGATTCCGCAGATGCTCAAACAATCGCGGAATCGCCCGGACGTAGGGTCGCGGTTCCCAGATTTCGGTACGGCGATTTTCAGGAACTTCTCCTGCTCCCGTCGCCTCTCCACTGCCGTAGGTCCCCATGCCGGGAATCGCGACCTGCGCCCGCACATGGCGGTAACCCGCCTGCAGAAATCCGCAGACTTGGTCCTCGACCTCTTGGAAATCACTGCCCGAAGCATGCCGATACGTATCGACAGCAGAGCGGCATTTGCCTCCCAGCAGTTGATAGACTGGCACCCCGGCGACTTTTCCCAGAATATCCCACAACGCCATGTCGACGCCGCTGAGGGCATTGTTGAGCACCGGACCGTTGCGCCAATAGGAACTAACAAATGCCGACTGCCAGATGTCCTCGATGTCGAGTGGATTTTTGCCAAGCAAGAACGGTCGCAAATACTCATCGACCGCTGTCTGCACCACCCGCGCACGTTGAGTAAATGTCGCGCAGCCCAACCCGTAAAGCCCCGGTTGGTCGGTCAGCACTTTGACCACGACCAGCCGAATCCCCGCTGGAGCAGTGAGGATCGTTTTCACATCGGTGATTTTCAACGGCACGCCCCTTTGGCTCGATGGACATCCAAAATCATTTTGCCTTCGCCCGATAGACCGGCTTTAACCGGGCGATGCCGACTTCATCCGCCACCTTCAGCATTGCCGCCAGTTCATCGACCAGCGGAAACTGGACGCCGCTTTGAAACAATTGCCGCACCACCTCCGCATCGTTCGCACAACAATAATTGATCCGCACGTGGTGCATCGTTAGTTTTTGCGTGTGGTCGGGAGAAACGGTTTTGCCCCGAAACAATTGAATGAAGCCCGCCCCCATAGCAATCGTCTCGTCGACGTACTGCAGGTTATTACCTTGACGCTCCATGTTGCAGATCAGGATCTCCGCATCAACGCGACGGGCGGCTTCGGCGGCTTTTTTGTTACAGGCCAAAAATGCCTGATGCCGCCGCTGATGCGCGATAATCCGTCGCGTCGTCTTTTCCGCCAATTCGGCATCCCCCTTGAGATGCACGTTCAGCCAGATATTCTCCGGCATCACCTCTAAAGCTTCATCGAGCGTGGGAATCCGTTCTCCGGCAAACTCAGCCGATTTCCAACTTCCTGCGTCTAGTTTCTTGAGTTCCGCCAGCGTGTAGTCCCCGACCGGGCCACTGCCGTCGGTCGTGCGATCGAGCTTGGGGTCGTGCATCAACACCAGTTGTCCGTCCTTGGTGAGAGCGACATCGAATTCGATCATCTGCGTCCCCAGCCGAATCGCCTCGCGAAACGCCGCTAAAGTATTCTCCGGATGCGTATCGCTTGCCCCGCGATGTGCGCAAATCCCCCGCTGCGGCATGTCGACGCGCGTGGGAGGCTCGGCATACGTCGTACAGACCCCCGTCGTGGCGATAGCGAGTGCACTGAAAAACAATATAAAAATCGGCTGTCGCATGATTGGCCTTTCTGCCTGCGAAGGAATTCCCTAGTAGCGGAGTGGATGAACGGGGGAGGATTACATTAACATCGATAACGGGGCGGTCGCCGCCATTCAAGATTCCTCCCGATACATCGAAACCGTCCATGTCCGATCCTCACGCCAGACCACACGCATTGCCGCCGCGACTTTCTTGGGCGCTCGGCGTGGTCATTGGTGGCACGTTGGCCTATTGCATCGGCCTGCAGATGATGCTTGAGGATCAATCACTTTCCTCCAATATGATCAGTTCCGGCCTGTGGCGAAAGGTCGTCGGCATTTTTGGTGGTGAAGTCAAAGCCAATCCCGCCGCCAATACACTTACAGCGGTCGTTCCCTTTTTCCGTTTGCTCCTGATCAATGGCACGGCGGGCGTTGCAACTTGGCTGGCCGGGGCGGCCTGGTTGAGTCGTAAACGCGGCGAAGACTACGTCGATTCGCTCGCCTTCTGGGGCTGGCGGGGCTGGCCGTGGTTGTTGCTGCCATTTGTTTGGCAAATCCTGTGGCTGGTTTCGCTGGGGGGCACGTGGAATCCATTCGTCACCGCCAGCACGCCATTCTGGTTGGCGATCAGCTGCGCTGGCTGGGGGGCGACATTTTTCACATTGGCAGCACCGCTGCCAGATCCCAAAAACCTCGACGACGCCAAACCGCAGCGCATTCCCTGGGCATTGTGGTTGGGAATCGCACTGTTCGTCGGCTGTTTCTTCACCATGAACCGGCAACTCTATTACGGACTACAAACGCCACACGGCGATTCGGCTATGTACGAAGAACATCTCTGGAACCTCACGCACGGTAAGGGCTTCCGCAGCTTTTTGGATTACAACACTGACCGGCAGCCACCGGAGTTTCGTCTATTTTTGGGCGAGCACATCCAAGTCGTTCACGTGTTGTTGTTGCCGGTATATCTCATCTGGCGTTCGCATCTGACGTTGGAACTATGCGAAACTCTCGCATTAGCCAGCGGGGCGTTTGCGGTGTTTTTTATCGGGCGACGACATTCCGGTTCGCGCCGTAGTGCCACCTTTCTCGCCGGCGCGTACCTGCTCTATTTTCCGCTGCATTTTCTGGACATCGAAATTGACTTCAAGACGTTCCGCCCGATTTGTTTCGGCGTGCCGGCGATTCTCTTTGCGCTCGATCAATGGGAGCGCGGTCGCGTCAAAACGATGCTGTTGTTACTTGCCGTCGCCCTCTCGGCTAAAGAAGATTACGCGATGATTATCGCCCCCTTGGGAGTCTGGATCGCCCTGCACCGGCAGGCTGAGGCAGATCATCCTATCCCGCGCAAACGACTCTGGTGGCTGGGGGGCTGTTTGGCGCTGTTTGGGGTGCTGTATTTGATGTTGGTGATCAAATTTGCCATCCCCTACTTTCGCGGTGGCGATGTGCATTACGTGCGTTACTTCCCTGAAGATTTGGGCGCAACACCCGGCGAAATGATGCGCAATGTCTTTGTCCATCCACTGCGGGTGGCTGGGTATTTGTTCACACCGGGCAATTTGCTGTTCGCGCTCTATTTGTTGCTGCCGCTCGGTGGTTTGCCGCTGTTGTCCCCCACGCGGTTGGCGGTGGCGGCTCCGTTGTTCGGTGTGCTGTGTTTGAATCAAATTGCCCGTGATACGCAACACCATTTCCATGCGCCATTGATACCGATCCTTTTCTGGGCAGCGGCAGCATCGCTAACGGCGACTGCACGATTTCGGCCGCGCTGGGCATTCGCCTGCGCGCTGTGCATGGGTTTATTTTTCAGTATCGGACCGACGGGAATTGCATTTTGGGACCCCGACTCCGCCTTTCATTGGCAACGCTGGTACGTGCCGGGCGAACGGGCTGAAAAATTCGCGGAAGTGATCGAGCAAATCCCCGCGGAATCAAAAGTTGCCTCGACCGATTTCGTGCATCCGCGCTTCACGCATTACGCGCGGTCCTATGATTACAGCGACTACCGCCCTCTTGTCCCAGATGACACGGATTACATCGTGATCGATACGCGGCATCGTTACAGCAACATCAAGCTGCCCAGCGAGGTCAAGGAGTTTCGTGACAGTCCGCAAACCTGGGAATTGATACCTGACCGCACCGACGGTTACTTCATCGTGCTACGTCGCCGACGCTGACAGACCGATCATTAAATCCCGCGCGCTCAAAACCACTTCTGTTTGTCAGCCAGCGTTAAGAACTCTTCGCCGTTGACGTATCGGCGAATATTCTCCAGCAGTGTTTCGGTATGCCGTTCGGCGATGCGCGGCGATGCGGCCGCTACGTGCGGCGTGACAAGCACGTTCTCCATACCCCACAGCGCGTGGTCGGCGGGAAGCGGTTCAACTTCAAACACGTCCAGCGCTGCGCCGGCAATCTGACCTTCTTCGAGTGCGGTGGTTAGCGCCGCCAAATCGACAATCGCCCCGCGTCCGATATTGATCAGATAGGCCGAGTCGCGCATGAGTGCGAACTGTTCGGTGGAGAAAAGTTTTTCCGTCTCCGGTGTGTGGGGGGTGGCGATCACGACAAAATCGCTGGAGGTCAACAGATCAGGCAATTGGCGGATCGGCCAAATTTCCGGCAGGACATCGGGGATTTCACGGCGGACCGGATCGACGCCCAGCACATGCATGCCAAAGGCCCGCGCACGGCAAGCGATTTCACCGCCGATGCTCCCCACCCCGACGATTCCCAGCGTGCAATCGGCCAGATGCAGTGCGCCGCGGTCGATGGCATTGACTTGGCCCGGCCCGTTCACGAAATCGGCCCGCGCCTCTTCTCCGCCGACCGGTTCCCATCGTGATTGCATTTGTTGCCGTAAATAGGTGTGCAGATTGCGGGCAAACATCAAGATATAGCCAAACACATGGTCTGCAATCACGTCGTAGAACAGCCCCCGCATATTGGTCAATTGGCAGCCATGCGCGACCAATTCCGGGAAGAGGTAATGCTCCAAACTGGCTGTTGGTGTCTGCACCCACTCCAACTGTTTCGCGCGCGCCAACAACTGCGGTGTGAGTTTCCCGAAAAACGCGGTTGCCTCGACGATCGCTTCCTCGGCAGTGGCTTGATCCGCTGCATTCACAACAACCATGTCTTGCGCTGCATCAAGAATTCGTTGCAAACGCAGGTCCTCAACGGGTGGAAAGATGACAAGCTTTTTCATGGTGTATCCGTTTTGATTGGGGCGTCAAAACACTGCGTCGTCCGGAGCGCCGCAACTCAGTTTTGAGATTGAAAGATCACAGTTGTCCGGTCGGGTGCATCCCGTACGTCTCCCCGCAGTCTTAGTAGTAAGGTACCACGCCATGTGGCAGTTGTTTCATCACTTGGCACGCGCGAACGAAGTTTGTCAAGTACTGATTCCTGAAAAACACAAAGAGTTTTTTCATTCATAATCCGGTGTTTTGGAGCTTGCTCTTCCGAAGACTGTTCGACAGAATGGGACACCAACGCATGACGCTCGATGTGTGTTTTCTGATATCTTCTTTCGACTCTTATTCAGATTCAAGAGGCTGGTTGATGCAAGTCATCTCACGTGCTGAAAGCGAATCGATCCAATTTGGCAAAAACTTGACCTTAACCGTGCTGGAGATCACTGACGAATACGTCCGCTTGGGCATGACTTCCACGGATGGCGAACTGAATTACTGGGAAGAGATCCTGTACCTGCAAACACAAGAGGCGGAATTACAGCTCAACTAACTCGTTGCGTGACAACTTGAACTGACGCGTCCCCGTTGCTGAGCAGCATCATTCGTGGAAGCTATGCGTATCGTCAGGAAACGAATTGTCGCGAGTTTCCTGAATGTAATTCCGCACCGACGCATCGACAACACCTCTCAGGTCAGCGTATTTTTTGAGAAATTTCGGTGTGAATCCGGGTGTTAGCCCCAACATGTCGTTGGTCACCAAAACCTGCCCATCGCAATCCGGGCCGGCACCAATGCCGATCGTGGGAATCGACACTGAGGCTGTGATTTCGGCGGCAATTTCCCGCGGCACACACTCCAAAACGATCGCAAACGCCCCCGCATCTTGCGCAGCTAAGGCATCGTCAATCAACGGCTGCTTGGCACGCTGAACTTTATAGCCGCCAATTGACAATACGGATTGCGGTTTGAGTCCGACATGCGCCATCACCGGCACGTCGGCGCCCGTCAATTTCGCGATCGTACCCGCCTGGTTGACTCCCCCCTCTAGTTTTACTGCAGCAGCGCCCGTTTCTTTGATCAGCCGTCCGGCGTTTTCCAACGCTTGTTCGGGGCTGACGTGAAACGACATGAACGGCATGTCCACGATGACCAACGCCTGCTTCACCGCGCGGACGACCATCTCTGCATGATAGATCATCTGCTCCACAGTGACCCGTAACGTGGAGCTCCGGCCTTGAACGACCATACCCAGCGTGTCGCCGACGAGAATGGCGTCGATGCCGATTTCATCCAAAAGCTGAGCCCACGTGAAGTCGTACGCCGTCAACACCGTGAGTTTACGGCCTTGTTGTTTTGCCGCGGAAAATAGAGGTACAGTCCAAGGGGAAACGGCCTGTTTGCCGTTGTCAGCATCTGTTGTCATCGGGTCGCGTCTTTTTATCTTGGGTGATATCAAAATCAATCCATCGCGGCGATTCGAGGGGGATCCATGTCGCCACATGGAAAATGATTGCCGTCGGCACTTGACCTGTGTATCCTAACGAACGAGGTCTCCGAAGTCACATCCGTTCGCCATGCCCGGTTCAGCAGGCGGGCAGATCCACTTTATTGCCACACCAGGAGCACAGATTATGCTGCGACCCCATAACCCAGGGCAGGCGATGCGATACATCGCAATCACGGCCGGATTGGTCGCGGTGGCTATACAGGCAGCGGCGCCGGCGGTCGCACAGGACAAGGACGCAAAACGCGACCTGGCAAACTCACTGACCGGAAAAATCAAATCCGTCGAGAAAAAAGGCCGCACACTGGTGTTGTCGATCGAAACGGAGAATGGGGAAACCATCGAGCAATTACTCACGACCCGCACGCCCGTTATTATCAAGGGAGCCGGGGACTCTGGGTTCTTGCGCCCCGGTGTAGTCGTCTACACCAAAGCTTTCCAAAACAAAGAGAAAAAGTTGTTCGGCAAAGAATTCAAGGTTTACCTCGACGGCTCGCGCTATCGCGGTGCCAAGCAGGGCAAAACTCCAGAAATCCTTGAGGTAATCGGGCTCATCGCCCAAGTGAATAAAGAGCAGGTCACACTCAACATCGGCCGCGGCGGTCCAGGCATCTTGCAGTTGGAAAAAGACTACAAAGTCAACGTTGAATCGGCGAACCGCGCGCTGATTGCAGCCGGTGCGACAATAACCCTGACCGGCAAACCCGCTCGTGGCCGATTCAAGGCAACTGCGGTGGAGATCAATTTGGAGAAGCCTTTGGATTCGGAAAAGTATTTCGCAGCCCAGAAAGACGGCTCCAAACGCGGCCGCAAACGTTCACGCGGCGCTTCAACCGCTTCGAAGTCGGGCAAGAAATCTGAAGGTGATTCGGTTGCAAATCCATTCGCTGAGATCGACAAAAAAGAGAAAAAGTAGCTCGGCTAACCCGAGAGGGCACAGGAGGTTTGCACAAGCCAGAGAAAACGAGACAGCTAGGGCGTGTGTCGCATTGTGATACACATGACGCAAAAAAATACGCGCAATTCCACCCAGTGTCCATTTATGGGACAGTCTTCCCGGGTGTCCGTATTCACAGAGACGGCCCTCTGGCCTGTATCCCTTTTGGCAGAAGCGTGTTGCGTTTATTAACTCAAAACGGTGTGATTTGGCATCATTTGTGCTTTCTTTATTCATCGCCGTGGTGGTAAGCGTTGGCCCGCACTTCCGCCATTGGTACACTTGAAAACGTTCCGCACCATGTTGTGCGGAACGTTTTCTTTTTCTTTGCCGCTCGAATCGCTAACCACCAATTTCGGTGCACAACGGGCAATTGATTGATCCTGATCTGGAAAATCTGCGTTTCCAGAAAGGCAAATCCGCTCGTTTGCGGATTCTCAATAGCAGTCGCTTTTGTGGAGCCATCATTAACTCAGGTCAAAGGCCGCCGATGACCATCGAATTTCGTTGTGACTGCGGTTCTCGATTACGAGTTCCCGACCAGCGCGCCAGTCAGGTCGTTCGATGCCCGGCCTGCGAGGAACCGACGTTGGTTCCCAGGCTTGGCGAGGATCCTGACTCTTATTCTGTCAACGGCAAAACTCCCCGCAGTGACGATCTCGTTGCTGCACGTACGGACCCGTCTCAACGTCCCGCTGGAAAACGATCCAAATCGACATACCGGGCGGCACGGTCGAGTGAGCCGCCGAAATCTATTGCCGCCCCTTCCGCTTGGAAGTCAGCATCGCGCGAGCGACGACGCTCCCAACGACCATGGCTGGCCAGTTTCCAGTTCCCATTCCTGGACGAAAACAAATTCACGTTTTTGGGATGGGGGATCGGCTTTGCGTTCGTCGCGATTATGATGTCGATACCGATCCCGTCTCTCATTGCCAACATCGCTCGCCTTTTCATTCTGTTGATTGCCGCGGGATATTTTTTTCACTTTTTGAGCGAAGTCGTCCGTGTCGCCGCTGGAGGGGACACCGAACTTCCTGAAACGTCGTCCGGTGAGGATGTGGTTCATGATGCGGTCACTTGGTGTGGAGCAATTGTCTTGGGATTGTCACCCTGGTGGGGATTTCACCTGCTCCGGTGGTGGTTTGCCTGGGATACGCCTGCGGAAGTCGGCGAAATCCTGCTGCTGGTCGGTGCGTTTTACTCACCCATGGCCTTGCTGGCCGCGACGTTGTTCAATTCGATATTGGCTGCCAACCCTCTGTACGTATTAGTGGCGATTTTCAAATTACCACGGCAATATTTAACCTGTTGCTTGCTCTCGGCCAGTGTGTTTGTCGTCTATTTTTTATTGGGCGCCGTGATTATGTCCATGCTGGGACCGGAAAGCCTGTTGACCATTTTATTTGTCCACATGATTTCGGCCCTGTTGCTGCTGTACGTTTCCATCGTGGTCATGCATCAACTCGGTACGGTGTACTACAAAAATCGCGCCAAAATCGGTTGGTTTCGCGATTGAGCCCTCCGAGCCGACGCTTTCGCAATTGTCCAACCCCGGTTTTGCAAGCTGTGCTGCGGCGAAATGCCCATGCTGGTTGTCCTCGCGCCCGCTGGTCGAGTATCATTCCCCGCGCAAGGATTTTCAAAAAAATGAGCGATTTTCAAGGACTTTTGGGGAGATACACCACGTGGCTGAACGCGTAGTCATTATCGGCTCCGGCCCCGCCGGATGGGCGGCCGCCATTTATACGTCACGCGCCAATCTCGAACCGGTTGTTTACGAGGGGGCAGTGACCGAAGACAACCGCTTGCAAGGGACATTGCCGCTCGGGCAACTGGCACTCACCACCGAGGTCGAGAATTACCCCGGATTTCCTGCCGGCGACCTGGGGGGCTACCTCGAAAACTCCATCGACGAGTCGAAACGAAAATACATGGCGCCGCACCTCAAAGAAGGGGTCAGCGGGCCGGAGTTGATGGAATTGATGCGGCAACAAGCCGTGAATTTCGGCACAAAGGTCGTGACAGACGACATCGTGGAAGTCGATTTTTCGGTGCATCCGTTCAAACTCAAGTCGCTGGAAGGCGCGGAGATCGAAGCGCTCTCAGTGATTATTGCCACCGGAGCCCGCGCTAATTATCTGGGACTCGATTCGGAAGAACGATTCAAAAACATGGGCGTCTCCGCCTGTGCCGTTTGTGATGGTGCCATTCCACGATTTCGCGACAAGCCACTGGTTGTCGTCGGTGGAGGCGACAGCGCGATGGAAGAGGCGACTTTTCTGACCAAATTCGGCAGCAAGGTCTACATCGTGCATCGCCGCGATGAATTTCGCGCGAGCAAGATTATGGCCGATCGCGTCTTGGCCAACGAAAAAATCGAAGTCAAGTGGAACACCACCATCGATGAAGTGCTTGGCAACGATAACGATGGGGTCACCGGCGTTCGGCTCCGCAGCACCACTGATCCAGAAAAAACCGAAGAACTGCAAGCTACCGGTTATTTCGCCGCAATTGGCCACACGCCCAACACCAACTTTTTGGGGGGGCAGTTGCAAATGAACGAGAAAGGCTATCTCACCTGGACGACTCCGCAAAGAACCTACACAAGTGTGGAAGGAGTCTTCGCTGCCGGAGATGTCGCGGACGATTATTACCGCCAAGCCATTACAGCCGCGGGAACCGGTTGCATGGCGGCACTCGACGCCGAACGTTGGTTGGCGTCGAAAGGGTACGAGTGATGAAAAAGTGGCCGGTGGCCAGAGAAATTGAAGTGTCAGGTTGTCGAGAGATTGGCTCACGATAGCGCATCCTCAAGCCTGTCACCTCATGCCTCAGACCTTCTAACCTAAAGCCTAAAGTCGACGGCCTCCTTATTTAGGAAAAAACGATGTTAACCGAAGCGGGATGTTTAGCGCGGCGGGCTCGGTTGTGGGCGAGCGTGCCGGAGAGCGTGGAGTGGTTGTTGGTGGCGGATCCGCGCCACGTGTATTACCTCAGCAATTTTCTGGTGAACCCGTATAGCTTTTCCGGAGGCGAACGGGGGTTGCTGTTATTGGAACGGGGTGGCACAGCAACGCTCTGTACCGACAATTTCACCTTTCGCTCCGCCGCTGGCGAGCATTACGTAGATCGCGTGATCGAGGAAACGTGGTACAACCACCAACACGCGGTCATCAACCGGGACCATGCCTTATTCAAGGCGCTGGAAGCGATTGATGGATACATTCTTGGCCGCAACGGCGCGGTCGAAGCGGAATGGCTACCGTTGGCCGCCTGGGAAGTGCTTTCGCCCGATCGCGAACGACATTCTGTGCAGGAGCGCATCGCCGATGCCGTAGGTTCAGGACGTCCAGCAATTGATTTGGGATCGGTACTGCGTCGCTTGCGACGGCAAAAGGAACCGGACGAATTGGAACTGATGCGGGCCGCCATTCATGCCGGCGAAGCAGGTCATGCGCGGGCGCGTGAAATCCTGCGTGCAGGGATCAGCGATTTTGACGTCTATCGCGAAATCCATGCGGCCGCCATGCAGGACGCAGGCCGCCCGGTGATTCTTTACGGGGATTTCCGCGTCACCAACGCCAAGCAGTTTAAGGCGGGCGGATTGCCCACGGGAGAAATCCTCAAAGACGGCGATATGATGCTGATGGATTTTTCGGTCGTGATCGACGGCTATCGCGGCGACTTCACCAACGTCCTCAGCGTGGGGTCACCCAGCGATGAACAGACCATGCTGATGGAGTTATGCCAGGCAGCCATGCATAGTGGCGAAAAGGCGCTCAAAGCTGGCGCGGCTGCGAAGGATGTGCATGCGGCCACCGAGCGGCCGCTCAAAGAGTCGGGCTACGGCGATACGTTCAACCATCACGCCGGGCACGGCATCGGCTTGGCGCATCCGGAACCACCGATTTTGGTTCCACAAAGTGAAGACATTTTAGTCGCCGGAGATGTGGTGACGCTGGAACCGGGGCTGTATGTCGAGGGCATCGGCGGCATTCGTATCGAACACAACTACCTCATCACCGAAACTGGATATGAGCAATTGAGCAATCACTTGATCTCGCTTGCGTAACGATACGTCGTCCAGTCACTCTATTATTGTAGCGCGCCGCGATCGTGTCGGCCGGGAATCGCGTTTTCACATGTCCAATGCGTTGCCGTGGATTGATGAAGAGTTGGACGAAATTGAGCGTCGTGGCTTGCGGCGGCGACGGCGGATTGTCGAACCCTTGCCGGGCGGACGGTGCCGCATCGATGGCCGGGAGATGTGGAATTTCGCCGGCAACGACTATTTGAATCTTTCACAAGATCCGCGGGTGATCGCTGCAGCCCAACAGGCCGCCACGGAAGCGGGAACCGGCGCCACGGCCAGTGCGTTGATCTGCGGACGAACACAATGGCACGCGCGGCTGGAAGAGCAGCTGGCGGAGTTCGAGGGAACCGAGTCGGCGCTGCTATTTCCGACCGGTTTTGCCGCCAACATGGGGGTGATTGTCGCCGTTGTCGGCCGCGAAGATGCCGTATTCTCTGATCGCTTGAACCATGCCAGTTTGGTAGATGGCTGCCGGTTGTCCAAGGCGGCTTTGACAATTTATGACCGCAAGAATCTGAATGCTCTGGGCGAAGCATTGTCCGCAGCAGCGACTGTACGCCGACGGTTGATCGTCACGGACAGCATCTTCAGCATGGATGGCGACGCGGCGCCGCTGGCCGAATTGTGCGAATTGGCCGAGGCGCATGATGCGATGCTGTTGATCGACGAAGCGCACGCGACGGGTGTGTTCGGTGCAAAAGGGCAGGGCGTGGCGGAGTTGGCGGGCATAAAAAACCGCGTGCACTTTCGCGTGGGGACGTTGAGCAAGGCGGTGGGTGCGAGCGGAGGATTTGTCAGTGGCTCGCAATCGCTGATTGAATGGTTGTGGAATCGCGCGCGGTCCCAGGTATTTTCCACAGCGTTGCCCCCGCCGGTCTGCGCTGCTGCCTCCGCGGCGGTGGAGATCATCCGAACGGAACCGCAGCGACGCACGGAGTTGCTCCAAAGGTGCGGGGATTTCCGCGCGGCTCTGATCACGGAGGGCTTCGCGACCATTTCGGCGGCAGTTGCACCCATTATACCGATCCTGTTGGACGACCCTCAGTTGGCGGTACGCACCGCAGCTGCGCTGGAAGAACGGGGGTTTCTCGTGGGAGCCATTCGCCCGCCCAGTGTTCCGCCCGGGACGTCTCGTTTGCGGATCACGTTGTCGTGGGCGCACGATTCGCGGGTGATTGAGGAATTCACGACAGCGTTGAGAGACGTCTTACGCGACGTGGCCTTTGGAAGTTGATAGACTCTTTTCGCAGTTGTTTGACGAGCGGGTTTTGTAGAGTTATTGATGCCGTTATGAATTCACGTGCTGGCTTTGAATCGGA
>Ga0316204_10003572_pt1 | contig 30573 bp, 25 predicted proteins | sample 6monrhotite_MG_2_FD_205661 | JGI IMG/M metagenome (GOLD analysis project Ga0316204, IMG submission 205661) | Microbial mat bacterial communities from mineral coupon in-situ incubated in ocean water Damariscotta River, Maine, United States -... | ecosystem: Environmental > Aquatic > Marine >...
GAACTGACAATTCGTAAAAAAACCAAATCAAAAACCCAATGTCACTTCGAGTGATTTTAGGAGTGCAGCGATAGCAAACGCGTAAAATAGTATCGAGAAGCAATCGTGTTCCAAAAAGTTCTCGATACAACGCCACTTTCTGGTCGCCACTCGAACTGACAAAAGGAATCTCCTGGCAGTAATCCATACCAATATCGTTTAATGACCAAGAGCTGATTTATCTTAAACCTTTATGCTAACTTAGAGGCATGAACCTTAACCAGATTACCGTTCCTTCATTAGACATCTCTAAATCTATAATTTTTTACAAGACCTTGGGGTTAGAACTTATCGTTGAAGCCCTGCCACATTATGCTCGTTTTGCTTGTCCCGATGGCAATTCCACTTTTTCTGTTCACTTAGCAGAAGAACTTGCTAATGGTGACGGTGTTTCTATTTATTTTGAATGTGATAATTTAGATGAAATCGTCACTGATTTGCAAACAAAGGGCATTCCATTTGATGAACTGCCCAATGACAAATCTTGGTTATGGAGAGAAGCGCGGTTAAAAGATCCCGATGGTAACCAACTCATTCTTTATTTTGCTGGTGAAAATAGACTGAATCCGCCCTGGCGCATATAACTGAACTAGACTCTTTTGAAACCAGCTAAGCATATACTCCCAATAATCGTTATCGCCCAATTTTGCTGTACTTCACTTTGGTTCGCAAGCAATGGCGTTCTAAGCGAATTGATTATCAATTTTAAATTGGATTCAAATGCACTCGGTAATTTGACCTCAGCAGTGCAATTTGGTTTTATTTTAGGGACTTTACTTTTTGCGTTATTGACCATCACTGACCGTTTTTCACCTTCAAAAGTATTTTTCACGAGTGCTATTTTAGGAGCTGTCTTTAATACGGGAATGTTGTGGGGTGGCAATACATTAACTACTCTTTTGGTCTTTCGGTTTTTGACGGGAATTTTCTTAGCAGGAATTTACCCTGTTGGGATGAAAATAGCGGCTGATTATTTTGACAAAGGCCTGGGTAAATCTTTAGGATTTTTAGTTGGGGCTTTGGTCATAGGCACCGCTTTCCCCCATTTGCTAAAAGGGTTAACCGAATACTTTTCGTGGCAATCTGTTATTTTGACCACCTCTGGCTTAGCCTTGTTTGGGGGCTTGTTAATGATTCTTTTAGTACCTAATGGGCCTTTTCGAAAACAAAGTCAGCATATAGATTTGAGTGCTTTTTTCAAAGTATTTAGAAACTCAGATTTTAGGGCAGCGGCCTTCGGATATTTTGGACATATGTGGGAGTTGTATGTATTCTGGGCCTTTATTCCCCTTATACTCACGGCTTATCAGAACTTACATCAGACAACGTTTAATATTCCTTTACTTTCTTTCGGAATTATAGCAATCGGTGGTCTAGCTTGTGTTTTAGGGGGCTTTGTTTCACAAAAATTTGGAGCTAAAAAAACAGCAAGTACAGCCCTGCTTTTATCAGGATGTTGCTGTTTGCTATCTCCTTTATTTTTTATGATATCTTCAGACTTCCTTTTTGTGGGCTTCTTACTTTTTTGGGGTATGGTCGTCATAGCTGATTCTCCGCTTTTTTCGACCTTAGTAGCTCAAAATGCCACTCCTGAATTAAAAGGTACTGCCCTGACCATTGTGAATTGTATCGGGTTTGCCATTACCATTATTAGTATTCAGTTGATGACCTATATTCAAAGTACTTACTCTGGAAACTGGATTTATATGTTATTGGCTCTAGGGCCAATTTTTGGATTAGCCGCTTTAATTGGACCAAAAAAAGTTAAATAGATTAATCTTTTATCTTTAGCGCTACCTAACCAAACCTCTATGAAAAGTTCTTTAAAAACTCTGGTCTTTATAAGTGTTGTTATAGAGATAGCAATTTTTATAGTCGCCTATGCAATGCAGCCTTCTATTGAAGAAACTTTTCGCCATGCAGCACGATATTCAGGTAGATTATCACTACTAGTTTTTTTAATAGCTTTTTACCTCTTTGCTTTTGGGCATCCAAAACCTATAAAAAATAATGAAACCTTACGAAACTGGCTTAGCGTGTTTGCCATAGTTCATATAATTCATTTTGGATTTTTAGCGACCAATGTCATCTTAAATGACATCCCTATTGTACCAGTTAAACTTACTGGTGGCGCCTTAGCCTATCTTATGATTGTGTTTGCCCCATTAATTCTACATAAACTAAAGTTAGTATGGCAACTGGTCTACTTTTATTATGTAAGCATCGTCATGATAATTACCTATGTTGCAAGAGCGAAAGGTGATTTTGAAGGCGCTGAACCTTTTTGGTTCCATTATGTAGCCTTAGGAACACTAGTTTTCTGTTGTCTGCTTTTTGGATGGAAGATTTGGAATAGTTCTAAGAAAAACTAAAATACCTTTCTCACCGCTTCAATAGTTTTAGCCAAGTCAGAATAACTTATAGCATCATTTAAAAAGTAGCTTTCAAAAGCGGATGGTGGTAAATAAACTCCCTGATCTAACATGCCATGAAAGTATTTTTTAAAGGTGTCATTGTTTCCTTTTGCGGCGCTTTCAAAATCAACTACCAGTTCTTCACAGAAATGCACTGAAATCATACTTCCAAATCGGTTGATTTGATGGACTACACCTTTTTCATTTAAAACCTCAGCAATACCCTTGTGAAGAAATTCGGTCTTCTCAGCTAAGCTTGTAAAAGTTTCGGGCTTGTTATTCAGTTCCGACAACATGGCTAATCCTGCGCTCATCGCGAGTGGGTTCCCACTCAAAGTACCAGCTTGATAAACAGGTCCATCAGGAGCTAAATGACTCATGATTTCTGCTCTTGCAGCAAAAGCACCTACGGGCAATCCCCCTCCTATTACTTTACCAAACATCACGATATCAGCATCAATGCCCAAAGCTTCTTGCGCTCCGCCTTTACCTAATCTAAAACCCGTCATTACCTCATCAAAAAGTAATAAAACACCTTCTTGAGTGCATAATTCCCGAAGTCCTTGAATAAATTCAACCGTCGGAATTATACAACCCATATTACCCGCAACAGGTTCAATAATGATAGCTGCAATTTCACCTTGGTTTGCCTTTGCTAAGGCTTTTACCCCTGCTAAATCGTTATAATTGGCAAGCAAGGTGTCTTTGGCAGTTCCTGCTGTAACCCCTGGACTATTAGGACTACCAAAAGTAACCGCACCACTACCGGCCTGAATCAAAAAAGAATCAGAATGGCCATGATAGCAACCAGCAAACTTGATGATTTTATCTTTACCTGTATATCCTCGTGCCAATCGTACTGCGCTCATACAAGCCTCAGTGCCCGAATTCACAAAACGAATCTTATCAATATTCGGTACCATACTTACGGCAAGCTTGGCAAGCTCCGTTTCTATTTCGGTCGGAATACCGAAAGAAGTTCCCTTTTTAGCTTTTTCAATAACCGCATCTAAAACAGGTTGGTGTGCATGACCTAAAATCAGCGGGCCCCATGAGGCGATATAATCGATATATTGGTTATCGTCTTCATCATAAAGATATGCGCCCTTAGCTTCTTTTATAAAAATTGGATCTCCGCCTACTGCTTTAAAAGCCCTAACTGGGGAATTCACGCCACCGGGAATATACTTTTTTGCTTCAGAAAATAACGCACTACTTCTTTGATACCGCATAAAACATTTACCTCGTTTTTGTTTTTCTAAGATTAATAATTTGACCTATTGCCAAATTATTATTCCTTAAACTATTCAACCGTTTAATTTCATCAACCGATATTCCATATTTTTTCGAAATACCATACAACGTATCCCCTTTATCTACAACATGGGTGAAAACACGATATTCTTTTGGTTTACGAATGGTTTCCAATCCGCCATCAACAACCTCTTCATCAAACTGGTTCAGTTCAAATCGCTCTATAAGTGCTATGAGTTTTTGGGGGTATTTTTTATCAGTTGCATAACCCGCTTGGCGCAGGCCATAAGCCCATTTTTTATAATCATCTCTTCGATAATTAAATAAGAATCGGTAGCGAGTGCGCGACGCCAAAAAAATACTATGGTCCCTAAAAGAAAACATAGGGTGGTTATACTTGCGAAAACATTCCCCTTTGGCATCGTCATCATGAAAATCAAACTCACCCTGCCACCCCGTATGGCATTTAATTCCGAAATGATTATTGGTTTTTCTGGTAAGTTCTCCTTTACCTGAACCGCTCTCTAAAATTCCTTGAGCTAAAGTTATACTTGCAGGAATACCAAATGCACGCATTTCATATTGGGCAATTTTTGAAAATTCAGCGATATATTGCCCTGTTGTTTCAATAGGAAACGTTTTAAAAAATCCAGGGTCTGCAGGCAAAGGATATAGTTCTGACTTATTGAATTTAGTATCTTCAATACCCGTATTAGGTTTATAGATTCCTGTTTTCTTTGAGGTGGTTGTAACTTTTTTATTATTTGCAGCGCGTTTCTTTGCGCCACATCCTACTAAAAACATTCCAGCAAAAAGAATTATAATCAAATGCTTCTTCATATAGCCAACAACGGTAAATTTTTCTTTTTCAATATAATGTTCATTCCAAGAACTCCTTGTAAACCTCCAGTGTGAATTACCAAAATCTTTGTGCCTTTAGAAAAATGTCCTTTTTCAATCTTTTCCAAAACCCCAAATAATAGTTTTCCAGTATACACTGGATCTAATGAAATACCTGTCTCTTTCTTAAAATCATTTATAAAACGCACCAATCTTTCAGTAATCTTGGCATAACCGCCAAAATGATAGTCAGAAATCAACTCCCAATTTTCATTATTGGCAAATTTACGAATATCATCGCTTAAAAAATTGCCGTAGAGCGCTGAGAAACCCAAAACCTTTTGATGAGGAGCAGCTGAATTTATAAGTCCGGCTAAAGTACCCCCAGTTCCCACAGAACAAGATAATACATCAAAACCACCATCTTCTTTGTTCAAAATTTCTTCACAACCCTTAACGGCAAGAGCATTTGTACCGCCCTCTGGTAGCAAATAGAAAGCTCCAAATCGTGACTTCATTTCTTCTAAAAATACAGTAGTACTTTTTATTTTATATACAGCTCTAGAGACAAAATGGAATTGCATTCCATTTTCATAAGCCAATTGAAGGGTAGGATTTTCTTTCCATTTATCTTTCAATTCTTCGCCCCTTATGACTCCAATTGTTTTAAAACCGCTTAGTCTGCCTGCATAAGCTGATGCGGCAATATGATTAGAAAAGGCTCCACCAAAGGTTAAAAGTGTTTTTATGCCTTGTTGTTTTGCTTCATCAATATTGTATTTGAGCTTGCGGTATTTGTTCCCGGAAATATGAGGATGAATTAAATCTTCCCTTTTAATAAAAAGTTGAACTCCTTTTTCTTTTAGCAGGGGTAATTTTATTTCTTGATTAAAAACTCTCAAAAATTATTTTCTGAAAATATAGTTTAAAAAGCTATAGGGTCTGCGTTTTTGAAGATAATCTAAGGTCTCTTCATTAGCATAAGCTTCACGCTCAAAAGAAATATTTTGATAAGCTCGATAACTATCTAGATATAAAATTGTTCTGAATAGCCACTCTAAAACATACCAAAGGTAGAAAGGTATCACTAATAACTCAAGTTGCTGTTTAAGGTGAATACGCTCATGGTTAATAAGCACAGTATCTTTCTTATAATCACCCTCTTTAACTATAATAAATGGCCAAATGGTAAGACCCACGTAATTCTTTCTAAAAAAATGCTTGAATACTACAACCATAATCGACAACTTCTAGTGTTGTTTTATAATCGTGGGGTTAACAAATATAAAATTTTAACAAAGCTAAGAACGGAATCTTCGGAATTTTCTTGCTTTTTATCAGTCACAAACCTCAATAACTCGTTAAATCGTGCTAAAATAAAACACATTAATATGCTAAATCACTAATTTTGAACAACAACACAGGCTTAATAATGAAGAAAATAATACCCTTAGAAGATGGGGACTTTTATCTTTCACCTGAGGGATATAAGGTTTTTACCGAAAAATATCATTTAAAACGAGGGTATTGTTGTGAAAGTGGCTGCAGACACTGTCCGTACGGGTATAGTCAAAAAACCAATTCAAGAGACCAATCTTAGGTTTTCGGCATAATATTTGATGATATAAAACAGCATAAAGTTCTGGTTTAACTCAAAATAAAAATTGTTATGAAAAAATGGAAATTAGTAGTACTGCCCTTGTTGGCTCTGGTCTTTTTAAGCTCTTGTGTTTCTGTGCGTGTATTGGCCGATTATGATAAAGAAGCTGATTTTAAGACTTATAAAACCTACGCTTTTTACAAAACCGGAATTGATAAGGCCCAAATTTCAGATTTAGATAAAAAAAGAATTTTAAGAGCGATTGATGCTGAAATGACCTCACGTGGATTTACAAAATCTCAAAATCCAGATATACTCGTAAGTATCTTCACCAAAGAACGAGAACAAGTGGATGTTTACAACAACAACTTTGGTTGGGGCGGCCTAGGATGGGGCGGATTCGGCTGGGGTGGTTTCGGTTGGGGACCGGGCTGGGGCTGGGGTCCTGGTTGGGGCGGAAACAATGTAAGCACAAGAACCGAAGGTTCACTTTATATTGATTTAATCGACTCAAAAAATAAAGAATTGGTTTGGCAAGGCCGTGGAGTGGGTACTTTAAACAACACCAAGAATATAGATAAGAAAGAAGAGCGAATCAGAGAATTTGTTTCAGAAATTTTACAGGCTTACCCACCACCAGCAATAGCTGCTAATTAATAAATTAAAATAGCGAAGTAACTATACTGTTCTTTTGAGTGTTTATCGTTACAAAGGTTAGTTACTTCGCTATTGTTTTATTGTCGCTTCACGTTCTCTTTTTTTTACCTGAAAAAGTATTCTTCCCTACCGAAATTACTGTGTAGCCTCAATTTTGTTCTGTAACAAAAGTTTAAAAATAACGGTATTACCATTATCTTTATGGTAAATAAAACCTTGAATGGATTACCATTTAGCCCAGGCCAATATTGGCCGTTTTAAAGCAAGCCTTGACAGCCCTTTAATGAAGGAATTTGTTGATTTTTTAGAGCCAGTAAACCGATTTGCCGAGGAAAGTGAGGGTTTTATATGGCGCTTAAAAGACGATGAAGGGAGGTCTGCCAGCTATATTGAATCTCCATTTAAAGATGAGATGATGGCCGTAAACATAAGTGTTTGGCAAGACATAGACTCCTTTAAAAGTTTTGTTTACGGAACGGTCCATTCATACTTTCTGAGAAATAAAAAGAAATGGTTTGATATGAAAGGTCCATCACAATTTGTAATGTGGTGGTTGCCCAAAGGAGAATTGCCTACCCTGCAAATGGCAAAAGACAGATTGGAAATATTGGAAATAAACGGTGAAAGTTCAGAAGCTTTTTCAATGAAACAACTATATAATCCTGAAGGAAAAGTGATAGTATAAATTATGGAAACAACGTACGAAAGCAATCCTATTTTAGATAAGCTACCAAAGCATTTGAAACAGTACATTAAGCCTCAAAATTATGAGGATTATACTGCGATAGACCAAGCCGTTTGGCGCTATGTAATGCGAAAAAATGTAGACTACCTAAGTAAAGTAGCGCATCAATCGTATGTTGAAGGGCTTCAAAAAACAGGTATTTCCATTGATAACATTCCTAATATGTATGGAATGAATAGAATTCTAAAAGAGATTGGTTGGGCCGCCGTAGCTGTTGATGGTTTTATTCCACCTTCTGCCTTTATGGAATTTCAAGCCTATAATGTTTTAGTCATTGCTTCTGACATAAGGCAATTAGAGAATATTGAATACACGCCTGCTCCCGATATTATTCATGAAGGTGCGGGTCACGCCCCCATAATAGCAAATCCGGAATATGCGGAATATTTAAGACGTTTTGGTGAAATAGGATGTAAAGCCATTTCAAGTGCTAAGGATTTTGAACTTTATGAAGCCGTGCGCCACTTATCCATAATAAAAGAAGCCGAAGGCACTCCCGTTGAAGAGGTAGAAAAGGCAGAAAAACGAATTGAGCACTTACAAGATAATATGGGCGAACCCAGTGAAATGGCTCTTATTAGAAATTTACATTGGTGGACCGTGGAGTATGGTCTAATAGGTAGTTTGGAAAAACCACAAATTTATGGTGCAGGATTACTTTCTTCAATAGGTGAAAGCGCTTGGTGTATGACTAATGATGTTGAAAAAAGACCCTATACTTTAGACGCCACTTATACTGGTTTTGATATCACCAAACCACAGCCTCAACTCTTCGTAACTGCAGATTTTGCCCATTTGAGCCAAGTTCTTGAAGATTTTGCTAATACTATGGCTTTACGAACAGGAGGATTAAAAGGATTGACAAAACTCGTCAATTCCAAAGCCTTGGGAACTATTGAACTGAGCACGGGCATACAAGTTTCAGGAGTTTTTGGCAATACCATTGCCCACGATGGAAAACCCATCTACGTGCGTACTTTTGGCCCCACGGCACTCGCCTATCGCGAAAAAGAGTTGGTAGGGCATGGTATTGATAGCCATCCTGATGGTTTTGGTTCTCCTATTGGAAAACTTAAAGGTATCAACCTCGCCATTGAAGACATGGGGCCCCGGGATTTAAAAGCTTATAATATTTTTGAGGGAGAACAAGTAACCCTAGAATTTGAAGGAGGTGTCATCGTAACTGGAGAAATCATTACTGGAACTCGAAATTTAAAAGGTGAAATAGTGCTCATTACCTTTAAAGACTGCAGAGTTACACATGAGGATACCGTCTTATTCTTGCCGGAATGGGGGTTATATCACATGGCCGTTGGAGAAAATATAACTTCTGCATTTAATGGCCCAGCAGATTTAAACAGTTTTGACTTAATTAGTCATGAATTAAGCGAAACAACAGTTAAGGTAAAGAAAAATCATACTAAAATTGCTTTAGAACAGTACTACAAACAAATTCGCGAGTATCGCAACGGCATCAATACCACGATTTCTAGAAATAAAGTGTTTCAAGAAATTAGCGTGAAGTTTCCGAATGATTGGTTGTTATCCATTGAACTCTATGAGCTCGCAAAATCAACCAATGAGATTAATTTAGCTGAAAATATTATAAAGCACTTAGAAACGGTAAAACAACATAATCCGAAAGTGGGACATTTAATTGATGATGGGTTACAACTAGTCAACCAAGCGGTTTCCGCTAAAATCTAAATCATCGATTTCATTAATGGGTCGGTTTTCATGAACCAATTTCCAACCCATAGAATTGGTGAGCAATAAAAATTTAGAAAGCTCAGTCAAAAGTCGGTTTTCGGCATTGCTTTTCAAAGTTGATGCTTCTATCTTTTTAAGTAGTGATGCATTCACATTACGTTTTATGGCATTATAATCTTTGGCATCAAACTGATTCAAATAATCAGCAGTCACATCATAATATTCAAAATCTGGGTTAATTTTAATCTCCGGTTCCGGGATGTTTTTTATAAACAAAGTTTTTGTTTCTGAATCAATTTGAAAATCAATTTGACCTAAATCGTAAGCAACGGTAACTTCAGCATTTACCACCACCAAAGCTTTTTTATCTGCGGTAATTAAAGGGCCAAACAATTCTTTTGAATCTGCATAGTTATAGACCTCTGCAAAATGACCTTCGGTTACAATGAGTTTTGAAACGTTTTTAACCTGTTGCTCAATAAGCATTGAGTTTTCTTGAAGGATTGTATTTTTCTCAGCATCTTCCGAGCATGATTTGTAAATCAAAACCGAAGCCAAAGCAATTAATATACCGCCGAGAACTTTTTTCATAATATTTAAATAACCTGTTTACTAAAAGATGTTTTATTTAGGCAGTTCTTTGATATCTAATTGACCATTATACACTAGAGTCCAGAAAACAATTTCAGGTCTGCTCTTTTTAGTATTTTTAATTTTATTTGAAAGCTTTTCATTTCCAGGAAAGTATTTTTCAGGTCTTCTCATAACATCCTTAACTCTAACATTAAAAAAAACTTTTCCTCTTTTCATGTAATAATCCAATCTTGTCCCGCTTGATAATCCTTCGCCTGGGATATTAACTGAAAAAGGATAAGTATAACTATATAAACTCGCTTTACTTCCTTTAACAATCTCTTCCATGAATCGTTTTTTTCCGTTTTTATCAGAAATTGATTTAAAGATTGTATTACCAATTTGAAACATTGAAAATGTATTTGGTTGAATTTCAATTTTATTTCCAATACTGTCTATCAATAAAACTCCATCTGAAAAATAGTCTCTTTTCTTAACCATTTCATAATGGCCATTCATCTCATTCCCATCATTAGAAATAACATATAATTCTTTAGATTGTGTAAAACCAGAAAAGGTAATTATTAGTGCCAGTAATTGAAGTGAAAACTTCATTTTTTTAAATTTATTTATTTCAAATATACCTTCACAGCCTCTAATGCCTCAGGAATTCCCGATGGATTCTTGCCACCAGCAGTTGCAAAGAACGGTTGGCCACCGCCACCACCTTGAATATACTTGCCGAGCTCGCGAACAATAGTACCGGCATTTAAATTCCGCTCAAAGGCCAACTCCTTTGAAATATAACAAGAAAGTATCGCCTTACCATTCTTTTCAGAGGCCAAAAGCAAGAAAAGGTCTTGTTTATTATTGCCCATTGCAAAGGATAGGTCTTTGATTCCACCAGCATCTAAATCGACCTTTTTGGCCAAAAACTTTATGCCATTTAGCTCGTTAATCTCGTTAAGCAGTTCCGTTTTTAAACCCTTTGCTTTATCCTTTAAAAGTGCTTCAACCTGTTTCTTTAAATCTGAATTTTCATCTTGTAGTGCAGCAACAGCTTTTACAGGTTCTTTGGTATTATTCAATAAATCACGGATTTCAAAAAGTGTGCGATTATTTTTAAAATAAAAATCTTTAACCGCATCAGAAGTAATGGCTTCAATTCTTCGAATACCAGCAGCAACTGCGCCTTCAGAAGTTATTTTAAAATGCCAAATATCTGCTGTATTTTGAACATGTGTACCTCCACATAATTCAATGGATTGTCCGAAGCGAACCGTACGAACCGTATCGCCATATTTTTCTCCAAAAAGTGCCATTGCACCTTCGGCAAGTGCTTCTTTAACAGGCACGTTACGGCCTTCTTCAAAAGGTAATTGCCCTTCAATTCGAGCATTCACAAAATTCTCTACTTCCCTAAGTTCTTCAACAGTTAATTTTGAAAAATGAGAGAAATCAAAACGCAGGTATTTGGAATGCACTGCTGACCCTTTTTGTTCTACATGGTCACCTAAAACCTCTCGAAGTGCTTGATGCAAAAGATGGGTGGCTGTATGATTGCTTGCCGTTCGCCAACGTTGTTTTTTATCTACCGATGCTTTAAAAGCACCCGAAGTATCTTTTGGAAGACTTTCAGAAAAATGAACAATCTCATTGTTCTCTTTTTTTGTGTTGATGATATAAATAATATCTCCGTTTGAAGCCTCTAAATAACCTTTATCACCTACTTGACCACCACCTTCTGCATAAAAAGGCGTCAAATTAAAAACCAGTTGATATTGATCTCCATCTTTCTTACTGGTTACTTTTCTATATTTTACCAGTTTTACATTAGCTTCTAAAGTGTCATAACCAATAAATTCTTGCTCTGCATCTTCAGCCAGAATAACCCAATCTTCCTTTGATGTTTCAGATGCCGCACGAGATCTATCTTTTTGCGCTTTTAAGGCTTTTTCAAAACCCACAACGTCTAACTCATATCCTTTTTCTTCAAGAATCAAAGCTGTTAAATCAATAGGAAATCCGAAAGTATCATACAATTCAAAAGCTTTTGAACCGTCGATGGTTTTGTTTTTAGCCGATTTAATAACCGAGTCCAGTAGCACCAATCCTTGTTCTAACGTGCTTAAAAAAGAAGCTTCTTCTTCTTTTATGACGTTCTCAATTAATTGGTATTGTTGTTTTAATTCTGGGAAAGCTTTTCCCATAGACTCTCCTAGAATCTTCACCAAACGATAAATGAACGGTTTTTTAGTTCCTAAAAATGTAAATCCGTAACGGATAGCTCTTCTTAATATCCTTCGAATAACATAACCTGCGCCTGTATTGCTTGGTAATTGACCATCTGCAATTGAAAATGCTACAGCCCGAACATGATCCCCAATCACCCGTATGGCAATATCTGTTTCTTCATTTTTGCCATACTCTGATCTAGTAATTGTTTCAATTTCACGAATCAATGGAGTAAAAACATCGGTATCATAATTCGATTTCACATTTTGCAGCACCATACAAAGCCGCTCAAAGCCCATACCCGTATCAATATGTTTACTTGGCAGGTCTTCTAACTGACCATTCGCTTTACGATTATATTGCATAAAAACGAGGTTCCAAATTTCAACTACTAGCGGATGATCTTGATTGACCAAAGAAGCTCCAGAAACTTTAGCCTTTTCAGCTTCGGAACGTATATCAACATGTATTTCTGAACAGGGTCCGCATGGGCCTTGATCTCCCATTTCCCAAAAATTATCACTCTTATTGCCCATTATGATGCGGTCTTCTGGCACAATACCTTTCCATAAATCAAAAGCTTCTTGATCCATTTTTAGATTATCGGCATCATCACTTCCTTCAAAAACAGAAACATATAAGCTGTCTTTATCAATACCATATACCTCGGTCAAAAGCTCCCATGCCCAATGGATAGCTTCTTTTTTAAAGTAATCACCAAAACTCCAATTTCCAAGCATTTCAAACATGGTATGGTGGTAGGTATCTTTACCGACTTCTTCTAAATCATTATGCTTACCGCTTACCCTCAGGCATTTTTGCGTATCTGTGACCCTTTTTTCTTTCGCAACAGAGTTTCCGAGAAAAAATTCTTTGAACTGATTCATACCAGCATTCGTGAACATCAAAGTAGGGTCATCTTTCATGACCATGGGTGCCGATTGAACAATCTTATGTTCTTTCGATTTAAAAAAGTTTAAAAACTGTTCTCTAACCTTTTGGGATGTCATCTTGGGAGTTAAGCTTTAATTAATTTTAACAGAATCAACAAAACAATTTTTATATTTGTTTGTTACCATAAAATGAATGACCAAAAATAGGATAATTTCACTTCATGTCTAAAGTAAAATACTATTACGATCCCGATACGCTTTCTTATCGAAAGATTGAACCAAAAAAATCGAAGCGTTATCGCAATGTGTTCTTTTTTTTATTGGGTGCTGGCTTATTCGGATTTTTAGGTCTTATTTTTTTATTGAATACCAATCTTGTAAACACCCCCAAAGAATTATCCCTTCAGCGTGAGGTGCAGAATTATGAACTTCAGTTTGAGATATTGGACAAAAAGATGGAACAAATTGAAAACGTTCTCACTAATATAGAAGACAGAGATAATAATATTTACCGACTCTATTTTGAGGCCAACCCCATACCAGAAGAACAACGCAGAGCTGGTTTTGGTGGTGTGAATCGTTACAAATCTCTTGAAGGATTCAACAATTCGGAAATTATCATTAATGCTACTGAGCGGCTTGACATCATTCAAAAGCAGATGGTCATACAATCAAAATCTTTGGACGAGATTGCCATTCTTGCTGAAGAGAAAGAAAAGTTTTTGGAAGCAATTCCAGCTATTCAACCTGTGCGAAATGAAGATTTAACCAGAATGGCATCAGGGTTTGGTTGGCGTACTGACCCCTTTTTAAAAACCAGAAAAATGCATCGTGGAATGGATTTTACGGCACCAAGGGGCACACCCATATATGCTTCTGGTAATGGAAAAGTAACCCGTGCAGACAATAATTCTTCCGGTTTTGGCAAACATATACGAATAGACCATGGCTACGGTTATTTAACCATTTACGCCCATTTGAGTAAGTATAATGTGAGTAAAGGTCAAAAAGTAAAACGAGGTGATTTAATCGGTTTTGTAGGCAATACAGGGCGTTCTGAAGCACCACATTTACACTATGAAGTTTGGAAAGATAAAGAGCGTATTAACCCCATAAACTTCTATTACGGTAGTTTATCGCCAGAAGAGTTTGAGAACATGCTCAAGTTTGCAACACAAGAAAACCAATCTCTCGATTAATGCACATAGATCTTCCTGAAAAGCGGTATTATGGTATTGGTGAAGTAGCCAAAGCCTTTGACGTAAACACATCGCTCATTCGTTTTTGGGAAAAAGAGTTTGATGTACTACAACCGAAAAAAAACGCAAAGGGCAATCGCAAGTTTACTCCTGAAGACATTAAAAACCTTAAGCTCATTCACCATTTGGTCAAAGAGCGAGGCTTTACTCTTGAAGGCGCAAAAATTCATTTAAAGGAGGAAAAGCATAAAACACTTTCTAATTTTGAAGTGATTGAAAAACTTCAAAAAGTCCGGGCAGAATTGGTGAAAATTAAAGAGAACCTATAATTTACTGTAACAAAATTTACTTTCTTCCCACATATAAATAACCATAAACGAGATAAACACTTAAACCGTAGAAAATGAAAAAGTTATTAATTCCCTTAGTTATCATTGGTGTCCTAATTTTTGTTTTAGGAAGCTGGTATGTCAATACAAATAACACCTTGGTTGATATGAAAGGCCAAGCCACAAAACAATGGGCCAATGTAGAGAGTTCATATCAAAGAAGAAGTGATTTGATAGGCAATTTGGTAAAAACGGTGCAAGGCGCTGCTGATTTTGAAAGAGGCACGCTAAAAGATGTTATTGAAGCACGTTCAAAAGCGACCTCAACTACAATTGACGCCAATAATTTGACTCCGGATAAACTGGCCGCTTTTCAACAAGCTCAATCAGGGCTTTCATCAGCACTTTCAAGATTGTTGGTTACTGTTGAACGTTATCCAGATCTTAAAGCCAATAAAAACTTTTTAGAACTACAGTCACAGTTAGAAGGGACTGAGAATAGAATCAATGTAGAGCGTAACCGGTTTAACGATTTGGCAGGGGAATACAATATAAAAATTGAAAAGATTCCAACCAATATCATTGCAAATATTGCAGGTTTTGATGGGTTGGCTTTGTTTAGTTCCAATCCTGGTGCAGAAAATACTCCTGATGTTGATTTCGACTTCAACTAACATATGTCAAAAGTAGAGGACTTTCTTTCGGCAGAAGAAGAACAAGAAATTGTTCAGGCTATTTTAAAAGCAGAAAAAAATACTTCTGGAGAAATTCGGGTTCATATTGAACCCACGGCCAAAATAGACCATTTTAGTCGAGCCCAACAAGTATTCCATTTTCTAAAAATGGATAATACCAAAGATGAGAATGGAGTATTACTTTATGTCGCTGTAAATGATAAAAAATTTGTCATCTATGGGGATAAGGGTATTGATAGGGTCGTACCCAAAGGATTTTGGGAGTCTACCAAAGAAACCATTGCCACCAACTTTAAAAAAGGTGACTTTAAACAAGGTATCATTGAAGGGGTCTTAAAAGCAGGTAAAGAATTGGAAGACCATTTTCCATGGAATCATAATGACACTAATGAATTGAGCGATGCGATTTCAAAAGGTTAGTTTTTTTATCTCATTTCTATTTATCTCAATTGCTTGGGGGCAATTTACCATTCCTGAAAAGCCAAAAGAACAAACCGGTGTTTATGATTATGTCAACCTTCTCTCGGCATCTCAAAAATCTACATTAGAGCAAAAGTTAGTTCGTTATTCAGATAGTACTTCAACTCAAATCGTTGTAGCTATAATAAGCTCAACCAAAGGAGAAGATATCAATTATATTGGTGCTAAATGGGGACAAAAATGGGGTATTGGACAAGCCGATGATGATAACGGAGTACTACTTTTATTAGCTAAGGATGACCGAAAAATTGCAATAAGTACGGGATACGGAGTTGAAGAGTTTCTAACAGATTTCATGAGTAAACGAATCATTGAGTCTGTAATCATTCCTGAATTCAAAGCCGGAAATTATTATGGAGGACTAAATAAAGGTTCGGATGCTATTTTTCAAGTACTGACCGGACAGTTTACCGAAGACCGGAACTTTAACAATAAAGGGCTTCCATTTGAAGCCTTTTTACCATTCATTATATTCTTTGTTATTCTCTTTATTCTCGCTAGCCGAAAGGGGCGTGGCGGAGGAAAAAACAACCGTGGTGGCAAAGGCGGAAGTGGGCTGGACATCTGGGACATCATTATCCTCAGCAATATGGGGCGCGGTGGATACAAAGGAGGTTCTTCAGGCGGAGGATTTGGTGGTGGAGGCAGCTTCGGTGGTGGCGGTTTTGGTGGTGGCTTTGGCGGAGGTGGCTTTGGCGGAGGTGGTGCTTCAGGCGGCTGGTAACGTTAGACAATATGAAATTTTCTTAATGATTAAGCAACCTTTGTACACTTCAGACTCTTAAAATAAAACCATGATCCTAAAAAATATTGTTGCCAGTTTAATTTTTTTATGCGCAACTTGCTGCCCTGAAGATGATTGTGCTGCAGTTTTGTGTGAAGGACCTCCTTCATTGGCCTTCAATATTGAACTAGAAAACACCAATGTCTTTTTAAGCGAAACCTATGCACTCGAAGACTTCACGATTACAGGTGACAACGCAGATGATTTTAAGCTTACATTAGAGACCTTCAATACCGAAGAACCTCAATCAGTCTTGGTTTTACAAAACTTCAATTGGACCATTGGCACTTCTGAAAACAGCTTAGTTCTTGAAGAGAATATCATAATACCTCTTGATATTCAAATAAGCATTTCAGAATCTGACGGTTGCTGCGGAGGAATACCAAGGTTAGAAAGTTTACTGATTAATGGTATTACACAAGAAGGTAATACCGGTATATACACCATTAGCCTAGACTAAATCAAAACTTCGTTTATAGCTTTTCACAAATTATTCTTAACAGAAGGTCCATACGAAAGTTTAGTGCGTAACTAAATCAACCTCTAAATCTCAATTACCCCGTTTTCAGTGAACTGCTTGCCTCCATTTTAAGCTATCTTGCAATGGTAGTATAAACGTTTAATCTTAATCACTGCACTAATGAGTCGTTTTCTGAGAGTTCTCATCATAACCATATTAGTATTGGCAAGTTCTTGTAAAAAACAGAATAAGCCTACTGCATCAACAGACAATCTCTTCAAGTTCAAAGAATACATCAGTTCTCATACAAAAGGGCATCAAAGTATTGGAGCACCTATTAAAATTCTCTTGGCAACATCATTAGAACAATTTGACTTCACCCAAGAACTACCGACCGAATATGTAAAAATAAACCCGAAAGTTGAAGGTAAACTTTCTATTGAAAATGGGCGTGAACTTACATTTCAACCTTCAGAGTATTTAAAACCAGATACCGAATACACAGTCACCGTGCTATTGAACAAATTGATCGATGGTATTTCTTCAGATTTCAGTAGATACAATTTTTCCTTTAAAACAATTACCCCAAATTTTAAAATTAATCTTCAAAACTTACAATCATACGACAAAGATTGGCAATATCTTGAAGGTACTTTAGATGCAGCCGACCTAGTAGATGCAGAAAAAATAAAAACAGTGCTAACGGTCAAAAAAGACGGGCAATTCATTCCTATAAAATGGGAAGATACCTCTACTACAGCGAGTTATTTTAATTTTAAAATTGATAGCATACCCAGAACAATTAAAGATGGCGTTTTAGATATCAGCTGGTCAGGAAAAGCTATTGGAGTTGACAACCAAGGTTCTGAAAATTATACCATTCCCGGATTGAACAAATTTGTTGTGGTCAATGCAAAAACCGCTACCGCACCGAATGCTGCACTAACACTCAATTTTTCAGAGCCACTAAAACAAAGCCAAAATCTTAATGGGTTGATAACCATAGAAAATGCAGAAAATCTGCGTTATGAAATTGATGGTAATATACTAAGGGTATATCCATCAAATAGAATTCTGGGACAAGTACAAATCAAAGCCTTTGAAGGTATTAAAAGTGCTTATGGGTTTTCATTAAAATCTACTTTCTCTGAACTGGTATCTTTTGAACAGTTGAAACCCAATGTACGTCTCATTTCAAAAGGGACCATTTTACCCAATGCTGCCTCAACCCCTATTTATTTTGAAACGGTCAATCTTGCCGCTGTAGAAGTTCGTGTGATTCAAGTTTTTGAAAATAATATGTTACAATTTTTGCAAAACAACGAATTGACCCAAACCTACAATTCAGACTTGCGTCCAGTTGGCCGAAGAGTGGCTCATAAAGTTATTCCACTTACTAAAAACAGCAATGAAAACAATAGTTACTGGAAAGCACATGCCCTTGACCTTTCTGAATTGATCAAGGTAAATCCTGGGTCGCTTTATCGTATCGAATTCAGCTTTAAGAAAGAACATACCTCTTATGATTGTGGTGACTCAAATAGTGGTGAAGAAACAGCTATTGCTTTAGAGCAAAACCAAAGCGAGAATGATCTTGAAGAACGGTATTGGGACAATGAAATTTATTATTGGCGTAATTATAATTACAATTGGGAGGAGCAAGATAATCCGTGTCATACGGCTTATTATAACCCAGACAGAATTGCCTTCACCAACCTTTTGGGGAGTGATTTGGGCCTTATTGTTAAAAAGAGCAATAACCGTTCGTATCATTTTACAGCTACCAACCTACTATCGGCTAAACCAGAACCCAATACCAAAATCAAACTTTATAATTATCAACAGCAGGCTATTTTCGAAGTGGTCACGGACGTATCGGGCTTTGCAATCTATGATGGAGAAAAAAATATTGCCTATGCGGTTGCAGAAAATAAAAGAAATTTTGCTTACGCAAAGCTTGCAGATGGTAATGCCATATCAATGAGCAAATTTGATGTCTCTGGCGAACAGTTACAGAAAGGGTTACAAGGTTTTTCATATACAGAAAGAGGAGTTCACCGCCCAGGAGATGTGGTACACCTCACCTTTGTTTTAGATGATAAAAGTAATCCACTGCCCAAAAATCATCCTGTAACGCTAGAAGTTACCGATGCTAGGGGCAAATTGGTGCAGCGTACTGTATTACAAAATGAGAGCGCTCAAATCTCAAGTAGTATCTATGCTAAAAAAGAAAATGGGTTTTATTATTTCCCAATTCCAACTGAGAATAACGCTCCAACCGGTACTTGGAATGCTAAAATTATGGTGGGCGGTGCCGAATTCAACAAAAGTTTAAAAATAGCCACGGTTAAGCCCAACCGCCTAAAAGTAAATTTCGCTTTTGACCAAGAGGTGTTGAATGCAAATGAAAACAGCACGGGCAAAGTTAACGTGCAATGGTTACATGGGGCACCTGCCCGCAACCTAAAAATCGACATTAATACCAAGTTACAGGCGACCACAACTGCTTTTTCGGGGTATAACAATTATGTTTTTCAAGACCCCGCAAGGACTTTCAATGAAACAGAGTTGCAATTTTTGAGCTCAAAAGTAGATGCAGAGGGTAATCTTAATATCAATAAAAACATACCTGTAAATACCAATGCCCCAGGAATGCTACAAGCTACTTTTACCACAAAGGTTTTTGAGGGTGGAGGAGATTTTTCTATTGATGTTTTTTCTAAAAAATTAGCACCCTACTCCCATTTTGTTGGTTTACGTTCACCAAAAGCCAGACAATATGGTTCTTTCTTGACCGATGAAAAAACTCAGTTTGATGTAGTTTCAGTAAACGCAGAGGGAAAAGCAGCTCCAAATAGAAAGTTGACTGTTCAAATCTTTAAGATTGAATGGCGATGGTGGTGGAACCGAGGTAGCGATAATTTGTCACGTTATGAAAATGCCACGGTAAATCGTCCCTTTAAAGAAATGACCGTAACCACGGGAACAAATGGTAAAGGAGATTTTCAAATCAATATTCCCGATAATGAAGGAGGACGATTTTTAATCCGTGTCATTGATAAAACAAGTGGGCATGCAACGGGGCGAACTGCTTATTTTTATCGTAATTGGTGGAAAAGACCTGCCTCAGGCGATACAGAAAGTTCTAAAATATTAATTTTTGCAGCGGATAAGGAAAGTTATGATACTGGTGAAAATGCTGTTGTGACCTTTCCTTCGGATATTGGCGGAAGAGCATTATTGAGTATTGAAAATGGATCGGAAGTACTTTCACAACAATGGATTGAAACTACAGCCAAAGAAACTAAAGCGACCATTCCCATAACGGAGGAGATGGCACCTAATATCTATGTCAACATCTCATTGCTACAACCTCATGGTCAAGTTGCCAATGACCTACCGATAAGGCTTTATGGGGTCGTTCCGCTATTGGTCACCAATAATGCAACAGTATTGCAACCAGAATTGGATATGCCATCGGTTCTTGAACCCGAAAAATCGTTTACGGTAAAAGTTTCAGAAGCCAACAAAAAACCAATGACCTATTCTTTGGCGGTTGTAGACGAAGGTCTGTTAGATTTAACGCGATATAAAACACCCGATATCCATAGCTCTTTTTATACACGACAAGCCCTTGGGGTAAAGACCTTTGATATTTTTGATGATGTGATGGGCGCCTATTCCATTAGTGTTGATAATATTTATGCCGTTGGTGGTGGCGGTATCGCAGAAGACACTAAAAACAGAAAAGCCCAACGTTTTAAGCCTGTGGTCACTTATTTAGGGCCTTTTACCTTAAAAGCAGGAGAAAAAGCATCACATGACATAAAAATACCAAATTATGTTGGCTCCGTACGGACTATGTTGGTGGCTGGAAATCAAACTAGTGCCTACGGAAATACCGAAAAGACAACTGCCGTTCGCAAACCTCTAATGGTACTGACCTCACTACCACGAAAACTTTCACCCGGAGAGGTTGTGACCATACCTGTTACCGTTTTTGTCATGGAAAAAAAGGTTAAAAATGTAAATGTCACCATCGAGACTGGAAAAGCATTGGAACCCTTAAATGGTACTTCAAAAAATATAAGGTTCAGTTCCGTTGGGGAACAAATCGTGAATTTTGATTTTAAGGTCAATCCATCAACTACGTTTCAAACTATTAAAGTACAAGCCTCTGGTGCTGGGGAAAACGCGAGTGAAGAACTGGAAATTGATATTGAGAATCCGAATCCCATAACGACGAAAAGTACGCTGTATACGCTTACGAAAAACCAGTCACAAGCTATTTCCTTTAAGGCCTTTGGCACTTCTGGCACCAATTCGGCATTTTTAGAGTTTTCGACCTTGCCGCCGATGGATTTCTCAAAAAGGATGGAGTACCTACTACAATATCCCCACGGATGTGTGGAACAGACTACCTCCGCAGTGTTTCCGCAATTATTCCTATCACAAGTTTTAGATATTACGTATGACAAAAAACAAGAAGTAGAAACAAACATCAAAGCCGGAATTAGAAGATTAAGTAATTTTCAAGCACCTAATGGTGGATTGAGCTATTGGCCAGGCTATGGCAATGCTGATGATTGGGGTACTTCGTATGCAGGCCATTTTATGCTCGAAGCAAAACAAAAGGGCTACCAGTTACCCTTGACTTTTCTGAGTAATTGGCTACGCTATCAAAAGAACGCAGCACGCCAATGGAGCAATAATAGCACACGTTATAATGGTGATTTAATTCAAGCTTATCGCCTATATACCTTGGCGCTCGCACAACAACCAGAACTGGCTGCCATGAATAGGTTTCGAGAATCTAAAAATCTTAGTAACGAAGCAAAATGGCGATTGGCGGCCACCTATGCTTTAATTGGCAAAAAAGAGGTCGCACGTTCCTTGGCGCAAACCGCCAATATTGATTTTAAACCGAACAATTATGATTATCGCACCTATGGATCGGTATTTAGAAATAGAGCCATGGCATTAGAGACTTTGGTATTGCTTGAAGATAAGCAACAACGAGATTTATCCATATCACTTGCAAAGAATCTATCGTCTCAACGCTGGTACAGCACCCAAGAAACTGCTTATGCCTTATTAGCCATGGCTAAAATGGTTGCGAAAAATGGTGGAAAATCTATTGATTTGAACTACTCTCAAAATGGAAAGAAGGTTGTGGTAAAAACAGACCGTGCCATTGCACAACGGAGCATCTCCGTAAATTCCAATCTTGAGAATATTAGTGTTCAAAACAATCAAGGTAATACGATTTATGTGACCTTGACCCAAACTGGAAAATTACCTGTAGGGCAAGAGCTGGCGCAACAACAGAAACTTAACCTAAAAATCGAGTATTTGGATGTGTTAGGTAAAAAATTGGAAGTTTCACAGTTAAGGCAGGGCACCGAGATAGATGCTAAAATTACAATATTCAATACTACCAACGACGATATTGAAAATCTAGCTTTGACCCAAATTGTGCCAAGCGGATGGGAAATCGTAAATACGTCTTACGCAGATACTGGCAACAGCAATAGTAGCAAAGCAGACTATATTGACACACGTGATGATAGAACCAATTTCTATTTTAGTTTGAATGCCAAAAAAACAAAAACCTTTCATGTAAAATTGAACGCTTCCTTCTTAGGCGATTATTATTTACCAGGAAGCCAAGTGGAAGCCATGTACGATAATACTGCTTATGCCAGAAATAAAGGACAATGGGTTAAAGTGGTGAGATAGAGAGATGTTAAAAAGATTCATAAAAAAACATAAGGTCAAACTGCTTGTATTTCTTGTCTTTTTTGGATTATGGCTTTTTTGCTTACCAAAGGTTTTGTTCGACGCCCCTACCTCTACAGTGGTCGAAAGTTCTGATGCAGTTTTAATCGGGGCTCGTATTGCCAATGACGGTCAATGGCGCTTTCCTCAACTAGATTCCGTTCCCGAACGTTTCAAAGAATGCGTACTCTTGTTCGAAGATGAATATTTTTATAATCACCCCGGGTTTAACCCTATTTCCATTTTAAAAGCAATACAACACAATTTAACCCAAGATTCCCGTCGAGGTGGCAGCACCATCACCCAACAGGTGATTCGGTTGAGTAGAAAAAATAAAAGACGTACCTATTTTGAGAAAGCTATTGAGCTTTTTATGGCTACTCGTCTAGAAGTAAAGCTCTCAAAGGAAGAAATTCTAAACCTTTATGCGACCTACACACCCTATGGTGGCAATGTTGTGGGCTTGGAAACCGCATCGTGGCGTTATTTTGGCATTCCTGCCCACGAACTTAGTTGGAGTCAATCGGCTGCACTTGCGGTCTTACCCAATGCGCCTTCATTGATATTTCCTGGACGAAACGACCAAGCCCTTTTGAAAAAGCGCAACAGACTTTTAAAAAAGCTCCTTGACAAAAATAGTATTGATAACACCACTTATGAACTGGCGATTGAAGAATCCTTACCAGAAAAACCTTTGCCTTTACCCAATATTACACCACATTTGACAGAACGTGTCAAAAAAGAGCACAAAGGAAAACGTATTACCACCTCTATAGACAGAAGCTTACAACTACAGATAAATCGAATTGCAAAACAACATTATGAACGACTAAAGCGCAACGAAATTTACAATCTATCCATTTTGGTGATAGACGTTGATTCGCGTAAAATATTGGGTTATGTGGGAAACTCTCCAACCAGTCGTGAGCATGGTAGCTATGTAGACATCATTACCAAAAACCGAAGTACAGGAAGTACCTTAAAGCCTTTTTTATTTGCATCGCTTTTAGATGAGGGGCAACTTTTACCCACAAGTTTAGTCAAAGATATTCCAACGGTAATCAACGGTTATAATCCTAAAAATTTCAACAAAACACATTTGGGTGTGGTATCGGCCGACCGAGCACTATCCCGCTCATTAAATGTACCTGCAGTTCGGTTATTAAGACAATACGGGCTTCAAAAATTCTATAACCAGCTCAAAACAATGCACTTGAACTCGCTTAATCAACCTGCTGGGCACTACGGATTGTCGCTGATATTAGGTGGTGCGGAAAGTTCGCTTTTGGAAGTTACCCAAACCTATGCATCGCTGGCATCGACACTGAATTATTTTAATGATAATTCAAGTACGTATAGAGATGGGGAGTTTCAATCGGCAACTTATCTCGAATCACCTTCGTTAGACTTTGGAACGGCACAATTTAAAGCACCCATTTTAAATGCAGGTGCCATTCACCATACGTTCAAAGCATTGCAAGAAGTTAACCGACCAGAAGGTGAAGAAAACTGGCAATTTTTCGATGCCTCACAGCCTATTGCATGGAAGACAGGTACCAGTTTTGGATTTAAAGATGCCTGGGCGGTCGGTACAACCCCAAAATATGCCATTGGAGTATGGTCAGGTAATGCTGATGGGGAAGGAAGGCCTGGCTTAACGGGGATTACAGCAGCTGCCCCAATTCTTTTTGATGTGTTGAACGTGCTCCCCAATAGTGGTTGGTTTAAAACTCCCTTTGATGATCTTACACTTATAGAAACTTGTTCTAAAAGTGGTTTTAGAGCTTCCATTTTTTGTGAAGAAACCCAGGAGGTTCAAATGCCCATTAATGGCACTAAAAGCAAACCTTGTCCATATCACCAACAACTTTCTTTAGATGAAAAAGAAACCTTTCAAGTAAACGCAAATTGTTATCCCTTGGAGGATATTAAGTTTAAAAACTGGTTTGCAGTACCACCAGTAGTAGAATATTATTACGCAAGATCAAACCCTAATTATAAAAAATTGCCTCCATTTTTATATAGCTGTTCAGCAGAACAACTAGACCTAATGGAGTTTCTTTATCCCAAGAAAAACGAAGTTGTTTTATTGCCCAAAGATTTAGGAAACACATCAACCGATGTAATTTTTAAATTAGCACACCAGCAAAACGATAGTGAAGTATTTTGGTATTTAGATGAAACCTATATTGGTGATACCAACAGTTTTCATGAACTTATTATTAATATAGAACCAGGTACTTATCAATTGACTGTTGTTGATGCTAAAGGAAACCGTATTCAGCAAGAAGTAGTTATCCAAATGGCGTCAATCAATTAACCACTACTTTTTCCTAATAAAAAACCGTCATCGGTACCCCAGTAAATTCAAGTTCTTTTAGTCATTGATTTTCTAAAAAACATTTATCGGATTCACGCAATTACTGCGAAAGTATATAGGTAAAAGCAACCTATTTTATATTAACTCATCTTTAAAAAAACTACTTATGAAAAAGCTGGCGCTGATTTTTCTAATTTTCGCGGCAATCATCTCATGTAATGAAGATAATGGCCAAGATGGCATTGATTGTAGTTTAGTCGATTGTATTGGTTTCCCAAGTCTTAATTTTGAGCTCCTTTACCAAGGAGAAAATGTTTTTGAAGAAAACCTTTTAGCCGTTGAAGAGATTTCATTTACCGGTAATTTCCCTGACCCCATAGAGTTGACAACCTTTGAAGTCTTTCTGGGGGAAAGAGAAACAGAAATATTGTTTTTAAGCAGTTTTGCGTGGGAAGAAGGTACCTATAATTTTAATATAAATATTGGTGCTGAATTTACCAGCGAAGTAGTTGTCGAGGTTGAAGAAAGCCCTAAGGGTGAATGTTGTGGAGGAACTCCGTTTTTTAAAAGCTTACTAATAGATGGTGAAGCCATTCAAAATCCTAATGATATTACCACCCTTGAAATCACGTTATAAAATCAAACTTGTTTTTAAACTTAAAAAACTTTTGTTAGCTGGTGGTGTATTACAGTAATTAACTGTTTAAATGAAGTTTAGCAGTTAATCAATATTTGTGGTCTCAATTATATTGTTTTGTGTAAACAGATTACCATTGATATCCATTCCTTCAATAAACACTTTTAGTGTTCTTTGTCCTTTAATAGGCACCATAACTGTAGTTGGAATTTCGCCTCCTATGGCGATGTTCGCCTTCCAATCTAAAGCACCATAGTTTTTAAATATTGATGTCGTATAATCTGGATAATTAGGCGTATAATATCCTTGTGGGCGGGCATAGCCATTTTCTATGGCAAATTTTAGGAATTTATTTCTGTTCTCAGGAGCTTCATAATTGCTGTTTAAAATAATGGAAATAGATGATCCATATGTAATAAGCTTAACACGGGATAGAGGCATTCCAATCAGCTCACCATGGGATGCGAGCATCCCATTAATAAAAACAGGTGCTTCTGGATAAGGCCATTTATTAATAAGGAAGGTTATCTTTCCATTATTTCCACTCACTAGGTAACCCAACCTATTAATATAAGTAGTGACAGAAGGACTTTTTTTAATATCTATATCACGTATTACCCTGCCTTCAACAGTTGCTGACACTTGAAACTTATTATCTCTTGTAACGGCTTTTTCAGTCACTACAACTTCATCCAAAGCAATTGTCCTTTCACCTAGATTTAACGATTGATCAATTTCCACAATTTCATTAACCTGCTTTTGAGAAATGACTTTTTCAAAATTCAACCATTTCCCAGTTTCAAAACCAAGAGGGGTGGAATTTGAAAATTGCACCTCCACATTTGGTTTTCTTAGTTTTCCCTTTCTACCCATCAAAGATATACCTAAAGAATCGCCTTCGAACAAATCCATATTACTACTGAATGCTTTATCACTCTCAAGTTCTTCAAAAGCATAGGCGCCAGAAAAATCGGTAACCAAAGACACTTGGTTTTCTTCGGTCAGATCAGCATCAATAACTTTACCTGAAATGGAAATTCCTGTTTCCATGGCAAACTCCAACTTCAAGGTTTCCAGTTTTCTTGAATCCCAATCATATTTTCCCCAACCTTCGATAATCAAGCGTTTATCGAGCTCAAAACGCTTTTTTCTGTCCATAGCATCAAAGTAATAAGACCCTTTAAAAGCATTTTTCAGGTAAGGCTGCACTAAAAAAGCGGAGGCAATCGAGTTTTCAGAATTGTATGCATTACTTGAACCGGGCAGCACGGAAATACTCACATTAGCATCAAGGGTACTATTCTTCGGTCTAATAAAATCTACTTGAATGCTATCGCCAAACTCGCTCAAGCAGTGCTCAACTGCTATCGACTGTAATCGTTTTTTATCATTTCTGTGGTTAAAGAACATTCTGAAAGACACTGGTTTTAGTTCTCCATCAAAAAGAACCGCTGTATTTAACCCATAGGGCAGAGATTTTCTTGGTAATGCAATGACAGACTCTTCCTCTATAATTTCAACATCCTCAAAAACAATTGATTCATCTTGATAAAAAGCAACTGAATAATTTTCGCCGTCTTTTTTCTTAAATGTTTGTTTTGAGGCTATCAGCTTTACCAGAACATTATCTTTTCCGTTGTTATCGATATTTAAGCCTATAGTTTGGGATTTAGCTGATGGAAGTGATTTTCTTGAATACCCAATGTCATCATTTCCCCATTGCAAGGAATAGGTTGTCCCTTGTTCAACCATAAAACCAATCTTGCCCAATCCGAGGGAATTGGTAGTGATATTGGAACGAACCACATTGCCCAAACCATCTACAAGCTCCAGATTATTTGCAGAAACCCTTTTTCCTCCTACTCGTGAAAGCACAATTCCAATGTGGTTGAAAGCACCCTCGATTAAATATCCCCCTTCGGGGTATACCTCAATGATGAGTTCATTTTCAATAATATCTTCTTCTTGAACATCTTCCTGTACTATCTTGATATGCTGTTGAAAAGGATTGAGCTGTTTAAAATTTCTTTGGTAATTGGTCCATGCCAGAATTTTATAATCCGTACCAATAAAAGTGCTATCAATAGCGAAATCACCATTTGCCATTCCGTTCTCGGTGAAGAGCAATTTTCGTTTGATTTCGTCCCCATTTTCATCAAAAATACCCACATGAAGATTTGTGGTACCCAATGAGGGCAGTTTGGTCTTTTGGTCTTGAACATAGGCTTTGAACCAAAGTCGTTCCCCTTTTATAAAAGTGGTTTTATTCAGATGGAGATAGATGTTTTCTAATATTTGTGGTGCTGATTGATCAGTTTGGGCAATACCTAAATTGGCTATAAACAGAAGTAGACAAAAATACGTGAAAGCTTTTTGCATTAGGGTTGATTTAGTTCCTCAACTTACTGCAAAAATAGTTCCAAACTATTGAACAATAATGGATATTTAAACCTGACTCTCGTCAGGCAAGTTATTTTCTGGACTATTTATTTTTTTCGCATAAAAACCGTCATCGGCACCCCAGTAAAATCAAATTGTTTTCGCAGTTGATTTTCTAAAAATCTTTTGTAAGGATCTCGTATATATTGTGGCAGGTTACAAAAGAAAGCAAACTGAGGATAAGGTGTTGGTAATTGTGTACAGAACTTAATTTTCACAAACTTACCCTTATACGCAGGTGGCATGTGATTTTGAATAATAGGCAACATGACGTCGTTCAATTTTCGGGTCACAATTTTTTTGGAACGGTTGTTATACACCTCAACTGCTGTTTCAATGGCTTTAAAAATACGCTGCTTGTTCAATACTGAAATGAAGAGAATGGGCACATCAACGAATGGTTCCATGGCCTCTCTTATTTTCTTTTCAAAGTCGCGAACCGAGTTAGTCTCTTTTTCAACTAAATCCCACTTATTCACTAAAATAACAATACCCTTATGATTGCGTTGTGCCAACCAAAAAATATTCTGGACTTGACCATCAAATCCACGAGTGGCATCCAATAATAAAATACAGACATCACAATGTTCAATAGCACGAACAGAACGCATTACAGAATAAAATTCTAAATCTTCTTTGACCTTTGCCTTTCGGCGAATACCTGCTGTATCGACCAAATTAAATTCGAATCCGAAGCGATTGTATTTAGTGTCGATACTATCTCTTGTGGTACCCGCTATATCCGTAACAATATATCTTTCCTCACCTATCAAGGCATTAATAAAGGAAGATTTACCCGCATTAGGGCGACCAACTACGGCAAATCGAGGAAGCTCGCTTTCTTCTTCAACAACTTCTGGCAATACTTTGACCAAAGCGTCCAATAACTCGCCCGTTCCGCCTCCATTGATGCTAGACAAAGTATAGTATTCACCTAATCCTAAGGAATAGAATTCTACGGCATCAGCTTCACGTTGCCCGTTATCAACTTTATTGATTGCTAGAAATACAGGCTTATCAACACGACGTAATAATTTAGCAACATCTTCATCCATACCTGTGACTCCAGATTCTACATCTACCATAAAAATAATGGCATCAGCTTCATCAATAGCCAATTCTACCTGCTTATCAATCTCCTTTTCAAAAACATCATCACTTCCGACAACATAGCCCCCAGTATCAATTACCGAAAACTCCCTTCCATTCCAATCGGTCTTTCCATAATGGCGATCACGCGTAACCCCGCTTACAGCATCAACTATGGCTTCTCTTCTTTGAATCAAACGGTTAAAAAAAGTAGACTTTCCTACGTTTGGTCTTCCCACTATGGCAACGATTGCGCCCATTTCAGTAATTTTTGGCAAAAGTACCATTTATTTACCAAGAAAAGTTGCTACCTTTTTACACCTTAAACTAAAAATAATGAGCGAACTAGTCAATGAAATCATTCTTAGACCACGGTTCGATATTCGTTTGTACACCGACCCAGAAATTCTTAAGAGCGCTTTTGACATTAAACCTAAAGGTCCTTTTCTCCTAAAACGTATAGATGAGCATATCTATATTAGTTTTAATAAGAAAGAAACCACATTCTGGTCACCACAATTACACTTAGAAATAAGTTCCTTTAGCCCAGGAAAGAGCACTATACATGGAGTATTTGGGCCTAATCCATCATTATGGACTTTCTTTATGTTCCTTCATTTTGGGGTTGCTACACTTTTTCTAACCTTGGGAGTATTCGCCTATTCAAAATATTCTTTAGGGCATCAAATCACACCTTGGTTAGTAGCCATGGGTTTTCTAGTACTACTTTGGTTTACGCTTTATGCCTTTGGAAGATTGGGCAAAGCCAAAGGGCAACCTCAGATGCAGCAACTAAAAAGCTACGCCGATGAATTATTCATAAAAATTCAAAAACAATACGGAAGCTAGGTGTTTAGTATCTCTTAAGAGTTGTAACCAAAACGCTTCAACTGGTTGCTATTACTCCGCCAGTTTTTGTTCACCTTAACGTAAAGTTCTATATGTACTTGTTTATCAAAAAACTTCTCTAAGTCTTTACGAGACGCTACTCCTACTCTTTTTAATGCAGAACCTTTATGCCCGATAATAATTCCCTTTTGAGTATCGCGCTCGACCATAATCACTGAGCGTATTCTAATGATATCTTCATCTTCAAAAAATTCCTCAGTCTCTACCTCAACAGCATAAGGAATCTCTTTTTTATAGTGCATTAAAATTTTCTCGCGAATGGTTTCATTGACAAAAAAACGCTCGGGCTTATCGGTGAGTTGATCTTTTGGGTAATAAGGAGGTGCTTCAGGAAGCAGTTCCAATATGCGGTTAAAAACTTCTTTTACATTAAAATTTTCTAAAGCTGAAATAGGATGTATCTCAGCTTTAGGGAGCAACTCTTGCCAATGCTGAATTTGTTGCTCCAATACTGCCTGTTCTGATTTATCAATTTTGTTCAACAACAATAAAAC
>Ga0316204_10003573_pt1 | contig 30571 bp, 28 predicted proteins | sample 6monrhotite_MG_2_FD_205661 | JGI IMG/M metagenome (GOLD analysis project Ga0316204, IMG submission 205661) | Microbial mat bacterial communities from mineral coupon in-situ incubated in ocean water Damariscotta River, Maine, United States -... | ecosystem: Environmental > Aquatic > Marine >...
ATAAGAATATAACTACAGAAGTTTGTATTCATCACTTATGGTTTTGTGATGAAGACTATAATACACTGGGAGCGAAAATAAAATGTAACCCTTCTATTAAAACAAAGGCGGACAGAGATGAACTCTGGAAGGCTTTGGTTGACGATAGAATTGATCTAATCACTACCGATCATGCTCCACATACAGTCGACGAGAAAAATGGAAATTACCTTGAAAGTCCAAGCGGAATTCCCATGGTGCAACATTCTCTGGTGGCCATGCTAGAATTTTATCATAAGGGGAAAATTACAATTGAAAAGATCGTTCAGAAAATGTGTCATAATCCAGCTCTGCTGTATAGAATTAAAAACAGAGGCTTTATTAAAGAAGGATATTGTGCCGATTTAGTTCTGGTGGATTTAAGCTCGCCTTGGACTGTTGACAGGAAAAACATTCTTTACAAATGTGGATGGTCTCCATTTGAGGGTTTTCAGTTTCAATCTCAAGTGATAAGCACATTTGTCAATGGAAACCATGTTTATGATAATGGTCGTGTTCAAGAATTTGTTTCAGGCGAACAATTAGAATTTTACAATCCATAATTAGTGGTGAGAATTGGTTGACTTGAAAGTTTTAATATAAAAAGAAGAATGAATTTTAGACTCTTTAGAATACTTGCAGTTGTAGTTACTGTAGTGATGTTAAGCAACTCGGCGACAGCTCAAAACGAGCCTAAAAAACTAGTTGAAGCTTTTTTTGAATATTTTCAGCAGAGTAATCCAACCGTTGCGTTAGATAAATTATATGCCACTAATAAATGGGCAAGCGAAGCTACAGGCGCTATCGGCAACTTGACCGAGAAGCTTAAAAATTTGAGTGAAGACTACATTGGTAAAATGGAAGGCTATGAATTAATAGCAGAGAAAAAACTTTCTAAAAGCTACATTTTACTGAGTTACTTGGTAAAGTATGACCGGCAACCAACGAGATACACATTTCAATTTTATAAACCCAAAGACAAATGGATGATTTATACTTTTCAATTTGACGCTAATATTGGCGATGAAATGGAGGAAGCTGCAAAGCTTCATTTTCAAAAACTCTGACAATTAACCTAAATCGATACCAGTATCAATAGATCGTTAACAGATTTACCGTGAAAAAGACTAAAAGAAATCGACATGGCATATTTTCAAACTTAAAATATGATCTCCCCGCCAGCATAGTTGTCTTTTTTGTTGCCTTGCCTCTTTGTCTTGGTATAGCGTTAGCTAGCGGGGCTCCGCTGCTTTCTGGGCTTATTGCTGGTGTTGTTGGCGGAATAGTTGTAGGGGCAATTAGCAAGTCGTCATTAGGCGTAAGTGGTCCGGCTGCAGGGTTGGCAGTCATTGTATTAACTGCAATAACAGAACTTGGTAGTTTTGAAGCATTCTTAGTTTCCGGAGTTATTGCCGGTGTCATTCAAATGCTTTTTGGAATAATTAAAGCAGGTAAAGTGGCTATGCTGTTCCCTTCTTCTGTGATTTCAGGAATGCTAGCTGGGATAGGAATTATTATATTATTAAAACAAATTCCCCTTCTTATTGGTTATGATGCAAATGTGGAAGGAGATTTTTCATTCTTTCGCACAGACGAAGAAACAGCACTGTCGGGTTTCGGAAATGTATTTCAGATTTTTAGTCCAGGCGTGCTTTTAATTTCTGGTATATCTCTACTCATTTTAGTAGGTTGGCAAAGCAAAATGATTCGATCGAATCGACTCTTAAGCATTATTCCTGGCCCCTTGTTAGTTGTTGTAATTGGAGTCGGTCTCGCTAATTTAATTGAACTAGTTCCCACTATATCAATTAGTGCTGATCATTTTGTGAATATTCCCATTGAAGATGGTTGGGGTGACATGAGAGAGCACTTTAGCACACCTAATTGGAGCTACATAACCAACGGGGAAGTTTGGACTGTGGCCATAGTTATCGCAGTGGTAGCAAGTATTGAAACTTTATTGTGTGTAGAAGCTACTGATAAACTAGACCCTCACTATAAGCACAATACTCCTGTAAATCGAGAACTAATAGCTCAGGGAATAGGGAATGTGGTCGCTTGCCTCATTGGAGGTATTCCAGTTACACAGGTTATCGTTAGAAGTTCAGCCAACATTCATGCTGGAGGAAAAACGAAAATGTCAACTATTATTCATGGTATTCTTTTACTGGTTGCTGTACTGTTGATTCCACTTCTATTAAATATGATACCAATTGCAGCATTAGCTTCAGTGTTAGCCTTAGTTGGTTATAAGCTAGCCGCTCCTGCAACTTTTAAGCGATTATACAAGGAAGGATGGGTACAGTTTATTCCATTTATTGCAACAGTAGTTTTCATGCTTTTTACAAACCTTCTGACCGGTGTGGTGATAGGATTTGCGATCTCTTCAATTTTCATTCTCCACAAAAACTACTCAAACTTCATGGAAGTCTCTTCCACTATAGTGGAAGGCAAGCCAATGATGAAAATTAGCCTAATTAATAATGTGACCTTTTTAAGTAAATCTAAACTGATGAGTCAATTCAATAAAGCTGCTTATCATTCGAGGGTAATTATTGATACCAGAAAAGCCCATTATATCCACCCTGACATTTACGCGATGATGCTTGAGTTTGAGATTCTAGCACTCCATAAACAGATACGATACGAGGTTATTAACCACGAATTACAAATAGAAAATACACATGCAAACAGCAAAACATAGTCAGACCATACTTGTTCTTATGGATTTTTCCGATGTTTCATATATGGCTTTAAAATATGCAATATCTCTAGCTAAAATATGGAAACGATCGATCAAACTATTTCATGTTTTCCCTTCAACTATTATAGACAGTGACGATCAAACAGTCAATTTGAATGATGTAGAAAAGTATGAACGAGAAGTTATTTCTACTTTTTCATCTATTGTTGAAATTATTCAAGCAGAAGGAGTAGGCACATCGTACGCATTATCGAGAGGACATTTAACTACCAGTATGATCCAAGAAGTGACCGAACTTCAGCCTGAGCTTATCGTAATTGGCCGTAATAAGATAAATACTAGCTGTAAGACGATACAAATTCTGATAAAAAATTTTAGTGGTTGTATACTTAGCGTTGGAGCGCCCTGGGATTTTAGAGAAAATTCTAAAATATGTCTAGTTACCCGTGGAGAAAAAACAAACCCAATTAATCTGGAGCTGTTAGCCGAGATCTGCATGTCAGCGAACGTAAATTTAAATTGGCTTGACACAACTGACACTGGGAAATTGGCAATAAATGGATTAGACTCAGCTCGAATCAATCAAATTTATTCAGAGGAATCGTATTCACTTGGAGGCCTGGAAAATGCCAAAACCATCAACAAGGTAGCTGACAATGAGAATGTTGGACTTCTATGTTTAACAGTAAGATCCAGAAAATTTTCTTATCCGAAAAAAAAATTCGGAAAGAAGCAATTAGCACCTGATCTATTAAAGCATACTAACAGACCAATTTTACTTATCTGTTCATGAAAAATATCGATAAATGAAAATAAGAACAAAGCAAAACGTACTTGTGTGAAACTAAAATAATTTCGCCAAATGAGATTAAACTTTAAATTAAGGTTCAAACACTACCAAGCTGCTAGTAACGTTAAATCAGGTTACCAAGTTATACCTTTTAAACAAAGCAATGCGTATCCCTTGGTTGTTTTAATGGTCTTTATTCCCTACAAATAAACCACTAAGCAGAAAGTCAACAGTATGCGGTGGTGTTTGAACTTATTTAACGAAAAAACAAATGGGTAATAGATTTATAAAAACTAATGAGATAGTATTTTCAAGAGGTGAATAGATTGAAAAATGAACCGCTAACCAGTGGAACCATTACAAAAACACATATCCCCCATGTAGCCAATCATAAATGATCTGCAAACGTGAACATAACATTATAAGCTTAATTGCCACAGTGGAAGGAAGCTCTCATAAAACGCATCAGATGTATCCTTTGGGAGCGGTCAAAAGATCTTGGACCATAGACAATTAATTAAACACAAAACAATGAAAAAATGAAGACTTACAATATTGATAGCGTCTAACAAATTCCTCGAATATGAGCGGACCTTTTTACGCCAACTAGTTCATTGTCCACGCTTATTCTGATTCCATAGCTTTATCCCATTTTGTTGCTCGGCCGTTTCCATAAATTAGACAAGCCCAAGGAAAAATCCCTGGGCTCTATTTCCAATACACGGCTTCGGTTATGGCGTATTGAGAAGAAATGGCGTTTCGCCACCTCCTGTTATGATAACCTTAGCTCCTGTAGATTGGGAAAGTTTCACAAAAGCTTCAATTCCCTTTAATTGCAGAATTTCCTTAGTTAGGCCCTCAGAGAGAATAATTTGGGCATCTCTGTTTCCTTTAGCTTCAATTATTTTTCTCTCAGCTTCCAGCTTTTCTTGTTCAAGCGTGAACCTCATTCGCATCGCATTTTGTTCTGCCTGAAGACGATCCTCAATGGAACTATAAAGCCCACTGGGTAGACTTATGGATTTCAACAAGACAGATTCTACAATGATGCCTTTTTTTGTTAACGTTTCAGACATTTTAGCTTGAATCTCATCTTCTATATTTGCCCGTTTACCCGAGTGCATATCCTTTGCGGGAAATTTTGAGCAAACATCCGCTGAAGATGATCGAAATACACTTCGGACAATTGTCTGGTACTGAGCTCCTATAGTTCTAAGAAGTTCTGGCACTTTTTCTTGATCTATCGAATATAGAATCGATATTTCTGCCGCAACATTTAGACCTTCCTTACTTGGTAAATTAAGCTTTACTTTCAGATTTTCTGTTCTTATAGGTGTTTTTACCACGCGGGTAGTAATTGGGTTATACGCATAAGCACCTTCTGTCATAATTTTATCTGCTAGAACACCCATTCGTTGCTTTACACCAACCTCTCCAGGTCTAATTACAGCGCATGATGAGAAGAAGAATAGTGCGATCATTAATAATATCTGTAGCTTTTTCATGTTGTTAATTTTAATGGTTATTAATTTACTAGATATATGTTCGTTCTGCATTTTCAGGATGGTGATTTAGTCCTTAGTTTCTTATTAATGATTGACCACTGCTCATTCTTTCAGACAACCACCCGACCAAAGAAGAAGGAACCATTTCTTTCCAATCCGGGGTATTAGCCTCCATCGATTTGAGCGCGTTTTCCGATCGAATTAGAAGCAGTTCTTTATCAATATTTTCGAGATCTTCGATTCGATTCATTTCAACAAGGAAGCTCATTAGTATGGCACTGGCTTTATCCAGCTGCATATGTTCTATTCCCAATAATTCCCCGTTATTATTTAATTCTGGAAACGCTAGAATCTTGTAGTTCGAATCAATAATTGATTGAATAAAACGAAGCGCTTCAGTATTATATCCCTTATTATTCTTAGAAAGAAATACGCTGCGAATGTTGTTCAGACCTAAGACTAAATACAAGCTGCTTATTGTTGTAAACTCATTCAAGAAATCAACAAAATTAGAGTGGTAGGTAAAGTTTGTAACCATTACCGTAAATCCTAATTCTGAGAGCATGTGAATTCTACAATCCAAATCTTCAAGTTCGAGCTCGCTTTGATCTTCAAAACAATTAAAGGTGATTTCGGCAATAAGCATAACATCAGGCTTATTACGCTTCACGTTTTTTAGTACTTGCGCCTTGGATTTAGAGAACATTTCGATTGAAATTTTTGTAGGAGGATTAAAGCGCCCTCGAATTAAAACTACGTCTCTCTTATGAAGTGCATTTAAAGGCTGAACGATTTCTTTGTCACTTCCAAACATTATCATTTTTGTCAAGCTACTCTTAACCAATAGTAAAGACAGTTTTCTATTGGTGGTAGACCCAAACGCTGGCCCACTGGTTTCAAGGCAATTAATTTCGATGTCACCGGATCTCAAATTATCAGTTAGACTATTCACAAAGCAAGTATCACCACCTTGATATTCATAGATGCTGTGAATAAGGTTTACTCCTAGAGCTCCAATTATTTTCTTCTGTTCAACAGGGTCATTGTTGTGTAAAATGAAATGTAAAATGCATTTTGAAACAGGACCATTTGGTGACGTTTGGAACTTAAGTCCCATCCAACCACGACCTTTGTTCGTTCCATGATAGTTAGTAATTTCTACATTTGATGCGAATACAAAATAATGAGATGCATTAACCTTAGCTTTAAGTCCCAACACAAGCTGTTCATACTCAACATTCAGCATATTATTTAGCCTCTCTTTTGAGACATACCTTTTGGTGTTTCCATAATGGCTGTCGCTAAGGTTCATGTCGTACGCAGAAATAGTCTTAGCTATTGTGCCCGAGGCAGCGCCCGCATGATAGAAATGATTGGCTACTTCTTGACCTCCACCAATTTCCGCAAATGTCCCGTAAATGGTGGGCTGTAAGTTAATGCTTAATGCCTTTTCTTGACTTGATAATTTCTTCATGTCTCCTATTTTTTAGAGTTAATATTCAGCCTTAGTTTACCACTATCTACAGAGCCATTATTGGTGAATTTGTCAATTAGATGGAGGTTCAAATTAGGGGAGTACTTTGAATCTAAAAAACGTGGTTGATGCAATAGACTTACTTTCTCCGCCTGCTCTTCGAGCCATAGATCATCCTGAGGCAGATACACTTGGTCGATATTTTTAAATTGTTTAAAGAAGGATGGTGAGTATTCTTTGCTAAGGTTAGTTTGATGATCAAGAAAGAGAATGCTTATACTAGAGAACGCATTTAGATTCTCTAATTTGAAAACATCATTTCCACCAAGATCTAGCACTTTTAGACCTGGTAACTTGAACACACTATTTGGTACTTTCGTCAAATGATTGTTTCGAAGGCTTAATTTACTTAGCTGCTCTGGAAATCGAATTGAATCTAAATCAGTAGTGTTGGTAAATCCTTCTAGCCGCATTTCAGATAAAGCGGATAATTTTCTGGTCACCGAAAATACTTGCTGCAAATTGAGATTGACATTTTCGATGAAATCAATGCGCTCCAACTGATTCAGGTCTGCATAATTCTCTGGAATGTACTTGAAGTTGTCATTTACAAATCTAAGCTCTTTTAACCAAAGCAATTTCCCTACCTCTAAAGGGGCAATTGAATCTTTGAAATTGATAAGGGTTAAAGACTCTAGCCGAGAGAACTCGGTAAGAAAAGGAATACTATCTTCTGAAGAGAGCTCTAAATGAATCACTTGCAATGAATGCTTTAAGCCCTCAGAAATTGAACGGTCCACATGCACTTGAGATAAAGTTTGGACAGAAATAATAACTAGTACTGCTAGTGTGAACGTTTTCATAGTTGTATCTGTTATAAGTAAGTCAGGCTATTCTCAGAATTATCAAGTTAAACAATAGTTAAAAGCAGTCAGTTTTGATTCAGAGAAGATTAACGCAACTGAACGCAAAGCTCTGAGGTCATGACCTAGACTTATTTAAACTTGTTCTGACTTCTTTTTTGGATTATAAAGTATAATAACCTGCAATACCAGCGCTAAAAAAATCAACATATAAATTTCAATTTTTGAAAATAGTTTTACAGCGTTCACGGCATCACGTGCATAATGTTTTTGGTTCTTTCCTTGTTTAACCTGCTCAGCCGACAATTCGACAATATTGATATTAATATCAGAGAAAAGGTCAGCGCAAGCTGAGCTGTAAAGCGTGTCTTGAAGCCTAGGCATTGACTCAAGCTGGATCAATTTTGTGTGGCTTCTATTTAATCTACCCAAGATAACTTGCTCTTTATGTGTTGAGCCAGCTCTATCAAACATTTCAAGCAATTGACTAATTTCAGCATTTGCCGCATCATTTAGATATTCTAAGTAAGAACTATCATTTAACGCGTAGGCCAATTCTTTAGCATGGAACTGGACACTTACGTCAAGAAGAAGTTCTTTGGCTAAGAGTCGTTCGTTGTAAATGTTCTCAACGGATTTTTCTATTCTTAGAAAGTTATTTTTATCTATCAGGTTTGTGGCTAGAATAATCAGGAAAACGCCTAATATCGCCAAAAACCACTTTAACTTTTTAAATCCATTCATAATTCCATTTTTATCGAGTTAAGCACAGGTTCTGTAGATAAAACCCTCTCTTTACTCGTATACTTGGTTTTTACAGCCTATTGGAAATCTTAATAGCCTTCGCTCAACTGACTTTTATTTCTTTGCTGATACTGTCCTAATTTTCCATGCTCCCTTAAATTTTATATCCACGAAGATTGGAAAACAATTACATAAATCATAATTAATGTATTTTACTATATACATAAAAAATATCTATGCGTATAGTGTCAGCCTAATTTTTATCAGTCATAAGAGATAAAGTTATGTCCCAGTATTACCTTGAAAGACGTCTTTCAAAACTTTATCAAATCTTAAAAAGTAAACAAATAGGAAAAGTTGGACAGTATCAGAAGAAGAAGAACTGCCGAGGCGGTTGTAAAAGACATCAGAAAACAAACCAGAAGAAAGTTGGTTCTGTCGTATAAATCCACCTAAAAGTTAAGACACATATTTTTGGCATCAAAACTCAAACGATATCTTCAAGCATCACAGATATCCAAAGGCAATCATTCTGCAAGCGGTCTATTTTAAACTAAGGTTCACATTAAGCTGCAGAGATGTAGAAGAGCTGCTTCAAATACGAGTACTCAATTTTATACTTTTACTAAAGTAGGAGGAAGTATCTAATATATTTAGAATGAAAACTGATGCCTAGATTAAAAGGGAATGGGATCGTGCTTGGGTTCAAGGTACATTGAACCCATCATTTATATATAACAACTACGGGAAATGGGTTCCTATTCAAACCAGTGCTATTGTAAGACTTCTGTTAACACAGATTTTAGAAGAGGCTTCCGAACGAGATTATTATAAGTTCATGACTGAGTCAGGGTCCATCCATTAATGGTGAGCATGAGTCTACATAGACCCAATAGGCAAAATTTATTTAATAACTAGAGCTTTGCGAAAGAGCCCTGAAGATTACCTTTAATCGAAGAACGGTTTATGTAGCCCTAGCGGGTTTTAGTCCTGTTTATGCTCCGGGGACCCAGGTTCGGGAGCGCAAGATGCATCCGGCACAAGTTCATCTGGGACTACTGGCACATGGTCAGCAACAGTAACTTTGAATCAGTTTACGGGTACTGGAGATTACTCGTTTCAATAGAACTTTTCAAATTCAAGTTAAGAGAGGTTACTTCCCAACGGAGTAGCCTCTTTTTATGGATGTATTTGTTCCTTTCATCCTACAATCATTTCGGTATCACCACTTCGTGAAGTGTGGTGATACTCTGAGTTTACGCCTTGCGACATGCTAGGGGATAGACCCAGTGGAAGGGTAACTGTCACAGAGTGCCGTTAAGGACTTAACTACTTGATATTCAGCGTTAATCTATCCCCCGATTTAGCTCAAATTTCCCATAAGGATTGATATGTTTGAAAATGCTCCAAACTACAACAGTACGCTTGTAAAGTCCCACTTAACAGGAGACAACTCAGAGTTAATTCAAACCATTAAAGATTTGGTAAGCGAAGAGATGCAAAAAAGGATTGAGCATGGTCGGCCAAGATCTAAGGGAATATCGATGTTTCTTTAAACCACATTTCTGCATTTTATAGGATTCAAAATTAAGTCGGGACAAAATCGGGAATATAGCCTACTACCCTAGCCCGACAATTCGGGACACCAATAACTGAATAATACCACTACTCTACCTTTTTTTGGAAATTTCTATTGACAAGAATACTGGTATTCTAGAATCTGCACATTTCTTCGTCCCGACTAGATTGGCTGAAAGCCTTATTAAAGGCTAAGACATTGAGTTTAACGCTTGCACAATCTTAATGATTAGCCACATGTGTAGCTGATCAAATGAATTGTGTCAAAAGTGAAGAGAGATTGAGTAAGTACGGTTCCGGGTTTTTAAATATTCTGTACAATACAAGTAAAAAGGAACAAACCTATCTTTATCCATAGATAGTGGCGATAAGAAGATAACATTTAATTATTACATAGATGAAAAATGAGATACCTGGATTGACTATTAGTCGGTCAGATTATGACCTTGAGAAAAGTGGGAAAGGAAGCATTGCTGTCTTCATTTATAACGGCAACGCTGACCCAAAAAAAATTTTGGACTTTGCTGTAAGCGAGTATGTTGGTACAAATGGCTTTCACGAGTTAATTGATGCCAATTTAGATAATCCTTGGATGAGAGTTATTTTAAGTGATATCAACAATATGAGGCAGGACCCATTTGTTTTGGCAGAACATAAAATGAACAAGTAATCCACGATCAGCATGCAGAATAAAGTTATTGAAGAAAAATTTGCAGCGATTATCGATTCTGCATGTTATTGGCTAGGCTATCAACTTAAGATAGGTCGAGAACAGTTGATACATGAAGCTAGTTTGAGGTACCCCTTGGCTGATTCGATCACTGCAAACGGAACTGCAATTCAAAGAATTGTATTAGAGCAATTGCACCCTCTTTTTAAAAGTAAAAAGATTGACTTAGTAATTTACGATAAGACAGTCAAACAGCCAGAAGCAGAGAAAGATGATCAAAACTTAAATGAAGTTTTTGAATTGAAATTAGCTAAAAGTGAAACCGGGAAAGTGCATGGTGATGAGCACCAGAGAGTCTTTGATGATGTGGTGCGTCTTGCTTATTACAATAAATGGGGAAAAAAGCAATGTTATTTTATGATGTGCGGCACATATGAGAACTTCAAATCCTATTTTGTTGGAGAACAAAATGTAATAACTACCAGAGGCAAGAAGAATTTTGTATCACAAAAGACTATTAAAACGCCGCTTATTCCTGGACAAGTGATAGAAGAATGGACTCCAGATGGACCTTATAAAGATTGGTTTAGCTTTGTGCTAGGAGAGCCTCAAACCATTATTTTTGATGACAAAGATCCAGATTGGGGCTTGAGTCAATTTCAGAAAAAATATAAAGTTAGGGATGAAAAAATGCACGTGTTCTCATCATCAATCAATATTCAAACAACGTGTATGGCAATATCTTCAGTTGGCGATAAAAACAAAACTCATGCAGCTGGAATATGGAGAATAGAATCTAAATAGGAGCTTGACTCAAGTGCCTCCTGGGCATTGCGGAAGGAAAAAGTTAAATTTAGTTGAGGCCATTTCAGCCGCAACTATTCCTGAAGAATAGTATAAGTGAACAAAAGTAACATCAATTCGATCTAAGGTGGCTAGAGTTGTCGGTACAGTGTCATTTGTGCTGTAAACGAAACTCAACCCGTTCTGCTGAACAAATGTCGTTGGGTATTCGGTTGGTGAATAGTATTGTACGTCCTCTGCTGAAGTTTCTTGCGAACATTGAAACTGCCCGTTGTTTTGTAGATATATACTGCTGCTTAATGCAGATTCCTAAATAAAATTGGGCGGATTCGATTGAGAGTTAATTATTAAACATAGAAAGATGTCAGGCAAGAGAATGTGAGTTTATGCATAACAAAACAGATTTGGCGTCCTGCTTACCATCAACGGCTATATTTGACTATGGAAAATTCTGACTTTTTAAGCTATTTCAACAAGGAAACCAGACTATTTGTTTTGGAGGCGTCTGTAACTATGGAAGACAGAATGTCTTGGTTACTAGGAGTGTTGCTTCAAATTGATCCTGAACAATCCAAATCCTTTGGCTCTAAAAGTGAATCGTTGAGTTTTAATCAAAAGGTTGGGTTGGTGCAAGATATTCATGGAGAGAATGAGCTTGACAGGTCTAAACTTCAGCTTCTGATGGAAATAAGAAACAAGTTCGCTCATGTCCTAAAGATCAGATCATTCAGGGCCTTATTTGATTTTTCAAACGACACGGCTGCGATTGAAAAAAGGCTGAATAAGATATACCCGAGTGAAAAGGCCTCCGAATCAGATTTTGAAAATTTCTATAAAGCAAAATTTTTACGATTGGTGTTGGAGATAAGCACGTCAATTGCAATGTCAGCAATTAAAGCTGCAGCAATCAGTGCGAAATCAGAAACTCAAAAAGAATCAAGAGAAGCCTTACTTGAAGAACTTAAGGAAGAACTAAGCAAGCTTGAAGGCGGTGATGTGGCAATGAATCGAGCGATTGAAAAAGTTAGAAAGAAGTTCTGATTACTCCTCCTCCTGTTCACCTATGAATTTCAAAAACTCGTCTAAACGTTTATTGTATTCAGGATCAGTTAGCGCGTTTTTGAGGCTTTTGCCTCTTTTAATTAATCGCTCTTTGTCTTCAGGATCAATATGATGTTTAGAATTACCTAATGGTTCAACAAACTCATCGAGATTTTGAAATATCAGGCAAAGTTGGTTCATGATTAAATCAGGTACTTGTGGATGTATGTTTCCAAGGGCCTTATAGCCCGCTTCAAAACCTGTGAATTTTCCGCTTCCATGAAAACCAATATTACTTCTGAGGATGGTGATCGGAGTCCCGAACTGTTCCCAGACGTTAAGTAAATCCATTCGCGCTTCCTTGGCATCATCAGACAAGTGTTCAACATAGGGCTCAATTGAGCGTCTAAAATCCGTCCCTCGTTTATCAAATAGGCTATGAACGAATGAATAATATGTTATGAGCAATGTGTGCGTGGTCTGCTCGACATGCTCCATACTTTGACAATAATCATGTTCTCTTCCAAAATGAACTTGACGATTAAGAAAGGTCTTGTATGCCAATAGGATTTCAGCGGCACGACCATATCTAAATCGCATCAAAAAGAGTTCGTGACTTTCTTTCATTTGTCTTCAACTTTATCTGTAACCCAGTCGAACATCGCCTTAATGGTGGCGACATCCGTTAAGTATTTATCATGATCTTGTTCATAGGGGTATAAATCCAAGGTAAATTGTTCGGTATCATTAAATTTTTGATTGATTAAATCGATGACATTGTGAATGTCATTAGTCGGTAATGGCAAAAATGTTCCAAACAGCTTTGTAGATTGTTCACACTTTGTTTCAAAAACGACCAAAATACATTCTAGCCCTATATCCATTATGAAATAAACGCCTGGATTAATAACTCCTGGGTCTGGAGTAAACCAAAATTTTTCTGGATAAATGGGGTCATCAGGATTATTAATTTGTTCCCTCACGATATCAAAGCATTTATTTGTGGCAAATGCGAATCCCAGTTTTTCAAAGGATAAGATAAAGCCTGTTTTTAGCAAAGCCGGACCAATCCGATGCGGTACAACTTTACTTTTGTACCAATTCAAATCTACCGTTTCGCCTCCCTTTAGTGACTGCATGGCTTTTTCCAATTTTTCAGGATGATTCTGATCAATGTCATGGCCAACAGTCATAACTCCGTCATCTGAGACTGAAATATCGGACTGTAAAAGTTCTCCGTCTATTCTAATTTGGCATTTGACTGAAGAGCCTGGTAAAAATAAATCTCGCTCCATCTCTTCCATTCGGTGCGTAAGGTGAAGATCTATTTTCGCCCCAGCACCATTGTTGCATGATTTGCATGTTAACGTGTTGGCCTTACCTCCTAATGATTTGGGAGGAGCGTCTTCAAGCGTTAGGGGATTGACGCCTTGTGTGCTATCATGTTCCCCCAAACAAATTGGGCAAATGAAAACATCCCGATCAGCATCCAAATAACCACCTTCCACCAATAGATTTAAATTCGAAACATATTTACTAAATAATGCTCGCCTTCTTTTTTCACCTTTTGATAGCTGTTCGCTTTCGTCTTCCTCGCTCATAGTTTCTGCGTATTTCATTTTTTTTAAAGTTGTTCCTTCAATCTCCATATTTCGAAGAACCTTCTTACCCGATGGACGAATTTAACGTCTATCGTGGATTGAAAGCCATGAGACTCCATGTCTTTTTCGACTAAAGAGGCTATGTCATTAATCCTTTCCTCTTCATCAAGCTTCGTATCCCAATTTGAAACCAAGTAAGCATCAAATCGAACCTTTTCTCTCTCAGATCGAAAAAACAGAAAAGTGACTTGTCTTGACCCTCTGCCAATCTGTTCGGCATCACCATTGGTAGGGAAGTAATGAAATTTACCATCAATCGTAGATAGATCATAATAGTAATACCACTGTTCAAGTTTATCTACGAAGTTCGTCTGAGGACAACCAACAATAATTCGCATTTCATCGAGATAAACATATTCTAACTCTACCAGTTGAGTGGAATGATAATACAATGATGCGCCTCCCCAGAATGATCTAAAATTCAAGTAGAAAAAGCTATATATCTCAGTGAAAGGTTCGGGACGCTCAAACTCGATTCTATATTCAGGAAAATGTTTGTGATAAGCGACAGTTTCATTTCCTATGTCCTTGAACCAATTTTCTGGTTCCATTAGCAGTAATTGCATTCGTTCCAAAACAGGTAGGTCGAAACCAAAACGTTGTCTCCACATTTTTTCAATCTCATGAAGATCAGCACTTTTGTCAATTGGGGTATTTGTATCACCCCGTCTAGTATAAATTGAATTTGCCTTTAGTAGTTTGTTTTGATCTTTAAAGTCCCTAGCTAAATAATAAGGTTTCATTGGCAGATCAAATATCACCAGTATTTCAATTAGCTTCTCTTCGATAGTTATTGTTCTAAGCTCTACTACAGGATTTATCCCACCAGCAAAATGTTTACCTCTGACAAAGTCGATGTATTGAACTTGTGTTTTTCGATTGAGGTCTGTATTTAAGCCGATTATTTCACACCCTTGACTTGGATCATTAATTCCAAAGATTAAATATCGCGGTCCATCATGGAGAACATTAGCCAATGCTAAAATATCATGTAATAGTTCCGCATTATTGGTGTGCGTTTCTCTTTTGAAGTCCCAGTATTCTCCCTCTCGCTTAGTTGATATGAGTCTAATTATTTCATCATGAAACTTGCATGTGTTTTCTAATGGCATTGTTATAAGTTAACCAGAAATTGAACTGGAAGTATATTGTTGTCGTCCGAATTATAGCATTAATTCCTGCTGGTTCTAACTGGATTTAAAGAAACATTATGTTGGTATCAACGACTCATGGCAGAAGTCCAGCATTTGGTCGGAAGTTATTACTAAAGGACTCTAGTCCTTGCTGGATAAACTCTATTTCCATGTATTTGAACGGGCTGCGTAACGCTAATTTTCGGTGTCCACCATGCATATGCTGTTTTGAATAACTCACTAATTTGAATCGTTCTTCTTCCTTTGGTAAGCCTGTTAAATGGGCTTGGCCATGGATCTCTTACGATCCATTGTGAGACATATTCTTTCTGAGTTCTCCAGTCTATTCTAATACTAGCTCCTGTGATAAGTACTACGTGCCCTGTCTGTTGACCAGGTATAAGGTACGCTACTATTACAGAATTTCCAGCTTTCAGTTGTTTTACTACTTCTTCCGTATTAAGATTTCCTGTTCTTTGTTTTGCATTGATGCAATATTTAATTCCATTGTTGTCGCGACCGCAACCATTAAGGAAATAATTTATCTCATTGGGAGTAGCTCCGCAATTTAATGGATTGCCATATGTATCCACTCCGCAGTTCTGCACTGCAAAATCCAACTGGTCCACAATAATGTTTTTTAGCCTCAATGTGTTTGCGATACACGCTGCCCAGCAGTACATGGTGTTTTCCTGACTGGCGAAGGTGATGTCCAGCAAATTTTTGTCTATCCCGATTTGATAATATTTATCCATACTTGAAAGACGGATTTGAGAGAAATTAGTTGCCTGAATAATAGTCATCAAAATTCGGGACAAAATCGGGAATATGGCCATCTACCCAAGCCCGAGAAATCGGGGCACCTAGAACCTGGTCAGGCCACTACTCTACCTTTCTTTGGATATTCTCATTGAACAAATTGCATGTATTTCATGGGTTCAGCCAATATCACGGAATTGGAATTATGGTCTCATTACAACCGTTAATATCCATGGTCACTATATATTCACTAATTGCTAATTCTTCTGCAGGAGTGATACTATCAACAACAAGTTTGCAGGCCAACATCTGTTGACCATCGTTTGAAATAGATATATTGGGATAGTAATGACGGTAGCAACCGACTTTCACCAGCTCCTCAACTTTGTCGGTAACGTTCACCTTAAAAATACCATTGCTCCATTTTGAATAGTAGATATCCTGATTGTTTGGATGCCACTGAACCTCCCTCATTTCGTCTTGGCCTCCAGATGGTTGAACCAAGAGGCTAGTTTGGGTACTATCATCATAGTCCCAATATCCTATACCGTATAGGGGCGATGAGCCGTTGGCCATAGCTATTTCGTTTTCCGAATTCCAGCTGGATTCTTTCCAACCGGAATTTGTCCCGTCACCCTCTATGAATAATGTATCGATGTAAGTTCCATTTATGTCCATTAGGATCGATCCAATAGTACTGAGATTATTAAAAACGATTAAGTTTCCATCATAGTCACATTCGGGCCAACGGTTCCCACCAGTACTAGTAAGCTGTGTAAGGTTGCTGCCATCAGGCCGGACCTTGTAAATATTCAAGTCTGAACCGCCCCAGACAATCCAATCAGTTCTAGTCCAATTTGGCTGACCAACTAGCCCACCAGAAAAAGTTCCACTGTTCCACAATTCGGTCACGGTTCCCGAGCTTATGTTGTAAATATTTAGCGAACCTGAAATAAGGTCATAGTCAGCAGTCCCAAAAAGAAACTGATCATTGTTCAAAGGATTGTAAAAAGGAGCTACATGATGGACCCCATAGAAACTAGGGTCGTACCCGAAGGTTAGTGCAGTGATGTCAATATCATTGTCGCATGATCCTGGACATGGATCGGTATTAGGATTACATGCTAATTGTGACTTGTCCTTGCGACACCCTACGACCAGAAGAGCCACAATTAGAGTAATTATTCCTATGAACGAACTTAGTTTATTCATTATAAGCTACAATTTGATGAATTTTTCAATAACAGACCCTGTTTCACTTGTAATTACGCAATAATAAGGACCCGCTTCTAAAGTTTCAACGTTAAAAACAACTTGATTATTTCCTGAATTCAACCGAACATTATTTGAGATTACGGTTCTGCCGTATATATCCATAATTGTAATAGTCGTATTTAGCGCGGTTTTCGAATACACTTCACCATATATATTCGATGATGTTGGATTTGGGTATAGCTCCAAGGTAGGAATCATGTTCAGCTCATCCAGATCCGTTGCTACGTCTACTGTTACGGTACCAGGATCGAAAGGGTCTGCTCCGTCCCCTCGAAAAGTATGTAGGGTATATGATAATTTTGCATCCTCCAGTAGTGGATCAAAGGGGAACCACTGAATGCCTGACGGTCCAGTTATTTTATAAAAATAGCCTCTTAGCACAGCTTCATTTAGATTGTAACTGATTAGCTCCAGTCCAATTTCAGTCTCTAATGTTAGCGCTCCTGGATCATACGCTGGCCCAAGATTAGATGAACTATTCCGTTTCCATGCATGTAATATTGTTGTTCCTGCCAATAGGGTGTGTGTTACAGTGGCCGTTACTTCATAAACGTCCACATTTGGACTTTGCGTTCCCACTCCGATATCAATATTAATGGCACTTGCATCTTGAGTGACAATATTTGTCCCGAGCTCGATCGCTGCTAATGAACTCACGTTCGTTTGGGCATCGACATGAATAACGCGGTATTCTGGATACTCCAATTCCGTAAGCATCTGTCCTGCTTTCAGAAGCCCTGCACCAGTTTGATCATCAGGGCCAATAGCGGCTGGTGGCGCGAATATATCAAGCACGTAGTCTGGATGTTCCATAAAATTTTCAATGTCCTCAGGGGACATGTTTTGAGGTCCAGAAGTAACTTGGTTCTGCTCACTCATCATCAGGGCAGCAACTCCAGCGACATGTGGTGCGGCAGCCGAAGTGCCATCAAATGTTGCGTATCCGTTATCGACATTATCTAATGTCCAGATTAATGTCGCTCCTGAAAATGGGTCGACATCGACTCCAGGTGCAAGTATGTCCATATTACTTCCATAACTGGAAAACGAAGCTCGTTCAGGAGTTGATCCACTGGCACCAACGCTCATTAGCCATTCATCTTTACCTATGGTTGCCGGCAAAAAGAAATTGTCAGTCCCATCGTTATCCCTACTGTTTACTAATAGACATTTATTTCTAAAAATGGTTCTATTCATTTGGTATGCGAGCGCTTTATTAAAGGAGCTTGCTCCGCCACTCCTGTCTGCATAACCGCTACTAAGACTCAATATGTGCAACCCAAATCCTGGCCCACCAGGCGTAGGACTGTCTGAGCAGCCATCCAGAAGTCCAAGAACAATAATATCCATTCCTAATGGCTGTCCACCAACTGTGGCCGGTGAACCGATGCCGATTGAGTACAATGCCACCCCAGTACCTGGCTCAGCTGGATCTCCCCCGCCAGCTATCCCCGCAATACCAAGATTATTGTTTCTGTAGGCACCAATAATGCCTGCTACCTTTGTCCCATGATTACAAACCATGGTTGATAAATCCACAGCGCTTAGATTGATAGGTGTCCCTCCATAAAATCTACCATCAACTACTTTCGAGCCTGATAGTAATCCTGATCCATCGCTCAAATCTTCATGCGTGTATCTCACCGGGCAATCGCACACTCCCAGTTTTACAATGTCCTTACCTGCCTCTATATCCCATGCGGTTTCAATGTCAATATCCTGATTATTTGCAATAACAGCTTGATGTAAGGATGCCTGTTCTGACGTATAATCCGTGTCATTTGCTCCAACAGTTAGATGGCCAAGTAGGTTTTTTTCAGCATAGTAAATATCCGTATCAATGGTGTTCAATGCATCCGCCACTATTTGCACATCATGTGTAATTGGAAAGGTTACCCTAAATGACCTCCAATAATCAGGCAGGGAAATGATCTCCCCAAGCCGAGTAACAGATGTTGAATCGTCTGGGGTATAGCCTTGAAATATTTTATATGAATCGGCATTTGCCCAATCTATTCCGGGGTAAACAGCCGTCATACTTGCGATAACAGAGGGCGACACGGCCCCACCTAAGAGAGCAAAGTTTTTCCCGATGTCATGGGCGTACGGAAGGTCCACTTGGGTAGGGTCAAATTGTATCAATAGCTCCCCTAATGCAAATGTTGTGTCTACATTGGGTATGATAACTCCTGTTGACTTTTCTAATTGTACTGTGGTTATTTTTGTCGCCGCTGCTTTCAATTCCGAATTACTTGTAAAACCACTTATAAAAAGCTCACCGGTAGCAGATAGACTCATTGTTTTCGCTTCATCATCGAAGGACGAACCCCCATCTAACTGATGAGCCCAAATGACTGCTCCTGTCGAATCAAGAGCGTAAGTTTGGAAATCATTTTGAGTGGAGTTAGTAGATCCACCAGTACAAAATACACCTCCAGTTGCGTCAATTTTAACACTATTACAAGAAGAATAATCCGGCACCACTGACGATATCGTTCGCGTCCATAATTCTGTTCCTGTATTGTCATATGTAGCTAAGTACATGCTTTTGTTAGTAGCTGTATTCATGGTCCAACCACCAATTGCAATTTTGTCATTCTCATGTGAAATGGAGTTAATCTGATCGTCTCTGCCATTTATGTCGTTAGTTACTGTCCATAATAAAGTTAGCGAGCTATTTAGCTTAACTATCTTAAGATCCTTGTTTGGTGATGAACCTTGCGATCCTCCTAAATAGAACTCCCCTACTCCGTTCATTTCTACATCTGCTAATTTTTCCACACCAATGTTAGAGCTGTTATTATTTTGACCCAAAAGAGAACCTGAGAGATCATATTTTAAAGAAACATATTCGCCATCACCCGACCCATTAACTCCGCTTCCAAAAACAAAAACGCTTCCTGCGTAATAAAGAACTTTGATGGCTGACTCATCCTGCGATGCGGAATCATAAACATTACTCCATTGTAAGCTTCCGGTCGGGTCATATTTATTTAATACGATGTCGTTTCCAAGTCCTCCAGATGTCCCGGTAACATAGACGTTACCGGAGGGATCTATTGTAATCGACTCTGGAATATCCTCTCCAGTTCGACTCCAGACATGATCCCAAATTAAGGTGCCTGTAGGTGTGTAAGCAGCGGTTAGAAAATCATAATTGGAATCCAAGTCGTTATAGCGAGCTCCGCATAAAAAGATATTTCCAGATCCATCGATGATCATGTCTGTGGCATAATCTTCATTTATTGATGAACTATTACATGTTTGCTGCCAAAGAGTGGCTCCAGTTGTTGGGTGAATGCAATGTAAGGAAATGTCAGTGTTCGAACCGTTATTTAGGTTCGATGCATAGATCAAATTCCCTGCGGGGTCAACTGCGGAGACTATTCTTTCTTGGTTTGATTCATTGGCTTCTGTACGAATCCAATTTTCATTAAGATAGGTAGCAGGAAGCTGTGTAAAGGACACCAGTGGTAATAAAATAAAAGCACAAGCGATTAATATATGGCGCATATAGTAGTTTTTCTCCAAAAGAATAAGCGTTGGTAAACCTGCTCGTTCTTGTAAGAGTGAGTTAATAAAATGGTTTACAAATCAGAACAATGAGTAGGGCCAATGACCAGGAGAGTAAACTAGAGTGTTGTACAATTTAAGCTAAATATTTCAAATAACCTTGATCTAAACGCTGCCTGGCGTCGGGAAGAAGTAGGGAGTCTGAGCTGATACTTCGGCCCCAGAATTCGGGACACTCATAACTGAATCAAGCCACTACTCCAGCATTCTATGGAAATTCTCATTGACGATAATACGGGTGTTTGATGATCTGCACATTTCTTCGTCCCGGTTAAATGGGCTGAAAGGCATATTGAACCTATAATATTGAATTTAGCACTAGCACATTTTTACTGATTAGACACAAATGAGAATGTGTCAATTGTGCAGAGAGATTGTGCAAATTTTATCCCGACTTTAAACATTAATTGACATGCCGCGATCTTTATTGTTGACATCTTCTAACCTTTTGAATCAACCGATAGACCCTAAAGTTGACAGAGAGAGCGCAACAATAATGATGATTGTATTGCGCAGTTTCTCGTTTCTTATACAGTAGTTTTACATGAATAGTAAAACTTGAAGCATGAATATCTACAAAAGCGTAACATCATCCAGTCTGGTAGCAATCTATAATTTCACACAAGAGGAGATTAATTTAATAATACAAAGAACCGCCAATTGGCCTTTACAAATTGAGGAATTGGAATATGTGAACGACCTCATTTACGAAGAACTTTCAAACAGACTTTAGTAGATGGTGCAGCTGGCCGTGACCCATCGAATTTGAAACAACGCACGAAACAATATCATGGCTCGAAAAATTCGATAAAGCCAACCGTTATTTTATCGATCTACATTTCCTTCGAATAATCCGAAATTCTTCCGAATACCTTTGCCTCCAATTCGGTTTTCTCAAGCAAGGTCACCAAAATGCCAATGTGAAATTCGGAAATTTCCTTAGGTTTCAAACCCTCGAGTAAGGACAGCTCCTGCTCTAGCAAGACCAATTTCTTGGTGACAAGGATGTTATAAAACTCTTCTGTTATTTCAATTGGCCGCTGTAGCACGCCTATGAGATTGAGTTGACCCAAAACCTCCTGTTTTAACAGTGAAGAAGGAGTTAGCACTAATATGTATTTCATTTAAAGAGATTGTAGGGTGTAATTTGTGAAGCTCCGTTTATTGCGAACATTCCCCGACTCAGAGTTTCCAATCGTGTGCTTTGAGTTTCCAAACGGAATTTGTCACCAGGCATTATTCGGGTTATCAAGAAGTTAAGGGAAGGAGGAAGATTTTAAGTTTATTGGATTTATTCCTTGTTGTATGTGGTGTTATTTTTCGATTAATCCTTTTTTTCGATAGTTCGTCAAATGCTTCCCTAAGTGTTCCTCAATTTGAAACAATCTCATTATCGGAGTCGAAAAATGTGCAGATTGCTTTAAAGCTGTATTCCTAAGTTCTTGTACAGCGGATTCAAACTTTTCATTTATGATTAACTCAAGGTTAACGTTGAACTCTTTATCAATAGCCTTTTTTAACCTCAATAATTCAGAGTAGGTGTTGTATTTTGCATTGGCTCCACTAATCCTAACGACTGGCGACCAAATCATGGGAGTGATAGATTTATATTCCTTGAAATATTTTCTTGCATAGTTAATGTCCTTATTAAACTTCGCATAGAATCTGTTGTAGTCGTCAGGTCTTTTGTCTTTTACGTACTGAAGCCCTTGAATATGAGCAGCAACTTCACAGACGTAAACTTTTTTGTCAAGCAAATTGATTCCGACAACGTCAATTTCTCCCTGAATATCAGGATTATTGACATTGTACTGAATAAAGTCACAGTTGAGTATTAGTTTCAAATACTCTCCACATATTTCTTCACTTACAGTTTGCATAATCTTTCATTCATTATATACACGTTTGGACTAATCTGCTTCTCAACGTAGCTTAGTCTTTTTCGGGCATTGTTTTTATGCTGCTCCAAGTATTATTGCTTCCCAGATTGTCCAATGTTTCGTCAGAATAAAACCTAAGCAGTCCACAAATGAAAGATAAGCCTAAAATCAATTTCCAATGTGGCCATTGTTTTTCCAATATTTCCATTGAGTCCTTCTCTTGAAATTTTGATGAAATGGATTCATTGATTTTTTCTTCGTCCATTCCATCTATTTTGGAAAGACTGATTTTCAACGATTCAACTTTCAATTTCAGCATTAGCGATGCGGATGATTCATTAATCATTGTTCGCCAACCTTCCCCTAGATTGAAAACCTTATCAAGATCAAGCTTCGTTAAACAAAAATCTTTCGAAGAATGAGCAGCTTCATTTCTATATTTTCTCAAATTATTAAGAGCATTATATATGTCTTCAGGTATTAGTCTGAATGCATATGATAATTCTAGTTTAGCCGAAAATGAACTCAATGGCCCTGGATAATTTAATAATCTAGAAGTGTATTTTTTTTGATTATTTGGAAGTATTTTCAAAATAAACTTTTCTAAATGTTCTTCAACATATGATGTGCCAATCAGTATGGCGCCTCTTCCTGATTCATTCAAAAGTTTATCAAGCAAATCATCCAATGTTTCGCTAAATTCTGGATAATCATAAATTGGAATTGTTTTTTCCATTTGTTTGTTTAATCATGTTTGAATTAAAGGGGTACAAATATGATTCCTGCCTTTCTTTCGGATCTTTCATAGATGACAATAAAGGTATAGAAAACGTTAATCAGTTATAGCTGAAGGGACGTCAAATTGATGTAGGGAAATCAGGCCCTTCCATGCGTTTAGTGCTGTTGTCCAGTTTGATGGCCAGGCCTTCATCATCTTTATGCCAGATCTCAGATTGCCAAAAGCCATCCAACCATCTTACTTTGATTGCTTTGGAATTAGCCACCACCTCTACGAACCCGCCAGCATTGTTTGAACGGTAAACTCCGTTGACAATATCAGCGTATTTTCTTAGTTTCATCTCAACAAGAAAGTTCAGCCAGTTAGCCGGAACTTGCCGAAGCGGAACAGTCTCGATGTCGTGACCATTGGCCTCCAGAAGCTTCAAAACCTTGAAATTAGCACTTCGATTATCCATTGTCTGCAGAAACTCATCTAACTGTATTGAGCTAACGTTAACGTTCTTTAAATTATTTTTAATAGAATCTACAAAGTGGCTAAGAACCATTTGCTTAAATACTTTATTACCAATTGCTTGACCTTTGGGCATTTTTCTTTTGGGTGTCAGTACGAGGAACAAATATTGTCTATTCGGATATTCACTCTTGACGTACGATTCATATATGTTCAGCGGGTTATTCAATTCATGATTAATTTTAAACTCTATGCACACAACGATGGTGTTTGTAACGATCAAGATGTCTATCCTTTCGTTGCCCTTATTCACTACTTCTTCAACTTTCACCTCTACTTTACCAAAGGGTTCTGAGTGATCAACACCATTTTGTACCCCTTTATCTTCCGCATTTTCGCCAGTTGCTAACGGATAACATTTGGTGGACAGTAATGATCGAATAAACAAGTCATGAAGACCATGGGATTCATTTGGTCTGAAAAAATGGGCGAGCAAATTAGCAACAGCTGTCTCACTTTTGTGAACCTTCATGATTTCCATGAAAGTTCTTTTTGGGGGCACTAGCTTCTGTAAGGATTGTTTAATAGACATATCTGCTTTTACAAATTTGGTTAAAATTATTGCATCAACTTGTTTAAATACGGTAGTCTTTTCTAAGTGAAAAAAATAATCCGCTCCTTGTAATTTATTATTGCGTTTGCAATCTTCAAAATGATTAAAGAGCCTACCAATGAAGTCTAGGTCTTCTGGCCAGGGATCAATATCCTCGGTTTTAAGAAGAACTTTGGTCAGGTCATCAGAGATTGCCGCACCATTTTGTTCCAAATGCTTTATTACGTATTCTGGGCTGATGGGCCTAGACATCTCATATAAACCCAATACTGCCTGATGAATAAGTTTATGCTCAGGGCGCTTTAAGAGCTGCCAGTCTATTAAATCAATAAGTTGAATGATTTGGTTATTGTCAAACAGCCCACCCAACAAATAATCCTCAAACTCTAAACGTTGACTTGATTCAACACCTTCATAAATCATATTCCATTCTAGCCGTGATTTTTTGTTCGAATAGCCTAAAATCAAAACCCCATCAAAATCTATTCTAAAAGCGTATTTTTCCCCGTCCGAAATTAAGCTTACTATTTCTTCGAATTCTCTATTTATCATTGTCATGCCTTGGTTGTTCGGGACGCTCATAACTGAATGAAGCCACTGCTCTACCTCGCTTTAGAGATTCACATTAACGAATATTCTGGTCGCTATTTAACGAAAAACTATCATGAGAAGCCACAATTTCAACTCCAGTAGTATGGCCTCCCTGAACCATTTTTTTTAGCTGTTTTCGATAATATAGGTTCGATCCCGATTCGACAATGTCAGTAGCATTAAAATCAACGCCATGAAGAGCTGCATAACTCAAGATTTCCTCTTTGGTTACCGAGCTTTTATCTGACAGGTGATTGGCGAGTATCAAAAGTAATTTCTTTTGTTCTTTTAAAGTAGAGCTCGCGAGCTTTTGTGCGTTATTGAGTGTCTCTTGTATTTCTTCTTCTAAAATAAAGTTGTGATCCGTTAAGGTTTGATTGGTCAATGGGGAATCAGCATTGTAGGTGCCAAGTCGACTTCCCATGCTGCATGATTTAAGTAAATGTGTTACAAATTTGGTTGCCGCTGTTAAATCACTTTCTGACCCGGTGGTCACATAGTCTGCCCCAAATACTATTTTTTCTGCTTCCCGTCCACCTAGCATCATTGCCAGCCGATTAATAATGTCTGATTTTTTAACATAGTCCCATTTGATTTTGGTATAAACAAAGCCCAGCGTCCCATGAGATGCTGTCGATGACATTACATGGGTTGGTACGGTTTTTAAGAGCATCAGAGACAGTATCGCATGTCCTGATTCATGTACGGCCGTTATAGCTTGAACATCGTCTTGCTTGCTCACCCTTAGCTGGTCTAAATTCAAGTAAACCTTTTTACTAAAAGAATGAACAACACGCTTATAGTGGCGATATTCAATAATAACATAGCCATCTATGTACTTAAGAAACACATTTGATGATTTAATTTCTTTCAAGATTTGCTCTACAATAATTTCTGATATTAAAACCCCAACGACTTGTTCTACGGTTGTAAATAGGGGCCTTGTTCCTTGTGTTGGAAATACTCCTTCTTTGTACAATATGTTTTTTAGCGAATCATCAAAATTCAATTTTATTCCATTTATGCTCTGGACTTTTTTGTTGATTCGAGTTAACCGCAGATCAATTAATTCACGGAAGGATTGTTCACTGAAGGCTGGATAAATAATATGAGTATTTCCCAGCCGGGCAATTTGTTCATTTCGAAATCGATCTTGGAGTGCTTCCTTAATGTTTGGCACAGTGATCTTCAATGATTCGTTGTGAAACTCATCACATGATATGTCTGGATTAAGATCCTTGCACATTGTAAATGCTTCATCCAAATTCCCACAAACAAAAATGAGCGATTTCGAACAATCCACAATCACAGGCGCATTGGCCTTTTCAAAACAATCCGTTAGGAAATCGATGGTTCCTTGGCCATCTAATTGAAGAAGCGCCTTTTCAACATCGTAAGTTGTTTTAAAATATTCTTTGAGCAAGGAAAAAATGTCAGCGTAAAAACTTGGCCTAACAAACATTACTTCCTCAGAAACTTCGCCCTCACCTTTCTCGTTAAATTCTGTATACTCAATTACTTGATTAGTACGCTCCAGATAGTACTTTTTCTTTCCAACTACCAATCCATTCTTAACTACAACTTTGTGATCCACTAGATATTTGAGCTGATTAATTAAACTGTATAAATCATCTCGGTAAAATGAAGACCTGTTCACGGGGAACTTGCCGCTATCCAGTAGCTCCCACATTACTCGATTGGCTTTTTGGTCTACCTCTATATCATCAACGATAGTACGAGCATTTTGAAATTCATCCAAGGTAAGAATGATGGGGTATCCATTTTGTTCTTCGTAAATATCTTCGATTTGGGATTTAAGTCCCCAGTGATAAGGTGCCTTATCTCCTAGATCGAAACTAAAGTGTTTACCACTAAAACCTATTAAATCCGAAATTCTATTGACTAAAGACGACTTCCCTACCCCTGTAAGTCCCCATAAATTGATAATGACTGGTCTATCTTGAATTTCAGGGAAAAGGTACCAAGTTCTAATTGAATCAATAACCTGATCGATGACCTGGTTGATGCCGATAAACTCCTTTTTTAAAGTCTCTTTTGCCGAGTTTAATATTACTTGCCTCTGAAGTAGTTCTTCTTTGTTTTTGAATTTCGTCTTTGTCATTGTCTATCGTTTCCGACAAAGATGATTTGAGTACTACGCCAAAGTGTGGCGTCATTGAAATCTATTTTAATTGAGCTATAATTTTTGAAGCTTCTTCTATCATGCTTTTTGCCAAAACTTTTCGGTTTTCTGGGTGGACTAGATCATAGACCTCCTCACTGGAAAAAGAATTGAAATCGAATTTATCCTTTGGGTAAGCCCATCCGATCCAATAATCAGAAGATTCAAATTTATTGGGCTCTATTTTTTCAATTGATTCTAGAAGCGACTTATCTCTATCGGCATCAAATTTTAACTGTGCACCTTCAACGAACTTTACAAAACCAAAAAATAAATGCCCGTCAAACTCAATTCTAAAGTGAATTGATGGATCGGATTTTAAAGGAAAGGAAATACCGATGTATTTTCCATTTTGGCTCGGAGTAAAAAACTTTGTAGCATACTCCTTGATTTGGTTAACGTTGGAACTTTCGAATCTTAAGACATAAATCGGTTTAAAATACTTACTTGCCTCATTATATAGTGCAATGATCGTTTCACTTAGTACGATTGATTTTGCCTCAACTACGGCCTCAGCCATACTCTCAGCCATCTTTAACGATTCTTTGTCTTTTAATAATTCGTTTGCAATATCCATAACGTAGTTTTTTGAAAGTGAGGTTCCGGTTAGTTTCTTTAATAGGTTTAAATATTGTTGCAACGATTCTCTCAAGCCTGGCTTGTCAACGGCTTGCATTTTACACCATTCTACCCAAGGGATAATAAAATCTTTATAATTGATGGAGTAAAAATCATCGTTTTCAACGAGCACTGGCTGACTGTCGATCCCTGCTCTACTGTCGACAGACGCTTCTTTTTTGTGTAGGGTTAAATACAGCAGATTATTCGTACCAAGAAAATTGTGATATCGCTTAAGTTGCTGATGCTGGTCTTCTGCAAATATTTTATTTTCTATGGCCAATTGATTATTCCCATCCGTTATTAGTAGATCTATTCGACCTCCAGTCGCGGTATCTGAATTGACCGGTCCAATATGGTACTCAACCTCAATTTTAACTTTAGAATTGTCAAATTCTAAATTCAAACTTTTGTAATCAGGAAGTGAATCAAGAAACTTTTGGAGGTATAAATCTTCCATCCCGTGAGTTCCTTTTGGATTCAAGAGCTCTCCTAAGAAAGCAGAATGAAGCTTTACTTCATCACCATCATCCCGAAGAATCGAAAACAAGTTGAATCGACTATCAGCACCGCTTAACACATGCTCATACTTGAATCGAATCAGTTTAATCTTTTCGATCAGTATTTTCAATCTTTCCTCATTCATACCTTTTTAAACTTTCCTTTAATACTCGTTTAATTTCATTTCGCAATTTGGCTGGTTTCAGCACTTTTACATTTTCACCATGTTTTAGAATCGCCTGAATGAATTCAAAATTTGGAATGATCTGGTAGTGTACAATCAATCCATTTTCATCATCCGAGATTACCTCTTGCGAATTATGCAGCGGCAATGACTTAATGTATTTAGCTTGAAATGGATCAAACCAAAGTTCAACTAATTGCTGTTTATCAATTGAATAAGTTAGTCCAACTACGTTTTCAAATAACGCTTTTACATCAACATTATCAGGTTTAAATGTCTTCTCTAAAGTTGTCAATTCATGAATTCTATCAATTGCTATCGTACGGAACTCTTTCATGTTTCCGATGTATCCAACCACATACCACCTGCCTTGGAACTCCTTTAGCAGATAAGGTTTAATAGTGAATACTGATCTTTTCCCAGACCAGTAATTCTCATGATCTACCTTTATCTGGACGTGATGCCTAATAGCATTTAATATAGGTTTTAGATACTCTATCCCGTTCAAGTTTCCGGAAGAACCAAAAGAGATGTAGCTTAAACTATCCTTGCTGTCTTGAAGCGATTCTTTCATCAAATCAGCAGTAGATACAATCTCTAAGAAACGCACGAAGCTTTCCATATCAACACTTTCCTCTTCGTCTATAACGTAGCCGTTCTTTGGCCGATCATACTTGACTTCAACACCAAATTCATTTCTGATTTGTTCAATATCTCTTTGAAGAGTCCGTTTAGAAATTGGAAAGTCAAATCGCTCTAAATACTCTTTGATCATTTCAAATGATGGATACGTTCCTCCTATGATTTTCTCGATGATGAGCGTGTATCTTCTTATGGTAGTATGATGTGACATTGAAGTCATAATGTACAAAGAAAGTTCTGGTGAACGACAGAAGATGGCGTTATAAAGATTAACTTTTGTTTTATGATTCAGGAAAAAGTATTTAAACTAGCAGAGAAGTTATTATCAGATCCCGTTCCGTTAAAGGAATGGATTTCATGTGACAATCATAAGTTAACTCCAGTTAACCCGGAAATCAAACACAAAAACCCCGGTGTGTACGCTTTCTGGCTTAATTCACACGATTCATTCAACGCTGACCAATTAAATAAAAGAATCGAACTCGCAGGTCCTGCTGATCAAAAAGAACCGTCAGTGGTTCATTGGCAAAACAACCGTCCTGATTCTAAATCGGCTCTTTTGTATATTGGAAAAACGACAACGATTCAATCAAGATTATCTCAACATTTAAAACTAAGAACAACTGATTTCTTTAACATTGGTAAGAAACAGGCTTATCCTGGAAAGTCCCTTCATAAACCTACGACTTCCTGTCAAGTCAGATCCGGAATTGAACATTTGTTTTGGGGACACGAAATGAACTTCTCTGAAGTTCTTCCATTTATCTCATTCAATTTCATTCCAATTGCAGACATTAGGTTCTTTGTAGAGGATTTGGCAATTGGCCTGGGATGTCCGTGGTTTAATGTAGATTCTGAGAGGTGACTTAAAATCCAATGTTTCTCACCACAATTTAACTAGCACTCTACAGGGCCTTTCTATCGGGTGCATTATTAGCATTTAGCAGCGAATCCGCACTAAAATGAAATGACTGTTTAAGAAAACAGCTCTGAAATATTTATTTCCAATGCAGCTGCAATCGTACTCGCTGTGCTGATGGTCGTGTTTATTCTACCAGCCTCAATATCTACGATCTGGCTCCGATTAATATTAGCAATATCGGATAAGTAGACCTGAGACATGCCTTTAGCCTGTCCACACTTTTTAACGTTGGTGCTGAAAAGGTTTATTAGCGTTTCATTTCTAATCATGGTCATGTTGGTTCTATTAAACCTCTGGGATGTGTTTTCCCAAGCGGTGGCATTAAGTCTAATTTAAGCATTTCAAGAAGGATGGTGTTTTGCTTTACAACCGAATGGCCTTAGTTGTCTTAAGAGTGCTTGTTCAACAGCGGCTATCTAAGGAGGGTTATGATCTTTTCGTTTTGATAACGCCCTCCAGACCATTATAGTTATCCTTTTGAAGTACTAAAATCAGGGTCTATTAAAGGTTGAACCGTAATCCAGGCATTGGCAAACAGTTTTATTTTCTCAGGATCTGAATGAATAACAATAGTGCCATCTGGACAAGTCATTTTCCAGTTGGCTTCTTCTCGAATTACATAGAAACGTTTAGTACTCCCATCGATGAACCCCA